>Ga0210391_10000371_pt1 | contig 49895 bp, 47 predicted proteins | sample IncBWC12OmetaG_FD_160573 | JGI IMG/M metagenome (GOLD analysis project Ga0210391, IMG submission 160573) | Forest soil microbial communities from Barre Woods Harvard Forest LTER site, Petersham, Massachusetts, United States - Inc-BW-C-12-O ...
GGGCAAGCGCACCGCAGGCATCGGCGTGCAATTCAGCGACCAGGATCGCGGCAACACTCAAAAGAAAATCGAAAACTATCTGGCCGGCGCTCTCGGCGGGGACAAGCCCACTCACACCATGTAGACCCCGGACCCGACGGGTTTACATACCAGTACAGGCTATGGGTCTGGCGCTACCTTCTGGGCGACGAAGGATTGAAACCGCGCATTGTCTTTGGGAGTCATCCCGGGACAACCGCAGAGGATGAGCGCGACCGCAGCGATCAATCCGCCGCGCGTAACAATGCTGCATGTGCGCGATCTTCGGGCGCTTCTTCTTCGCGGCATGCCACAGGTCGTAGGCAACCTGCATGTGCAGCCACGATTCGGCAGACCCACCCAGCGCCGCGGCCAGCCGGAGCGCGAGCTCGGCGCTGACAGCGGCATGCCCATGGACCACGCGCGACAGCGCGACACGGGAGACGCGCAGGCGCTTCGCGAACTCAGTCACCGTCAGGCCACCATCGGCGCGCAGTACGGTGTCCTGTAGGACTGCCCCTGGGTGAGGCGGGTTGTGCATTCGAGTCATTAAGCCTCCAAATCAGTGGTAATCCTGGTAGTCGACCAGGATTGCGTCGGTACCTGGCGCTGCGTTGCAGCCCTTCTGGGCGACTTCCTGGAGCTTCTCACCCGCGCGGAGCGCGCCAGCGAAAGCCTAGACAGGTCTACGGCTTCGCCGGCGCGCTCGGCTGAACCGGCTCGATGTACACCGCTTGCGGCGGTGGAGGTGGCGGCGGAGGCGGCGCCGTGAGAATCGACTTGATGAAATACACCGCGAGCGCCAGCGCCACGACCCCGAACACGATGGCGAGGCCTCGATACTCCTCGAGCAAGGTGGGTACCTTGTAGGGCGGCAACGGTTCGGGGTAATCGGGGGGCAGCTCACCGCGAAACAAGCGGGGCGCCGGCTTCAACTTCTTCACGAAATCAACGCCCGTGCGAGCGCCCGGCCTCGGTGGCCGCGAGGCCGCCCTTCAGCACGTACGCTTCGAAGCCCCGCTCGCTCAGGATGTACGCGGCGGCGGAGCTGCGGCGGCCCGTGTCGCAGCAGACGACGTACTGCGTGTTCTTGTCCAGCGCATTCAACTTCAGCCGGATGAAGTACAACGGAATATTGACCGCACCGTCGATCCGGAAGTTCTGAAATTCGCTGGGCAGCCGCACGTCCAGCCATTTGCCGCCGCGCGCGACGATCTCCTTGGCCTTGTCGTGGTCCACCCACTGCAACAGAGGTTCATTGAGCAGGGTCTGAAAATCCTGCTTGCCGAGCCGCATCAGGGTGCCGTCGACGGACATGGTGACCGTTGCGTTGCGTTTCGCCTCGGCGATCAGCGCTTCCTCGCCGAAGCTGTCGCCGGGGCCGAGCTCAGCGAGCTTGATGCCCTCCTTGTTCAAGGGAGTCTCGCGCGTCACGACGCATTTTCCCGCCACCACGACGTAGAAGTAATCGCCCTCGGTGCCCTGCTTGATGACGACATCGCCCGCGCGATAGTTGATGCGCTGCATGCGCATGAAAATGGCCTGAATGTTCGCGGGCGGAATGCGGTGAAACGCCTTGGTCTGCAGGAGCGTGGTCATCCAGTCGCCGGTGACATCGAGTCCGTCGCCGCGCAGCTCCGCCACCTCGTACTGGCCCGTCTGGTCCCAGGTCAGGAGTACGTCGAGCAGATCGCTGTCGATCATGATGTATTCGAGATCGATCGCCGCCCGCGCGGTGAATTTTCGCGGCAGGCCCGGCGCGAGCGCCGCGCGCGCCTCGGGGGTGCCCGAGCGTATGGTGCCGATCAGCTTATCCTCGGCCCGCAGCTCGACGCTGCCGCTCACGAGGTAGAAAGTACGCTTGTCCGTGTCGCCCTCTTTGAATAGGACACGCCCGGCCGCCAACTCGCGAATTTGAGTCTTGCGGGCGAGCGCATGCAGGTTTTCGGCCTTCAGGCCGTCGAGGGGCGAGAAGGTCCTTAAGATTGCTAGTTCGAGAGGTCGTTCATCCATCGAAGAATTTGCGTGCCTACTGTTTCAACCCTATGATTTTGGCTGCGAATCCTACCATATGCGACGGTGGGTCCGGCCACGTTTGGGGTCACTCGGAGTGACAACTTTACGCCAATGAATACTGCCAGCCCGGATCCGGGCGAAAGCGCTCGCCATAGCGCTGCGCTAGTTCCGTAAGGCGAGCGGTGACGTTTGAGATGCCTCGCGACCTTGCATATTGCAGCGGGCCGCCCCGAAATGGCGCGAAGCCGGTCGCAAATATGGCGCCTGCATCCAGCAAGTCCCAATCTTCGATGACTCCCTCCCGCAGACAGGCAACGGCTTCATTCAGCATGGGCAATATCAACCGATCCTCCAGATCCGAAGGTGCCGACAATTGCCGCGATTCGGCGCGCACGGGCTTGCCGTCCCGCCATACGTAGAACCCTTCCCCGGTCTTGCGGCCCAATTTCTTCTGCTCCACCAGTTTGACCAGTATATCGGGCACGCGGCGGTTAAACGCCTCCGCGAGAACCCGGCCCACATGGAGCGAAACATCCAGGCCGACCACGTCCGTCAGTTCGATCGGGCCCATGGGCATGCCGAAGTCCTTCCCGACGCGGTCGATCACCGCGGCGGGGATGCCGCCTTCGAGGGCGAACAAGGCCTCATTGACATACGGGGTCAGAATGCGATTCACGACGAACCCGGGCGCGCTCTTGCAGGGCAGCGGTAGCTTATCGAGCTTGCGGGTAAACTGCAGTGCGCTTTGCACGGCCTTTCCTTGAGTGCCGGTCCCCTGGACGATTTCCACCAGCTGCAACTGTGCCACCGGATTGAAGAAATGGATGCCGACCAGGCGGCTCGGGTCCCGAAGCTTCTCGCTCAAGGTTTCGATCTTGATACTCGAGGTATTGGTGGCGAGAACGGCGTTGGGTTTGAGCTTGGGCTCGAGCTCCGCGTACAAGGCGCGCTTGGCATCGGCGTTCTCATAGATGGCCTCGATCACGACATCGGCCTCGGCCGCGCCGTCGCCGTTGACGTCCATCCTCAAGCGCCCGAATGCCGCTGCTGCCGCTTGCGGGTCTTTGAGCCGCTTGTCGAAGAAGGCCTTGGCGCGGTCCATCGCCGGCTGAACCAATTCGGCAGAGCGGTCCTGCAGGGTGACCGTCATGCCGCGGAACGCCGACCAGGCTGCGATATCGCCGCCCATGACGCCGGCACCGACGACATGCACGTGACGAAACTCCGCCGCGGATTTGCCGCCCAAGCTTTTCAGTCGATCCTGCAGCATGAATACCCGCACGAGATTGCGCGACGTCGGCGTGCACATGAGCTCGGCGATGGATCTGGCCTCCGCCTCGTAACTCTCCGCGCCCGCAGCTCCATGGCGCTGCCACAGATCGAGAATGGCGTAGGGTGCGGGGTAGTGCTCGCGCCGCACGCTCCGCCGCAGCGTCCCGGCGGTCTGCCGCGCGATGAACGGGCGCACCGCGCTCAAATTCAGCAGTTTGTCCACGAAGGGCGCCGTCGCCTTCGGCGGCGCCGCGAGCACGCGCGCCTTGGCCCGCTCGCGGAGCGACGCCGGCGGCACGAGTTCATCGATCAGGCCCACGGCCAGCGCGCGCGCGCCCCGGTAAGGCTTGCCCTTCAGCATGAGATCGAGGGCGGGGCGCACGCCGATGAGTTGCACGCTGCGCACCGTGCCGCCGAATCCCGGATGGATGCCGAGCAGCACTTCGGGCAACCCCAGGGCCAGCGAGGCCTCGTCGGCGGCCACGCGATAGCTGCAGGCGAGCGCGAGCTCCAATCCGCCTCCCAGCGCAAAGCCGTGCAGCGCGGCAACGCTGGGGCAGGGCAGATCCGCGAGTGTCTGCAGCACGGTCTGTCCGGCGCGCACCAGCGCATACCCCTCCTCGGGGGAGCTGATCTTCACGAATTCCTTGATATCGGCGCCGGCGATGAAGCCGCTCCGCTTGGCGGAGCCGATCACGACGCCGGCCGGGCGCCGCTCCGCGACGTCCTCGAGTTGTAGGGATAGATCCCGCAGCACGGCGGCGGACAACACGTTCGCCGAGGTCCCGGGTGTGTCGCACGTGAGCCAGGCCACCCGATCGGCGTCCACCTCCAGGGTCCAGGTCGGCGTGTCCGCCATCAGGCCGCCCGCCGCGCCTGTGCGTGCACGGTGAAATCGCAGATCAGAGGTAAGTGATCGGAGAATTGTACATCCGGTATCTCGAAGCGATTCACTTCGATCCTCGCGCTGTGCAGGATGAAATCGAGCTCTTTTCTCGGGCTGCGGCTCGGATAGGACGGCAGGCGATGCAGGTTGGCGCTGGTCAATCCGGCGGCCTGCGTGAACAGGTACAACTCGTGGTCGCCCCAGTAGGTATTGAAGTCGCCGGCCACGATGACCGGTTTGGGGGTCTTGCGCACCAGGTCGTAGAGATAGCGCAGCTGGTATTGGCGGTGCCTGAATTTCAGCGACAGATGCACCAGAAAGATCGCCACATCGTCCAGTTCCAATTCGATGATCAGGCGCTTGATGCCGGTATCGAAATAGTGAAAGCGCTCGCCGCGAACCCGCGGCGCCGCGAGGAAGGCGTTGGCTTGCTTGCGAACGATGGGGACCATGTGGTTGACGGAGGACACGCCGTATTTGCACTCGAACGTGGAGTAGTGGCCCAGGGATCGCGCGATGAAGTCGGCCTGGTTGACCATTCCGGTGCGGATGGAGCCCGTATCGACCTCGATCAGCCCGACCACGTCCGGATCCTGCTGCTTGATGAAGTCGGTGATCCGCGACAGAACCTGCCGGCTGGAGCGAAGGTAGCCGGCGCCGGGGACGGGAAGGTGGAAAGCGGGCCCCGTCCCGGTGGCATATCGTATATTGTAAATCAGCAATCGCACCCGGGACATTGTATCGGCGCCCAAAGCTTCGCGCATGACCATCGTCGAGCTACACTAGACACATGTCGACACGCGTAAATCCCATTCGCCTGTTCGTGACTCACGCATGGGAGGAAAACGACGACTACGCCCGGGTTTTCGAGTATCTCGAGGCGTCGGGAACTTTTTACTACGTCAACACCAGTCAGCCGCAGGCGAAACGGCCGATCGACAAGGAATCGCAGCGCGAAGACTTGAGGCGCCAGATTGCGCCCTGCGAGGTCATCGTTGTGCTGCCCGCGGTGTACCGGATCGAGGCGGAACTGGTCTCGTTCCAAATGAATTTCGCCAAGGCGGCCGACAAGCCCATCATCAGCATGGAGAATTTCGGTTCGACCGAACCGTTGGCCAAGGCCATCAAGGATCTCGCCGACGAAGTCAGCGCGTGGAACGAACGCAGCTTGATCGACGCTTTGCGGCGTCAGGCGCGGCACCAGGAAACGACGCGCTGGGACACCATCGAGTTCAAGCTCGACTGAGCCGAACCGATCTTCAGCTGTGGGCGATCATCGCGGCCGCTTCGTACTCAGGAGAATCCACGCTGTGCAATTGCACCACCGCGCTCGGCCGGCTCGATAGGACCTGCTCCCGGCACATCAGGCCGAAGATCTCGACGATCAGTGCTGCGCATTCGTCGGCTTCCTGATTCGACATTTTACGCACCGATGCGGCCACCGTGTCTTCGCCCGGCAGGGGCTGCACGCCGCGCAGGCAGCGCAGGAACTGACCAAAGGTTTCGCGTACGTCTTCCGGCAATTGATCTTCTGGAAGTAAGGCGAGGTGACGACGGTAGGCACAGATCAAGCGCTGCTTGATCGGGGTGGAACGGACGAGCTCAAGTGTGGCGAAATGGAAACATTCCCAAGCACTGATCATGGACGCCTCATTACATAACAAAGACTGAACCTTAAAGTAAATTCGAGGATTCGACCGCAGATGAGGTCTTTTTAAATCAAGACACTGCAGTCGGAATATACAAGACAATCCAAGAAACGCAACGCGGATTTTGTCAACTCTTTGAAGGAATCGACTAATTGAGTTCTGGCGCGGGTCAAGGGCTGCCGATTCGTATTGTTCCAGAAGTGTAGTAATGAAAGTAGCGTAAGCGATTGAATTATAGATTAATGCGCGCCTCCAACAGCGTCGGGTGATGCGTTTGCGCTCGCGTGCTGCGCTCGAAATTACTGCGGGGCGGTTACCGACCCACCGGCGGCCGGGTTGGTCATGGCCTCGCTTTCCATGGCATGTGCCGAATGGTCGGCACCGATGGCCATGTAGACCGCGGGCACCACGAACAAAGTGAACAGCGTGCCGATCGACAATCCCGCAAAGATCACCAGCCCCATGTCATGGCGGCCGGCGGCACCGGCGCCCGAGGCGATGACCAGCGGCACGACGCCCAGGACCATGGCGGCGGTCGTCATGAGAATCGGCCGCAAGCGCACCGAGGATGCCTCCTCGATCGCTTCGCGCTTGGAGTGTCCCGCCCGCTGCAGCTCATTGGCGAATTGGACGATCAGAATGCCGTGCTTACTGATCAGCCCCAGCAGGGTCACCAAACCCACCTGGGTGTAGATGTTGAGCGAGGCAAAGCCCATGGTCATGAACATCACCGCCCCGAGCAGCGCCAACGGCACGGAGACGAGAATCACGATCGGGTCGCGGAAGCTTTCAAACTGTGCGGCGAGCGCCAGAAACACGATGATGATCGCGAAGCCGAGGGTGACGAAGAAGCCTCCGGATTCCTGGACGAACTGGCGCGACGCGCCCGCGTAGTCCACGGTATATCCGCTCGGCGCGACCTGGGCGGTCGTGTCCTTGAGGAACTTCAGAATGTCTCCCTGGGCCATGCCGCTGACACCGGAGATGGTCACCGAATTCAACTGCTGAAACCGGTTGATCGACTCGGGGACCACCGAATACTTGATGTGCGCCACGGTGCTCGCGGGCAAAGTGGCGCCCGAGGGTGTGCGGATGTAGTAATCCAAGACCTGTTCGGGATTTAGACGGTCCACTTGCAGGACTTGCGGGATCACCTTGTAGGACCGCCCTGCGATCGAGAAGTAGTTGACGTACCCGCCTCCCAAGGCGGAGCTCAACGCGCTGCCCACGTCGGTTTGGCTCAGGCCCATCGCGGCAACCTTATCGCGATCCACCTCGATGGTGGCCTGCGGTTTGTCGAGCTTCAGGTCGACGTCGGCGAAGAAGAAGGCATGAGCCGCGAGGGCCTTGGCGACCACCGCCTGGGCGACGTCGTTCAGATTCTCGAACGGCTCAGTGGTCGTGATCACGAACTGCACCGGGAAGCCGCTCGAGCCCGGCAGCGGCGGGAACTGGAACGCGAACACCTGGGCGCCGGCGATCTGGCCCCATTTCTGCTGCAGGTCGAGCTGCAGCTCATGCGCGCTGCGTTTGCGCTGATCCCATGGCTTGAACAGCGCGCCGCCGATGCCCTGATTGATGGTCGGAACGCCCGTGATCTGGAACATTTCCGCGTACTCGGGTTCCTGCGCGGCAATCCGATAGACCTGGTCCGCGTAGGTCTGCATCTGCTGCGCCGTCGCATTGGGCGGCCCGTTGATCTTCGCGGCCACGAGGCCTTGGTCCTCTTCCGGCGCCAATTCCGACTTGGTGAATTTGAAGCATGCCACCAGCACCAGCAACAGCAGCATGGCCATGACGATTATCACCGGCCAGGTCTCGAGCAGCGCATGCAGCGCCCGGCGGTAGTGCGCGCGGAACCACTCGAAATTTCGATCGATGGCCTGAACCAGACGGCCGGAATCCTGAGTCGAGCGGAAAAATACCGAGCACATCATGGGCGAAAGCGTCAGCGCGACGATTCCCGATATCGCCACAGCGCCCGCCAGCGAGAACGCGAACTCGGTGAACAGGGCGCCGGTGAGGCCGCCCTGAAAGCCGATCGGCACGTACACCGCGACCAGCACCACCGTCATCGCCAGGATCGGGCTGCCGAGCTCGCGCGCCGCGATGAGCGCGGCACCGAGCGGCGTCTTGTGCTCCTCTTTCATGTGCCGATCGACGTTCTCGACGACGATGATGGCGTCATCGACCACGAGCCCGATGGCGAGCACCAAGGCCAGCAGCGTCAACAGATTGATCGAGTAACCCAAGGTCAGCATCACGAAAAACGTGCCGACCAGCGACAGCGGCATGGCGATCACAGGGATGATGACCGCGCGCAAGCTTCCGAGAAACATGAAGATGACGATGGTCACAATGGCCAGCGATTCCGCCAAGGTCTTTATGACCTCGGTGATCGATGTGTTGATGAACGCGGTCGAGTCGTAGACGACCTCGCCGGAAACGCCGGTCGGCAGCTGCGACTGAATTTCCGGAAAAGCGATGCGAACCCGCTTCGCGACGGTCAGGATATTCGCCTGCGGCGCAACCTTGATGCCGATGAACACCGAGCGCTTGCCGCTGAATGCGACGTTCAGGTCGTAGTTCTCGGCGCCGAGCGTCACGTTCGCGACATCCTCGAGCCGCACGATCGAGTCGCCCACCTGCTTGATCACCAACTGCCGAAACTCCTGGACGGAGTGCAGGTCGGTGCCGGCCGTCATGTCGACGGTGACCATCTGGCCCTTGCTGCTGCCCGCGGCCGAGAGGTAGTTGTTGTTGCCGAGCGCCGCGAACACGTCCTGCGCCGTGACATTGTGTGCGGCGAGCTTCGCGGCATCCAGCCACGCGCGCAGCGCGAATTGACGGGCACCCAGAATCTCGGCGGTCTGCACCCCCTCCAAGGAATCGAGCTTCGGCTTGACCACGCGCACCAGATAGTCGGTGACGTTGTTGCTCGGAATGGTGGTGCTGTAGAAGCCCATGTACATGGCATCGACCGTCTGGCCGACCTGCACCGTCAATACCGGCTGCTGCGCCTGGGGAGGCAACTGGTTCCTGACCGAATTGACCTGTGTATTGATTTCGGTCAGCGCGCGATTCGAGTCGTAGTTCAGCCGCAACGTCGCCGTGATCGTCGATGACCCGGTGGTGCTCGACGAGGACAAGTAGTCGATGCCCTGCGCCTGGGCGATCGCCGCCTCGAGCGGCTGCGTGATGAAGCCCGCCACGGTCGCGGCGTCCGCGCCGTAGTAGGCCGTACTGATGGTGACGACTGCGTTTTCGGTGTGGGGATACTGGTTGACCGGCAAGCTGCCGACCGAGCGTAGGCCCAGCACCAGGATCAGCAGGCTGATCACGATCGCGAGCACCGGACGCCGGATGAAAAGGTCGGTGAAGTTCATGGCTCGAGCCTCATTGTTCCTGAGGCGTCGGATTCTGTTCGTTCAGCGGCTGCACGCTGTTGTCGATGCGCAGCGGCGTGCCGTTCTTCAATTTGAGCTGCCCGCTGGTGACCACCGTCGCCCCCTCGGATATGCCCTTCAAGATCGCGACTTGATCTCCTCTCGTCGGTCCCGGGGTGATGAATACCTGCTGCGCCTGGAGCTGCGGATTGCCTTTCGCATCCTTCTTGTCGGCGGTGATGAACACCGTCGCCCCGTACGGGTTGTAGGTGATGGCCGTTTGGGGAAGAGTCAAATAGGATTTCTTTTCGCCCGAGTCGACCGCCGCCCGACCGAACATGCCCGGCAGCAACAACCTCTTGGGATTCGCGACCGTGGCCTCGATTTGCACGTTGCGGGTGGTGGTATCGACTTTCGAATCGATCGCCGTCACCTTGCCGCTGAAGGACTGCCCGGCATAGGCATCGCTCAACACCGTCACCGATTGACCCACCGAGACCCCGCTGATCTGTTGTTGGGGCAGATTGAAGTCGATGTAGATCGGATCGATGGTCTGCAGCGTCACCACCTTGTCGCCCGGGTTCAGGTACTGGCCCGGATTGACCAGCGTGATGCCGAGTCGCCCGGAAAACGGTGCGCGAATCGTCTTCTTGTCGACGGTGGCCCGCTGGCTGGCGGCCTGAGCGCGCTTACTCTTCAAGTCGGCCGCGTCGCTGTCGAGCTGCGCCTGGGAGATTGCTTCAGCGTCCAGTTGAACCTTATCGCGCGTCAGCGTGACCTGCGCCAAATCGGCGGCCGCCTCGAGCGAGGCCAGCTGCGCGAGATCGGAGTCCGCGTTCAGCTGGATCAGAACCGCGCCCGCTTTGACCTCGTCGCCCGATTTGAAGCGAATCTCGCGCACCAAGCCCGCGATTTCCGTGGTCACGTCCACGCCGCGCAAGGCGCGCAGGCTGCCCACCGAATTCAGCTGCGGCTGCCAATCCTGCGGGCCGACCTTCATCGCGGTCACCACCACTGCAGGCTGGGGAAGCTTCCCTTGCGCGATCTGCTTCATGATGTTCCGGACGACCACGAAGCCGATCACTCCGACCAGAAGGAGAACTCCCAGAATCATAATGATCATGCGTTTCGTCACGGAGCTTCTCTCGGTTTCTGAGGGTTTTGGATGTCTGCGAGCGCCTCATCGCGGTTCCACCAGCCACCGCCGAGGGCCTGAAACAGCGCCGCCGTGTCCGCGAAGCGCTGCGCGCGGGCCTTGACGAGCGCGATGTCGGCGGTTTGATAGCTTTGTTGGGCGGTCAGCACTTGGAGGTAGCTGGCGGCTCCGCTCTTGTACTGCGCCTGCACCAGGGTGAGGCTCTCGGCGGCCGTGCGCTCGGCCAGCGCCTGGGCCGCGAGCGTGTCGGCATCGCCGGTCAGGGCGTACAAGGTATCGGAGACGTTCTCAAATGCCGTGATGACCGTGGCCTTGTAATTGGCAGCGGCTTCCTGGGCGGCGGCAACGGCGGCGCGGCGCTGATGCTTCAATTGGCCGCCCTTGAATATGGGCTGGGTGAGGGAGCCGATGAGACTCCACACGTTGGCGCCCGCGGAAAATATATTGGACCACGTCGCGGCATCCTGGCCGATGCTGCCGGTGAGCGTGATCTGCGGCAGCATGTTGGCCGTGGCGATCCCGACCTGGGCGGTGGCCTCATGCAGCAGGGCCGAATACTCGCGGATGTCCGGTCGCTGCTCGACGAACTTGGATGGCAGGCTCACCGGCAGGTCCTGGGGCATGGTCAGCGAATCGAGATCGATGTCGGCACCGGTGTACTCGGCGGGCAGGGTGCCGGTGTACGCGGCCAGCTGATTGCGCTGCTGCGCGAGCTGACTGCGCAGCGCCGGCAAGGTCGCGAGCGTGCTTTGCAGGGCGGCTTGCTGCTGCAGCACATCGGCGCGCGAGGCTCCGCCGGCGGTTACCCGGCGCCCCACGATGCCGAGCTGAGCCTGCTGAGACTTCGCGATCTGCTCCGTCGCCGCGATTTGTGCGCGCAACGATGCCTCGTTGACGGCGGCCGCCACGATGTTCGAGGTCAGGGTGAGGTAGCTGGCTTCGAGCGCAAACCGCTGATACTCAGCCTGGGACAGCGACGCCTCCACTTGACGCCGTACGCCGCCGAACGCATCGAGCGTATAGGACACGTTTACCGTGGCGGTGTCGAGATTGTAGAAATAGGAGCTCGGGAATCCGGGAATGCCGAACGCGGCGCCCGACGCCTTCTGGCGTTGGCTCTGGACGGTGGCCGATGCGCTCGGATAATAGGCACCCCGCTGTGCGGCAACGGTTTCGTTCGCTTGACGCAGTGCCGCTTGCGCGGACTCGAGCGTGGGGTTGTTCTTGAGCGCGCGCTCGATAAGCGCGTTGAGTTCGGCGGACTTGAACAAGGTCCACCATTGGCCGGGAATATCCAAGCCGTCGACGAAGCGCTGCGCCTCGCCGCCGGGCAGCGGCGCGGTCGCGGTCTCGGCAGGCAATTGACCTGCCGGCACGAAGCGCGCGTCCTTCGGCGCCTGCGGGGCCTTGAAATTGGGCCCAACCGCGCAGCTTGCGAGCAGGCCGGCGATCGCCATGGCGGATGCCGCAAGGCCGGTGGTCCTCAACGAGGAGCGGTTCATGGGTTAGACGCCATCCTTAGGTCCGGCCTTAAGGGTTAGGGGACAAATCTTCGCTGGGGTGCGGGTAGCTGGTCAGGCTTCCCAGCCCCAAAAAATGACATGGGTCGTTTAACAATGCAACAATTATTTACAGTATGGATATTCATTTGCTAAAATATAATCTATTAAATTGTTAGCATGCAAATGAATTACACCGATACCCACATCGACAAGCTCGAGGCGAATTTGCGAGCCTTGGGCGCGCGAATGCCGGATTTGCCGTTCAACGAGATTTTGTTGTGCCGCTTGATGCTGCAGGTCGGACGTGAGATGGCGGCGAAGTTCGAACAGCAGATTCGCCCCTTCGGGCTCGCCGAGGCCGAATTTCGCGTGCTCACCACCCTGTTCTCCCAACCGGACGGCGTCGCGCATCCGGGCGATCTGTCCGCCCGCGTCGCGCAAAGTCCCGCGAACATGTCGCGAATCAGCGATGCCTTGGTGAGCCGCAATCTCATTACCCGCGTTCTCAGCGCCCAAGATCGGCGGCGCATGGTTTTGCGCATCACGGAAGAGGGCGAGGAACTGGTGCGCCGGCTGTTGCCGACGATGTTCGTTTCACTGCGCGGGATGCTTGCTGAATTCACCGAGGCGGAGCAGCGACAGATGATCTCGCAGCTCAAGCGCATGTACGTCAACTTGGAGGAAGCGCACAAGCAGAATGTCAAGGAGCCGACGCCGTGAAGCGTTGGCATTGCACGGCCATGCTCGCGGCGCTGCTGTGCGGCTGCGCCGGGCTGCCCTCAAAACAGAAACCCGAGCCATTGCCTGGAGCGGCGCCGTTGGACGGTCTCGAGGCCGTCGGCGGCGGGGATTGGCCCGCCAAGGAATGGTGGAAGCGCTATCAGGATCCCACGCTCGATCAACTGATCGAGCTCAGTCTCGCATCCTCCCCGACATTGGCGGCGGCGCATGCGCGCTACGATTCTGCGCGCCAGTCGGTTCGAATCGCCGGCGCGGCATCCGGGGTGCGCATCGACGCCAATGCCGATATCGAACGCCAGCGGTTGAGCGACAACGGTCTGATCTCGCCTCGCCTGATCGGATTCACTTGGTACAACCAGGCCGATCTGGGCCTGCAAGCAAGTTATACCTTCGATTGGTGGGGCAAGCAGCGTGACGCGGTGGAAGCGGCCATGGACGAGGCGCACGCGGCGCAAGCCGATCGCAGCGCCGCCGCGCTGATGCTGGCAAGCTCGATCGCCGACACTTATTTCGGCTGGCAGTCGGATCAAGGCCGCATCGAACTTGCGCGGGAGCGCGCGGGCGCGGTGGAAGGCGAGGGCGCGATCACTGCCGCCCGCATCAGGGCTGACCTGGATCCGGCCGACAGCGCCGATCGCTCCGACCTCGCCGTGGCCGCAGCCAGAGAAGAGATAGCGGCGCTCGAGGGATCGGCGAAATTGCGCGTCGTCGCGCTCGCCGCATTGGTCGGCCGTTCCATCGCGGAACTGCCCCCGATGCAGCCGAAACCTCTGCCGGCGCTTTCCGGCAACTTGCCCGACAATGTGAAGATCGACTTGATATCGCGCCGCGCGGACATCACGGCGAGCCGCTGGCGGATCGAAGCCGCGCAGCGCAATCTGGATGCGGCGCGCGCCCAGTTCTTTCCGGACGTGTCGATCAATGCGCTCGTCGGGCTGTCCAGCATCGATGTCAGTAAGTTGATCGAGTACGGAAGCCGCGTGCCCATGGCTCAAGCGGCCGTGCACCTGCCTATTTTCGATGCCGGACGTCTCAAGGCGCGCTACGGAGCGAGCCAGGTCGCGATCGATTCCGCCGTGGCGTCCTATCGGGACACGCTGGTCGGCGCCGCTCGGGACGTGGCGACGCAGGCGACCACCCGGGCGCAGATCGAGGCCGAGCGCGCGCAACGCCTGATCGAGGCCGATGCGGCCCAGCGGCTCGAGTCGAGCGCGGCGGCGCGCGTGCGCCAGGGAATCACCGACTCGCGCGCCGAACTCGCCGCAACCGAATCCTGGTTAGAGCAGCGCGATGCGCTGCTGCAACTCGACGCGGCGGCCCTCTCAGCGGATATCGCCTTGCAGCGCGCGCTCGGCGGCGGCTACGAAAGCCCACAAGAACTCAAAGCTACCCCATCGACTGCCACCACGACGACACCATGAACGCAAACGTAGATCCCGCCGCATCCCCGCCCGCTCCCGGTAAGCGGCGCAATATTCTGATTCTGATCGCGGTGATATTCATCGTGCTGGGCGTGCTGTGGGGAGCCTACTGGGTATTGGTGCTGTCGAAGCGCGAGCGAACCGACGACGCCTATGTGAACGGCAACAGAGTGGTGATCTCGGCGCAAGTGTCCGGCACGGTGATCGCGGTGCTTGCCGATGACACTCAATTGGTCAAGGCGGCCCAGGTGCTGGTGCGGCTCGATCCGATCGATGCGGAAACCAATCTGAGCCGGATGACCAGCTCGTTGGGCCAGACCGTGCGCCAGGTGCGTCAGGAGAGGTCGACGGCCGACCAATACGACGCGGTCATCGATACCAGAAAGCTGGAATTGGCGCGAGCCGAGGCCGATCTTGCCAAACGCGAACCGCTCCTCGCCGAGCGGGCGATCGCTCCCGAAGAGGTGCGTCACGCGCGCGAGAGCGTCGACATGGCGCGTGCCGCATTGACGCAGGCTGTGCGGCAATCGGCATCCGCGCATTCCTTGGTCGACGGGACTCAGGTGGAGGACAATCCGGCGGTGCTGCAGGCGAAGGCCGCCTTTCGCGATGCGTGGATCGCCGCGCAGCGCAATGCCGTCGTGGCCCCGGTCACGGGGTATGTGGCGGAGCGCAGCGTGCAGCTCGGACAGCACATCCAGGCGGGGCAGGCGCTCATGACCGTGATCCCGCTGAACTCATTGTGGGTGGACGCGAATTTCAAGGAAGTGCAGCTGCGCAACCTGCGCATCGGGCAACCCGCCGAGGTGCGCAGCGATCTTTACGGCGGAACCTTTATTTTTCACGGTCACGTCAAAGGCATGTCCGCCGGCACCGGCGCCGCGTTCTCCTTGCTGCCGGCGCAGAACGCATCGGGCAATTGGATCAAGGTCGTGCAGCGCGTACCGGTTCGAATTCAAATCGACGACACCGATCTGGTGAAGTCGCCGCTGCGGGTGGGACTATCGGCCACCGTGACGGTGGCTACGAAGGACCGCGGGGGACCGGTACTGGCGAAGGATTCGACGGACACGCCGGTGGGCGACACGCAGGTCTATGCGCAGGATCTGGATAAGGCGAATGCCGAGGCGGACGCCATCGTGCGCCGCAATCTAAGCCAGGCTCGCTAGCTCCGCCTTCCCATGGCTGAACCCGCAAGGCCGGCGGCGCCCGAATATCCTCCGCTGCGCGGCGGAAAGCTGCTGCTCCTGACGGCGGGCATTGCCACGGCGTCGTTCATGGAGATTCTCGACATGACGATCGTGAATGTCTCCGTGCCGCACATATCGGGCAGCCTGGGGGTCAGCACCTCGGAGGGCACCTGGGCCGTCAGTTCCTACATGTTGGCGGCGGCGGTGATGCAGCCGCTCACCGGCTGGATCGGCCGGCGTTTCGGCGAAGTGCGTACCTTGGTCACCTCCATCCTGCTGTTCATGTGTTTTTCCGCGCTGTGCGGACTTGCCACCAGCCTGCCGATGCTGGTCGGCGCGCGGCTCATCCAGGGTCTGGTGTCCGGACCCATGATGTCGGTGGCGCAGGCCATTCTGCTGCGCAACTATCCGATCGAAAAGCGCGGCATGGCGATCGCGCTGTGGGGGATGGTCATCGTCATCGCGCCGATCACCGGCCCCATCATCGGCGGCTGGATTACGGACAATTTGTCCTGGCCGTGGCTGTTCTACATCAACCTGCCGGTGGGCGCGTTTTCGGCCGCGGTCAGCTGGTCGATCCTGCGGCGCCGCGAGTCCTACAAGGTGAAATTACCGATCGACGGCGTCGGGCTCGTGCTGCTCATTGTCGGTGTCGGCAGCCTGCAGTTCATGCTGGACAACGGCAACGAGAAGGATTGGTTCAATTCCGAGGTCATCAGCGCCGCGGCGGTGGTGTCGCTGGTGAGCCTGGCCTTCCTGATTCCCTGGGAACTGACCGACCGGCATCCGGTGGTCGATTTGCATCTGTTCTCACGGCGCAATTTCCGGATCGGGTCCATCGTCATCGCGGTGGCCTACTTCTCGTTCTCCGGCGTCAACATCATCTTTCCGCTGTGGCTGCAGACCACGGTGGGCTACACCGCCACCTGGTCCGGACTGGCGGTCGCGCCGGTCGGACTGCTGACTCTCGTGGCGGCCCCCATCGTAGGCCGCAATATGAGCAGGATGAACCTGCGCCTCGCGGTGAGTTTCGCGTTTCTCATCTTCGGCTGCGTCATATTTTGGACCGCAACGCTGAACGAAACCGCGAGCTTCGCTCAATTCGCCACGCCGCGATTCGTACAGGGCTTGGGGGTGGCGTTTTTCTTCCTGCCGCTGAATCAAATCCTGCTGTCGGGGATTCCGCCGAGCGAACTGGCCTCCGCTTCGGGATTGAGCAATTTCATGCGCACCATGGCGGGCAGCATGTCGACCGCGACCACGGTGTTCATCTGGAACCGGCGCACCGACTACCACCATGCGGTGCTGACCGAGCATGTACGCAATTCCGCGGGCGCATGGAGCGGATACCAGGCCCAGCTCGCCGACCACGGGATCACGGGCGTCGGAGCGTTTCAATACGTCGATCAACTGATCACCAATCAGGCCATGAACTTGGGCGTCAACGACGTGTTCTACGTGCTGGGTACGGTGTTCTTCCTGCTGATCCCATTCGTCTGGTTTGCCAGGCCGCCGTTCACCGCACGGGGAGCCGACGCGGCGCACTGATCAACGGCGGCGAGACCGTGTAGGATCTGTCCATGAGTTCACCCTACATCGTCGCCGTCGGCGGGACTTTGCGCGCCAACTCCACGACCGAGAGAGCCATGCGGCACGTACTCTGCGCCGCGCAACGCGCCGGAGCGAGAACCAAACTGATCAGCGGCAGCGCGCTGCAGCTGCCGATGTACGAGCCCGGCAATCCGGAGCGCATCGATGCGGCTCGGGAGTTGGTCGCCGAGCTCGCGCTCGCCGACGGAATCATATTGGGCTCGCCCGGCTACCACGGCAGCATTTCGGGGCTGGTCAAGAATGCCCTGGACTATGCGGAGGATCTGCGCTCGGATCCGCGGCCCTACTTCAGCGGCCGTGCCGTCGGCTGCATAGCGACCGCGGGCGGCTGGCCCGGAGCGGTGAACACGCTGGGCGCCCTGCGTGACATCGTGCATGCGCTGCGCGGATGGCCGACGCCGCTCGGAGCCGCCATCAACTCGACGGACAGGGTATTCGACGAGGAGGGCAATTGCCTGGTGCCGCGAGTCGCGCAGATTCTCGAAGCGATCGCCGGCGAAGTCATCAGTTTCGTGCGAACCGCACGGGGAGAGTAGGGTGAAGTCACGATATGCATTGGGCATTGTTTGGTCGATCGCCGTCGGATTCTCGGCCGCGGCCGCGGCGGACGCGCCGGCCGACCTAGTCCTGCTTCACGGCAAGATCCACACCGAGGATGCGAGCCGCAGCATCGCGCAGGCCCTGGCGGTGCGCGGCAACAGCATCGTCGCCGTTGGGTCCGATGAAGCCGTGGCTGCGCTCGTCGGCCCCAATACCCGCAAGGTCGATCTGGGCGGGCGGGTCGTGCTGCCGGGCATCATCGACGCCCACACACATCCCGCGGAGAGCGCCCAGGATCTCAGCAAGTGCAGCCTGGACGACAAGGCGCTCGCGCCGCCGGATATCAAGAAGCGCGTCGCGGCCTGTCTCAAGAAGCAGCCCGGGGAAAGCACGCAATGGTTCGAGGTGGTCATGGTAAATCCGTCGGGGTTGACGCTGACCTTGGCGGACCTGGACTCCATGCTTCCAGACCGGCCGCTGTTGCTCTCCGGATCGGACGGGCACACGGAGTGGGCCAACTCGCCCGCCTTGAAGCTGTCCAAGATCACGGCCGCGACGCAGGACCCCGCGGGAGGCCACATCGAGCATGACTCATCAGGGCAGCCGACGGGCACTTTGCGGGACAACGCCGCCGAAATTCCGGAGGCGGCGAAACCGAAAGCGAGTCTCGATCATGAGGCTGCGCAGCTCGCGAAGGCCTTCGATTCCATGCGCGCCATCGGCATCACATCCGTACAGGATGCCGCCGTCGACGACCACATCATGGAGATCTACAAACGGCTGTACGATGCGCACCGATTGAACATGCGGGTGCGTGGCTCGTACCACCTCAAGAACCTGCACGAGCCGGCGGCGGCGCTCATCGCCAAGGCGACGACGTTTCGGGCAAAGTGGGCGATCGATCCCGACTTTTTGCGCGCCGATGCGGTGAAGATCTTCGCCGACGGCGTCATCGAGTACCCTTCGCAGACCGCAGCCCTGCTCGAACCCTATCTCGATGCCCACGGCCGCCCGACCCACAATCGCGGTCCTTCCTACTTCACGCAAGACAATCTGAATCGAATCGTAACCGCAGCGGACGCCGCTGGATTGACGGTGCACATTCATGCCATCGGCGATCGGGCGGTACGGTCGGCACTCGATGCGTTTGCGGATGCCAGGCGCCGCAACGGTGCGCTCGATAACCGCGGCCAGATTGCGCACCTCGAGCTGATCGAGCCCGAGGATTTTCCGCGCTTCAAGGAATTGGATGTAATCGCCAATTTTCAGCTCCTGTGGGCGGAGCGCGACGATTATGTGGAGCACGCAACCGTGAAGTATCTCGGCCCGCAACGCTCACGATACCTGTATCCCGCGCGCTCCTTGCGCGACGCCGGCGCCAAGATCGCCGGCGGCAGCGATTGGGGCGTAAGCAGCTTCGACGCGTTCACCGCGATGGAACATGCCATTACGCGGTCCGAGCGGCGCGGGGCGCCTACATTGCTGCCGGAACAAAGTCTCACACTGCAGGACATGGTGGATGCCTATACGATCAACGCCGCACTGGCGTTGAAGCAGGAGCGGACGACGGGGAGCATCGAGGTGGGTAAACGCGGCGACTTCATCGTGCTCGACCGTGACATTTTCTCGATCGATCCCTATACCTTGCACGACACGCAGGTTACGGCCACATACCTCGATGGGCGCACGGTATATACGGCGAGAATCCAGTAGGCTGAGCGCCAATAGTCTTTGACATAAACTGAGTTTGTCGCCACGTGGAGACGCCGATCACGGTTTCACGGGCCGCGCTTAGCCACTATCCTGTCAACACTCGAAACGCTCATGGAAAAGAAAATATGGCAGGGCCGATGAAGTCACCCGCTACCGGGGATATCTGGCACCTCAGTATCGATGATCTATTTGCGCCGTTGCCGGAGAAAACCCGCCTCGGGGGTCCCGGACCTTTCGTTATCAATCTCAGCGCATCGACCGCGCCGATCGATCTGCCCCCGAAGGAATTCGTCGGCTACGGATACGCCGTCCACATTTATAAAATACAACGTACCGAGGACCATCGCACTCGTTACCGTCTGCGGCTCGGGCCCATCGCGAGCGAGGACGACGCCGACGCCATACTCGAGCAGGTACGAGATGTCTATCCGGGTGCATTGACCGCGACGGTGGACGCGGACGATTTGCGGGCGCTGGCACCCATCCAGGCGAAGATCGACGCCAAGGCCAAGACGGAAGCAAAGGCCAAGGCAGCTGCACAGGCAAAGATCGATGCAAAAGCCAGGGCGGAAGCACGGGCCATAGCCGACGCGCAGGCCAAGGTCGAAGCGCGGGCGAGAGCCGAAGCGCAGGCCAGAGCCGAAGCCCAAGCCAGAGCGGAAGCCGCAGAGCGGGCCATGGCCGAAGCGCAAGCCAGAGCCGAAGCCGCAGAGCGGGCCATAGCCGAAGCGCAGGCCAAAGCGGAAGCCGCAGCGCGGGCCCTGGCCGAAGCTCAGGCCCGGGCCGAGGCGCAAGCCCGAGCGGAAGCTCAGGCCAGAGCCGAGGCGCAAGCGAGAGCGGAAGCACAAGCCAGGGCCGAGGCACAGGCCAGAGCCGAAGCGCAAGCGAGAGCGGAAGCTCAAGCCAGGGCCGAAGCTCAAGCCAAGGCGGAAGCCGAAGCACGGGCCAAGGCGGAAGCACAAGCCAGGGCCGAGGCGCAGGCCAAGGCGGAAGCCGAAGCACGGGCCAAAGCGGAAGCTCTCGCCAGGGCCGAAGCTCAAGCCAGAGCTGAAGCTCAAGCCAAGGCGGAAGCCGAGGCACGCGCCAAAGCGGAAGCTCAAGTCCGGGCCGAGGCGCAGGCCAGAGCCGAAGCGCAGGCCAAAGCTGAAGCTCAGGCGAAAGCCGACGCCGAAGCGCGGGCCAGGGCCGCGGCGCAGGCTGAAGCGCTGGCCAGGTCTGAAGCTCAGGCCAAAGCCGATGCTGAAGCACGGGCCAAGGCCGATGCGGCGCGATGGTCCGCGGAAATGCAGTCCCAGAATTCCACCGCGCCCGCGCCCGCGTCCGCGCCCGCGCCTGCGCCCTTGGCGCCTGCGCCCGCGCCCTTGGCGCCTGCGCCATCGAAGACGTTGCTGTCCGCCGTGGCCGGCATGTCGCGCCGATTCATGCCCTCCAGAGCAGCAGCCTCTGCCGCGCCGGTTCGCGTGTCTGAGCCGGTTCGCGCGCCTGCGCCGGTTCGCGTGTCTGAGCCGGTTCGCATGCCTGAGCCGGTTCGCATGCCTGAGCCGGAACCGCCTGCGCGTCAGCCGGAGCTCCGTGCGCCATTGCATCACGTCGAGAAGCTCGACGAGCGGCTGAGCAGCCTGGAGACCACACAAACGATTCGCGCGTTGACTCAGCTGGAGCTGGAAGATGATCAGGTGTCGCGGTGGTTCGTGATCCAGCTTTCCTTGTCGGAGGAGGCCTTCGATCCGGAGACAGTGCCCAATCTCGACATCTTCAGCGCATACCGCTTGTACTCGGTGGCGGGGATAGACGAGGGTAGGATCATGCACGCGCTGCGGCTCGGCTTCTTCAGCGAGGAAATCGGCGCTGCCGCGGTCGCAAGCTATCTCACCGAATACTACGACAAACCGACGATCAAACGCGTGAGCGTCGCCGAACGCGAGCGGTTCGCCGACCAACGCATCGAGCCGCGCAAGGACGTGGAAGCCACCGGCAGACATGCGGTCATCGAGATCACGAGCGAACGCTACATCCGCGAGCGGCGCAACGCCGGACCCGCGGTGGCGGGTAAGTAAACCCGGACGGGCTGCGCGATAGCGGTTAAAATACGGCCCCAAATGAGCGGGCGTTTCGTCATTGGCATGGGCGCATGGGCGTTGTTGTCGGCGTGTGCCCCCTCCGCGATGCTGTTGGTCGGCACCGCCCGGCCGCCGATTTCCGCCGCTGACGTCAAAGTCTACGATCAGCCGCCCGCATCGTTCGAGGAGGTGGCCATTCTAAACGCCTGGAGCGACAGCCTGTTTCGGCCCGGCGGACCGCACGCGACGGACAAGGTCATCGCGCGCCTCAAGAGAGAGGCGGCAAAGGTGGGTGCCAACGGCATCATCCTCGGAGACTTTTCAGATGACCAAACCAGTTCTCTGGGGACGGGGCTCGGTTCAGACACCTATACGCACAATTCATCCATTTCCCTGGGAGTCGGGGGCGCGATAGGAATTTACAAAAAGACCGGCAAGGGTCGCGCGATCTACGTCCCACCCGGCTGAACCGGGGCCGCATGAGCCGCGCTCGGGGCGGCGGCAAGCGATTCGAACCGAAGATCGATGTTCGACCCCGAAAGCTGGTGCGGAACACAGGTCAGGTGACTCTCGACATTGCGGGTCGTGAACATCGGCAGAACGCTATTGCGAAATTGCTCCACCACCTCGCAATCGCCCAAGGCCAGTCCTCGCGGCGATCGGGCGGTCAGTGCGACGGATCGCCATACGGCACCCACCGTCTTCGCATCGGGAGAAGTGCCTGAGTCCGCAGGCACCAGCGTGTAAAAGGTCAATGTAGCCGATGCAAACTTGTCTGGGCGGCCGAAGCCGGACGCGCACGCGCCGGGTTGCGATTTCGCGTCGTGCCGGGCGCCGGCGGCGATCAACAGGAGCTTGAGCTTGTCGGCCAACCCGTCGCAGGAATAGGTCGAAGTGAAGCCCATGAACCTGAACGAATATTCATGCTTCTGCCAAACCCCGACGCCCGGGGCCGATGCCGCCGCGGGCTCGTCGGCAAGACTCGCCCGAGGGATGAGCAGAGCGGGGTAGAGGATGATGCCGGCCAGCGCCGCCAATTTCCAGCGAGTATTCATGAAGAAGCTCCCCTTGGGTGATGAATGCCATAACGAGGAACAGGTCATATTGGTTGACTCAGCGAGCGACCGCAGCATGGAGCAAGGCTCCTAAGTCTTTGCCGCAGTGGCATTGGCCGCCGTACGGCGCACGGAGGGATGGTAGTTGCGGAAAACCGCTTTTGGAATCATGCAGTGCACACCCTTACGGATGTCGACGACCTGGGTGACGCGACAATCGCCCACAATGGAGGTCAGTGCATAGGCTTCCTCGTGGCTCATCGGGACGATGGTCTGGGTAGTCAACCACTGTACGGTTTGCTCGACAGCGATCCTCATCGCCTGATTCAGATCTTCGTCGAAACCCGTGAATATCCAGTGAGTCCTCGTCTCCGCCCAGGGCCAATCGGTTTTCAAATCCTTGCGCACGATGGGCTGAATCTCGATCTCCTTGTATGCGCACTCGAGAGCCGTGAGATTGACCTCACCGTTGCCCTGGCGGCAGTGGGAATCGCCGGTCCAGATCAGTCCGCCTTTCTGAAATACATGCAGATAGAGAATGGAACCCACCTGCAGCTCGTTCAGGTCCATGTTCGAGCCGTTCTTCCAGGGTCGCAACGTGCTGGTGCGGCCTTTGGCGTCGTGTATGGGCGGTCCGGCTTTGGCATCCGGCTCGTTCGGGTCCACTCCCACGGCGAAAGTTCCCGGAAAGGGTTTGATATCCACGATGATTCCCGGCTTGAATTCGGTCTCCATCTTGGCCAGGTCGAGCTTGTAGTAGCGGACGAACCCTTCCGGAAATTCCGAGGGCAGCAGGCCGACGCTCGGAAACTCCTTGCCCGGAAGATTGAAATTGAAGGCATCGGGTTTGGGGACGATCTTGAGAAAGCGGATTTCCAGCGTATCCCCCGGCTCCGCCTCCGCGACGTATATCGGCCCGGTGATCGAATGCGGGCCGCCGCCGTCGTTCTGCCGGCGCAGTTTCATGATCTCATCCATGCCGACGCCGGGCTTGATCTGCCCCAGCGAGTGCGAAAGCGTCTCGATGGAAACGGTGTCGCCCGAGTGGACGGTGAGCTTGGGTTTTTCGGCCGTGTCGTACCAGCCCCATTGAACGTTGTCGGCGGTCGCCGGCAGGAAATAGTGCTTCGATGCACCCGATCCGGATGCGACCGCTCCGGCCGTAACCTGTGCGATCGATGGAGACGCCAGCGCCAAGGCAAGCGCCGCGGCGGCGGTGCATGAACCCATCCCGAATACTCGGCCGTTCGAAGCCATGTTCGTTACCTCGTGCACATGGGGTGGAGAAATACTCAATAAGCGGCTGCTGCCGCAATATAATCCGCGCTTGCCGGGGAGGGCAATGAATGCGAAGCAAACAAGTACATCTACTCGAACGTCCGCAAGGCGTGCCTTCCCTCGCGCAGTTCGCCATCGTCGAGGCCGAGGTGGCGGAGCCGGCAGAAGGCGAAGTGCTGGTCGAGAACATCTACATGTCGGTAGATCCCGCCATGCGCCCGCGCTTGGCCGGACAGACGCCGCTCAATGAAGCCATGCCCGGCGGCGCCATCGGGCGCGTGCTCGCCTCGCGTCTGCCGGGCTTCGCGCCGGGCGATTACGTGCAGTCGATGCTCGGATTTCGCCAGTACTTCGTCGCCGGCGCCAAGGGTCTCTCCAAGCTCGACGCCGACGGCATGCCCCTCGACGCCTACATGAGCGTGTTGGGATTGACGGGGCTGACGGCCTACGGCGGGCTGCTGGTCACCGCCTCGCTCAAGGACGGCGAAAACGTATTCGTGTCGGCCGCTGCGGGTGCGGTGGGCAGCGTCGCGGCTCAGATCGCCAAGATCAAAGGCTGTTACGTGATCGGCAGCGCCGGTTCGGACGAGAAATGCAACTGGCTGAAGCAAGAACTCGGGTTGGACGCGGTCATCAATTACAAGAAGGGCGAGCTGCGCAGCGCGCTCAAGTCCGCGGCGCCGCGCGGAATCGACGTGTATTTCGACAACGTGGGGGGCGAGCACCTGAACGCGGCGCTGCCGCGCATGAATGCGCTCGGCCGCATCGCCGTCTGCGGCATGATCTCCGCATACAATAATTTCGGAGCCATATCCGAGCCGGTCACCACTCTCTCGAATATGATTTACAACCGTCTCACGATGCGAGGCTTCGTTTTCTACGAATTCGAGCCGCTGCGCGCGCAATTTCTCACCGACATGAAGCGTTGGCTCGGGGAAGGGCGCATCCGGTACCGCAGCACCATTCTGTCGGGGATCGAGCAAGCTCCCGCCGCGCTGATCGGCCTGTTCAGCGGAGCCAACACCGGTAAGATGCTGGTGCAGCTGGCGAAAGAAACTTGAGTTCCTCTCCCGTCAGTCGAAAACGACGCGGGGGAAGTAGAACGACACGGTCCAGTTCGGGATGTCGACGATTTCGCTGATGCGTAGATCGCCGCAGACGCTGCACAAGAGATAGGCATCGATGGCGGGCATGCCGTGTTGGCGGCCCAGCAGATCGATCATCGATCTGACCGAATCCCGCGCGGCCTGCATCAAATCCGGGCCGATACCGGTGGTGACCTCGTATCCCTTCGCGTCGAGATGGCGGGTCACGGGCCCCTCGGTTCTGAAGCGCGGGAAGGCGAGCGGCTCCTGCTTCAGCAAATCGAACCGCAGCGCGACGCGCATGGGACTTTCGATGGCCGTGCCGCACACCTCGCCGTCGCCCTGCGCCGCATGCGTATCTCCCACGGAGAACAGGGCACCCGGGCACTCGATCGGCAGAAACAATTCGGTTCCGAGCGCAATGTCGCGCACGTCCATGTTTCCTCCCACGCGGCGGGGAGGCACGATGCTGTGCAGGCCCGGCTGGCCGGGAGCCACACCGATGGTCCCCGTGAACGGTTTCAGGGGCACCTTGCCCCAGCGGCCGAACAGGGCCGGCGCCAAAGTTTTCGGATCGTATCGCCACAGGTGCAGGGCGGGTTGTTTGAACTCGTCCGTCAACAAACCAAAGCCTGGGATATTCGCCGTCCAGCCCCATCCGGAGGGAGCGAAGGACAGCAAGGTGACCTTCAGCACATCGCCCGGCTCCGCGCCCTCGACGAATACCGGTCCGGTGACGGGATTGACCCTGCCGAAATCCAAGCGGACCACATCGTCGACGGTCGATGTCGCGCCGAGCTGGCCGGCCGACGAATCGGACACGTCGAACTCCAACGACGCGCCCGGCGGGATTCGAATCACGGGAGCAAAACTGCGGTCCCAGCCCTGATGCTGTCGGTGGATGGTATGTCGATGTGCCGCGCTCATGGTTCATTGTACGAAATGCGCAGCGCGCCGCGCACGCAATATTCGACTAGACTGCCGAGATGTCGCTGCAAGATTTCGGATACAAGGAACAACTTCGCCGTGCCCTGACGACCAAGGACTTGATCGTCTTCGGCATGATCTTCATGGTGCCGATCGCGCCTTTCGGGGTGTACGGCTTCGTATGGAGTGAATCCAAGGGAATGGTGCCGCTCGCGTATCTCCTCGGTCTCATCGGAATGTTCTTTACCGCGCTGAGCTACGCGGCCATGTCGCGGGCCTTTCCCCTGGCGGGCTCGGTCTACACGTACGCGCAGCGGGGATTGCACGAAATCGCGGGTTTCTTCTCCGGTTGGCTCATCCTGCTCGACTACCTGCTGGTGCCCTCGCTGCTCTATCTGATCAGCGCGGTGGCATTGCGGCCCATTTTTCCGGCGATGCCCACGTGGGTGTGGCTTGGCGGCTTCATCTCCTTCAATGCGACGGTCAACCTGCTGGGAATCGAATTCACGGCGCGCGTCAACCGCTACATGTTGGTGATGGAACTCTTGACGCTCGGCCTGTTCGTCGCCGTGGGACTGATTGCGCTGTATGGCGGCGTGGGAGCCGGCCGGCTCACGCTCAAGCCGATCTACGATCCGCAGATGTTCTCCGCTTCGACGGTGGCCGGTGCCACCTCGATTGCGGTCCTATCCTTCCTCGGCTTCGACGGCATCTCGACGCTGGCGGAAGAGAGCCGGGGAAATCAATATGCCGTCGGCCGGGCGACCGTGCTCTCGCTGGCGATCGTGGGCGTTCTGTTCATGCTGCAAACTTGGATTGCGACGGATCTGGCGCGCGGCATGCGCTTCGCTTCACCCGACACGGCCTTCTACGAAGTGGCGCAGCGCGCTGGCGGCGCGTGGCTGCGTCTGGTCACGATTCTGGCGACCGTCATTGCCTCCGCGATCGCAAATGCCATGGCGGCCCAGGCCGCCGTGTCGCGCATCCTGTTCGCCATGGCCCGCGACGGGAAGCTGCCGGCGATTCTGGCCAAAGTGCATCCCCGCTACAAGACTCCTTACGTGAGCACGCTTGCGGTTGCCGCGGTGTCCCTGCTGGTGGGATTGCTGTTTGCCGATCGCCTGGATGATCTCAGCCGTGTGGTCAATTTCGGCGCGCTGACCGGCTTCGTTCTGCTGCATCTATCGGTGATCAGCCATTACTTTTATCGTCACCGCAGCGGCGACTGGTTACGGCACGTCATCTTTCCCCTGACCGGGTTGGCCATCATCGTCTACGTGCTGTTCGAAATGGACCGCGCTGCTAAAATTCTCGGCGCGTGCTGGATCGCCGCCGGCGTTCTCTACTATCTGCTGATGACGCTGCTCTCGAAAAAACCGGCCGCGCTTAAGATCTGAGCGCGATGTAACGTAATGCCGTGGCGCCGGAGGCTGCCGACGACACATCGGCGCCGCGAGGGCCTTCCATCTAGTGCGTCACAGAATTGCGTCACAAAATCCGCAGCTCGCGGCGAAAGCGTCTAGCGCGCCGACTTTCGATTGGCTAACAATCGGACGCCATGACTCTGAAATCCTCCAACCTGGGTGCAAACCTCACCGGTGTCGCCGCCGAAGCGGCGCAAATGGCGGTCGAGGCGGGCTTGATTTACGTGTCGGACGCCGAACCCGGCATCCGGCGCCTGCGCTCCGGCAAGGGCTTTCGATACCTGACTCCGGAGAATCGCCGGCTCGCGGCGGCCAAGGAACTCAAACGCATCGCGAGTCTCGCGATTCCGCCTGCATATCGGGACGTTTGGATTTCTCTGAAGGCTCGCGGCCATCTGCAGGCGACCGGGCGCGACGCGCGCGGGCGCAAACAATATCGCTATCATCCGCAATGGCGGCAGGTTCGCGACAGCGCGAAATTCAGCCGCATGGTGGCGTTCGGCGAGGCACTGCCGAAATTGCGGCGCAAACTCAGGCGTGACCTGGCCTTGCCCGGCCTGCCGCGCGAGAAGGTCTTGGCGGTGGTCGTGAGCATTCTCGACGCGACGCGAGTCCGCATCGGCAATACCGAATACGCCCGCGAGAACAAGAGCTTCGGCCTCACGACCTTGCGCAACCGCCACGTCAGCTTCATTCAGGACGGACGCGCCGTGCTCAACTTCCGCGGCAAGGGCGGCATCCAGCACGAAGTGCACATCGACGACCGGCGCATCGCACAGATCGTAAGGCGCTGCCAGGAAATGCCGGGCCAGCACTTGTTCCAATATGTGAGCGACGACGGGCAGCGCTGTCCCATCGACTCCGGTCAGGTCAACGACTACCTGCGCGAGGCCATGGGCAATGATTTCACGGCCAAGGATTTTCGCACCTGGGGCGCGACGATTCATGCCATCACTCTGCTCGCGCGTACTCCATTGCCGGAAATTCCAAGCGAGCGCAAACTGAGAAGCGAAATTGCCGAGGTGGTGAAGCAGGTGGCCGCGAAGTTGCGCAACACCCCCGCGGTCTGCCGCAAATCCTACATCAACCCGGCGGTCTTCGACTCCTGGCGGTCGGGACTGATTCATCGGGCATTCAACGGCTCCTTAAGCGTTGCCGCTCCGCGCAAGGCCGAAACTCTGGTGCTGGACTTCCTGCGCCGCGAAACCAAGGTCCAGGACCTGGACTCGTAGATCGCAGCGATGCGGCCGCGAGCCAGGCCGATCCTGTAAAAGCTGACGCCCAGAATAGTGCCGTCACCTGTCGGCCCGAGGTACTCCAGTGCGGCGGCGGCGGCTGTGGGATAGTAGAAGTTTTACGAGGCGGGCACCCTCTCTTGCAGAACCAGCCGAATGGGTATTCCCAGGCCTACACGCGAGCAGTGATTTCGCTGCTCATGACGGCGTACACCTTCAATGCCATGGATCGGACCATCATTTCGATCATTGCCCAATCGATGAAGCTCGATTTGAAGCTGACCGACACGCAGCTGGGGCTGCTCGGCGGAACGGCCTTCGCGGTGCTGTACGCGTTCGGCGGAATTCCGATTGCGCGCATGGCGGAGCGGATGAGCCGCGTCAACATCATCACCGTCGCCCTCATTGTCTGGTCCATATTGAGCGCACTGTGCGGCGCGGCGGCGAGCTTTCCGCAGCTGTTGCTGATCAGGGCGGGGGTCGGAGTCGCGGAGGCCGGCTGCTCGCCGCCCGCGCACTCGTTGATATCCGACTACGTCGAGCCGTCGCGGCGCACGTCGGCGCTGTCGATCTATTCCTGCGGCACCTCGCTCGGTTATCTGTTGGCGGCCGTCGGCGGCAGCTACGTGGTCCAGCATTGGGGGTGGCGCACCGCGTGCGCGGCGGTGGGCCTGCCCGGTATTGCCGTCGGCCTATTGATAAAACTCTTGATTCGCGAGCCGCCGCGCGGCTACTCGGAGTCCGTCGCCGGCCGCGCGGACCGAGCGGAGTTGCCGCCGTTCTCGTTTCGGGGCGAAGTGAGGGAACTGTGGGCCGTCGGCAAGGCCTTGCTGTCGGACCGTCCCGTCCTGCACATGGTGCTCGGCGTGACCATCGGCGGCTTCGCCGCATACGGATTCTATGCCTTCGTTCATCCCTATTTCCGCCGCGCCTTCGATCTGGATTACACGACGGTGGGAGTGATCGTGGGACTTGCGGGCGGCGTGGCGGTGGGCCTGGGTATAGTCGCCGGCGGACTCATCGCCGACGCTCTGGCCAAGCGCGACGCGCGCTGGTACGCGTTGGTTCCGGCGATCGGCGGCATGGTCGCAGTGCCTTTCTACCTGTGCTCGCTGCTGCAATCGGACTGGAGGCAGGCCACCGTACTGCTGGCCCTCGCGGGCTTCTTTCAGTACGCCTCCCTGGGGCCGACGTTTGGCGTGGTGCAGAATGTGGTCGATCGGCGTCGGCGCGCGACCGCAACAGCGCTGCTATACATCTGCCTGAGCGTATTGGCGCTCGGCGGCGGCCCGCTATTCACAGGGTGGGTCACTGATCGATTCGCACAAGTCGAGTTCGGTTCGCAGCACATTCAGGCGGCCTTGCCGCGCACGCCGGGGACGTCATTCGCGATCAGCTGCCCGGGAGGCGCGGGCGCCGACACCGCCGCCGCCGCCGTGAAATCCGCCTGCAGCCAGGCGCTGGTGCGCGCTACGCGCCGGGGACTCCTGGTGACGCTGTTGTTCTTCGGATGGGCATCGCTGCATTACTTGCTCGCCGCCAAGGGCATCGCGAAATCATTGAGAATTGCCGCCGGCGCGCGCTGATCTGGCCTCTTCGGTCCAGTCGGATTCGATATAGAACGGCCCGGGCCGCTCGCGAAGCTGCTCGTACTTGCAAATCTGCGGCTCGGGGCCGAGCGCCGTGGATACGCCCCCGCGGAACGCCCATTCGCCGCGCTCGCTGTCGGCCGCACGCACATAGCTGTTGATCATGAATCGCCGATCGTAGTCGCTGACATTGGGCGCGGAACCGTGCACGGTGAACAAGGTCCACAGCAGCAAATCGCCAGGTTCCATTTCACAGGTGACGACGTTCGAAGGATCGAGCCCCGCGCGCCGCAGTTCCTCGTCCTGAGTCTGGCCGACCATGATGGGCCCATCATCGGAGAGCCCCAGATAGCCGAGCCGGTGGCTCCTCGGGATGATCCGCAGCGCACCGTTGGCGACGGTTTGCCGGTCGATCGCGAGCCCCGTCGTCACCGTGCTTCGAAGGTAGGCAAAGTCCTTGACGCTGCCCTGCCGGAAGCGCGCATCCTGGTGAAACCGATAAAAAGTGTATTTCGCGCCGGGCGGCTTCCAATGGATCTGGTGAGAAATCTGTTTGATGTCCTCGCCCAGGAACGGATGCAGCACGGAATAATACTTCTCGCTGCGTCGCATCCGCTCCATCAAGGGACTGAGCCACGCCGTCCAGTGTGCCTGCAGTACTACGCGTCGCTTGGCTTTGGGGTCATCCAGTACCTCGAACAGCAAGTTCTTGTCGCGGTAAGTGGCATGGTGCTTCAGCCCCTCCCGGTACATGCGATCGGTCTCGGTGCCCACTTCGGCGATTTCCGCGGGCGAGAGAAACCCGCGGACGATGGCGTAGCCTTCCGTTTCGAGTTCTGCGACGAGATCTTGCATGAACCCTAGTGGATCATGTCCTTGTAGGCATGCCAAGTGGCGTGACCCAGGAGCGGCGCAATGATGAGCAGACCGCCGAGCAGGGGCAGGTAGCCGACGACGGTCAGCGCCAGTATCAATCCGCTCCAAACGAACATCGCGGGAATATTGCGAAAAACCACATTGACGCTCGCGCGCATCGCCTGCCCGGCGGAGGCGTGCCGGTCGATGATGAGGGGAATCGCCACCACCGAAACGCAGAACACCCCGGTCGCCAGTATTCCGCCGATGACGATGTAGGCGAGCACCTGCGAGCGATTGGTCGAATCGAGAAATCCCTGGTACAGGGTCTCGCGGATGTCCGGCGTGACGATGTGAAATACCGTGCCTAGAAGCAGCGCCGAGACGCCGAACCAAACGGCGGCACAGATCGCCAGAATAACCCCGAACTCGAACAGGGCGGGCGCGTTTCTTGCGAATCCCTCCAAGGAGTCATCGAATGTGGCGGGCTGGCCCTTGGAATAGCGGCGCGACATCTCGCACAGGCCCGCCGACATGAGCGGACCCACCAGCAAGAACCCGGTGATGGCCGCGGCGATGAAGTAGGGGTGAGTGCCGCAGAACACCAGAAGGGTCCAGCCGAGCGCCACGATCAACCCGCCGTAGCCCAAGCTCGCTCCCCAGTGCCTGCGCATGTCGCGCCATCCCTCAAACAACCAAACGAAGGGCCGGTAAAGGGGAATTCGCGCGATATCGAGATGCAAAGGCTGATCATCGCCGCTGACGAGTGTAGTGCCCATGGTCGCGTCCTCCTCAAGAGGTTAACCCACCGAATCACCCATGGCGGAGTTTAGACCCAATTGCCGTGGCGCGCCTTTATAATGACCGAGTACGCAATCCCTTCCATCCTTCGGCACATCCAGATCCATGCCTCAGCCGTCGCACATGAATTCGCTCCGGTCGTGGGCTAAAATCCTCGGTTTAATCGTCGGCGGTTTGCTGGCCTTGGTACTGACGGTGTTCGGGAGCCTGCTGGCCATCAACGCCTTCGACGAAACCTTGGGCCCGGGACCACGCGCCGCCCTCGAGGCCCGGCATGACTCGACCGCGCCCGAAGACAATCTCTTCTATGCCGTTTTGGGGCTCGACTTCCAGGGTGACGCCGGCGTCAATGAGCTGGGCCGCGAGGTTTACGCAAAGTATCTACAGGCCAGCCGTGCGAGCCCGGGCAAGGCGCTCTCCCTATACCAGGATGACTCTCACCAGAGGATACCGGTCGTCGGCGGGCACGATCTGCTGTGCGGCCGTTCCCGGCAGCAAGAGGATTGCGTGGAGAACATTCAGAGTCACCGCGACGAATTGCGGCTCGCGGTGGCATCGAACCACGAGCTGGTGGAGCGCTACCGCGGCATCCAGAAATACATTCATTTTCAAAATCCCGTGCCGTTGACCGTCAACTCGCCGATGCTCGAGTGGCAGATATTCTTGTCCGCCAAACGTCTGTGGCTGACCGACCTGGCGCTCGAGGCGGGCAGCGGTCATCTGGATGATGCGATCGATGCATTCCGACAGGAATTGGCGTTCACCCGCAGAGTGCTGGCCGAACCCGACATGCTGCTCCTCGACAAGGTGGTGCTGGCGAGCAGCATGCGGATGGATCTGGCATTCATTTCCGACCTCGCACGCAATGTCCGGCTGAGTGACTCGCAATACTCCAAGCTTGCACTCTCCGTTGCCCCGCTGACCGTTGACGAGCGGTCTCTGGCACCGGTGCTCGCGAGGGAATTCACCGCCTTTGCCAGCGTGCTCGCGCCGCTCGCCGATCCCAAAAATGCCCCGCATTTTCTAGCTTCGAACGACCAGCGGTGGTCGCAGCGGCTCGCGGGCGACATCGGTGCCAAGTTCCTGAAGTACAATGCGTCGCTGAACTCGTTCTGGTCGCACGTCGAGGTGAATCAAGCCATGTCTCGGGGATCCTGCGTGGATCTCGCGGCGAACCGCGGGAAAATGCGGCAATCGGCACCGGTGCCCATCCTTGGGTACATTTACAATCCCATCGGCAAATTACTGACCGGGGTGGCGGCGTCGACCGGGGATGAATACATCAAGTCCATGTGCGATCTGCAAGGCATGGCCAGCATCGTCGGCTTGCAATTGACCCTGGGCGCACAGCGTGTGGGCGACGACCGGATAGCGGACTTCGTGACGCAAAGCGCCGCGGTCTATGGGGACCCCTACACGGGTAGGCCGCTCGAATGGCAGGAGAGCGGCCGCAGTCTCAGCTTTCGGCCGGGTGCCGACCGCGATATCAAGTATTTTCCGTGGCCGATCGCAAGCCGCAACATCGAGGATCAGCATTGACCGACAAACGCACGATGAAGAGCGACGGCATCAAAGAGGCGCTGACAAAGGCGGCGCTGGACTATCACGAATTTCCGACGCCGGGAAAGCTGTCGGTTACCGCGACCAAGCAGCTCCTCAATCAAAGCGACCTGGCGCTTGCGTATTCGCCGGGCGTCGCCGCCGCCTGCGAGGCCATTGTTGCGGACCCTCTCAACGTGTTTCGCTTCACCGCTCGCGGCAATCTGGTCGGAGTCATCAGCAACGGCACCGCGGTGCTGGGATTGGGGGCGATCGGGCCGCTGGCGGCCAAGCCCGTCATGGAAGGCAAGGCGGTACTGTTCAAGAAATTCGCGGGCATCGACGTATTCGACATCGAGATCGAGCAGCGGGATCCGCTGAAGCTCATTGAAGTCATCGCCGCGCTCGAGCCCACGTTCGGCGCCATCAACCTCGAGGACATCAAGGCTCCGGAGTGCTTCATCGTGGAGCGGGAACTGCGGCGACGCATGAAGATTCCCGTGTTTCACGACGATCAGCACGGCACCGCCATCATCGTCGGCGCCGCCTGCATCAATGGGCTGCAGGTGGTCGGCAAGGACATCGCGAAGATCAAGCTTGCGGTGAGCGGGGCCGGTGCCGCGGCGCTCGCCTGCGTGGACTTGCTGCTCGATCTGGGATTGAAGCGCGAGAACGTTTGGCTGACAGATCTTGCGGGCGTCGTTTACGAAGGCCGGCAGGAACTGATGGATCCGGAAAAGGTCCGGTTCGCGCAGCGCACGTCCGCCCGCACCTTGGGCGAGGTGATTGCCGGCGCGGACGTGTTTCTGGGCCTGTCGGCCGGCGGCGTGCTGACGCAGGACATGGTCGGGAAAATGGCGGCGCGGCCGCTGATTCTTGCTCTGGCCAACCCGACTCCGGAAATCCTGCCGGAGGAGGTGCGCGCCGTGCGCGACGATGCGGTGATCGCCACCGGCCGCAGCGACTATCCCAACCAGGTCAACAACGTCCTGTGTTTCCCCTTCATCTTTCGCGGCGCGCTGGATGTCGGCGCCACCACCATCACGCGGCCGATGGAGATTGCCGCCGTGCACGCCATCGCGGAGCTCGCCCGCCAGGAGCAGAGCGACGTCGTGGCTGCGGCCTACGGGGGCATCGAGGACCTGGTGTTCGGCCCCGAGTACCTCATCCCCAAGCCCTTCGACCCCCGCTTGATCGTCAAGATTGCGCCGGCGGTGGCCAAGGCCGCCATGGAATCCGGCGTGGCCACGCGGCCGATCGCGGACCTCGAGGCGTACGGCCAGCGGCTGCTGCAATTCGTGTATCACAGCGGCACGCTGATGCAGCCCATCTTTGCGGCCGCACGGCAGGTGCCCGCCGAACGCAGCCGCATCGTCTATGCCGAAGGCGAGGACGAGCGGGTGCTTCGGGCCGTGCAAATCGCGGTGGATGAGAAGCTCGCAGCCCCGATCCTGATCGGCCGCCCGGCGGTCATCGAGCGCGGCATCAAGCGCTACGGTTTGCGCATCCGCGTCGGAGAGCATGTCTCCGTGGTCAATCCCGAGCACGACGAGCGATTCCGCGAGTACTGGCAGGACTATCACAAACTCACCGAGCGCCAGGGGGTCACGGCGCAATACGCCAAGCTCGAGATGCGCCGGCGCACCACCTTGATCGCGGCCATGCTGCTGAAGAAGGGCGAGGCGGACGGTTTGATCTGCGGCACCATCAGCACCACAGCGCGGCACCTGCACTACATCGACCAGGTCATCGGCCGCCGCGCCGGGGTCAATGTGTACGGCGCCATGAGCGGGCTGATCCTGCCGGGGCGCCAGGTCTTCATCGTCGATACGCACGTCAATCTCGATCCCACCGCACTGCAGTTGGCGGAGATCACGCAGCTGGCCGCGGACCAACTCTGCGCCTTCGGCCTCACGCCCAAGGTCGCCTTGCTGTCGCACTCAAATTTCGGCAGCAGCGATGCACCTTCGGCGCTGAAAATGCGCGACGCGTTGGCCCTGCTGCACCAGCGCATGCCGGATCTGGAAGTGGATGGCGAGATGCACGGCGATTGTGCCCTGGATGAGTCGGCGCGGATGGGGATACTTCCCGGCACCACCTTGTTCGGCAGCGCCAACCTCTTGGTCTGCCCGAATCTGGACAGTGCCAACATCGCCTATAATTTGCTCAAGTCGGCGGCGGGCCACAATGTTGCCGTGGGTCCGATACTGCTGGGCTGCGCCGCACCTGCGCACATCCTGACTCCGGCGGTCACGGTGCGGAGGATCGTCAATATGACAGCCGTCACCGTGGTCGAGGCCAGCCGCACGCCGTGAACTTGCGCCGGGTCGGCCGGTCCAAATATAGAGTTGCGAGAGGTTGACCGTCATGCGATATACGAATCACGGATGGATGCCTGTGTGGGGCGTGCTGGCGGCGCTCGCCGGTTTGCCCCTAGGTTCAGTTGCGGCTGAGGCTACGGCCGCGCCGGCGACCGACGTCGTGACTAGTGCGTGGCAGCATCACCAGGTGACCTTCAACTACCTGGGTTTCACGAGTCTGTACACCTGCAGCGGCCTGGAAGGTCATGTGAGCCAGATTCTTCTGCATCTGGGCGCGCGGAAGGACCTCAAGGTTTCTGCTTACGGTTGCCCGGGTTGGGACAGTGTCCCGAGCCGCACGGCCTGGGTGCGCGCGGACTTCTACACGCTGGCCCCGGCGCCCGATGCGGCGGGATCCGATGCGATTCGAGCCCACTGGACTCCGCTGGAAGTGACCCCACTGCGGCCGTCGTTCATGGGCGACGGGGATTGCGAGCTCATTGAGGAAATGAAAGACGTCATTACCCAGAACTTCAGCCTGCGCGACGTGGAATATCGTACCCGCTGTGTTCCGAACCAGCTGTATCTGGATAGTTATGCGGTCAAGGGGCAGGCGTTGCGTGCGGTATAAGGAATCTTACCCATAGGCTCGGCTCTTCCAGCGGGCGCCACGTCCGCGCCAATGATCGAGCGCCGAACCGATCGTCGCAGCCATGTAGAAGAGCGCAATCAGCGGCAGCAGCAGCGCCCACAGGCGGTTTCGCCCGTAACGGGTCAAGGTGGGAAGGTAGCTCAAGGCCGCGAGTCCATACGCGATGAGACCCCAGGCGCGCAGCCAGCCGGACCCTAAGATAGCCGCCGCCACGGGGACCAGCCACACCGTCGACAGACCGAGCAGCGTGAGCGCCAACAAGACGACGGAATGGCGCAGTTGCGTGAAGGCGGTCCGCGAAATCATGTGCCAGATATCGCCGAAATTGGGATAGGCGCGAATGGAGGAGGCGAGTCCTGAATGGCCGAGAAAAATTGGGCCGCATTTCTTCACGGATTTCGCCAGCGCCACATCGTCGATGAGAGAGCCCTTGATCGCATCGATGCCGCCGATGCGCTCGAGCACCTCGCGCCGAATGAGCACGGTGCCGCCGGCCGCGGCGGCCACCCGGGAACGCGGGTCATTCACCCGGCTGAAGGGATACAGCATCTGGAAAAAATACACGAACGCCGGCACCAATGCGCGTTCGGCCAGGCTCGCGCAGTTCAGGCGCACCATCTCGCTCACCAGCGCCAACCGGTCACGCTCGAGCTTTGCGACCAGAGAAGAGAGGTGCCGCGGATCGTGCACGATGTCCGCATCGGTCAATAGGAGGACGGAAGCCTCGCTCGCGGCAATCCCCCGGCTCATCGCCCACAACTTGCCGGACCAGCCGGCGGGCTTCGACTGCAGGCTGATCACCGTCAGCCGCGATGCCATCGGACCGGCACCCGCTGCCGCCTGACCCAAGGCGGCCGTGCCGTCGGTGGAATTGTCATCCACCAGGATCACCCGGAACGGGCCGGGGTAGTCCTGCGCCAGCAGTGAGCCGATGGCCGCTCCGATGGTTAGCGCCTCGTCGCGCGCGGGTACGACGATGTCCACCGGAGGATGCTCCGGCGGCAGGGCGGGCGGCAATTGCGGGACGGACCGCCAAAACCAGCCATGCAACAACAGCAGATAGAGCCAGATCAGCAGCGATAAGAGCGCGATCAAATAGGGTCATCCAGCGATTTGGCGAGCGGCGTGAACGGCTTGGGGCCCGAGGCAGTCATCACCCAGCAGTCCTCCAGGCGAACTCCGAATTCGCCGGGGATGTAGATTCCCGGTTCGTCGGAGAAACACATCCCGGCCTCGAGCGGGGTGGTGTCGCCGTGCACCAGGTAAGCGGCTTCATGACCGTCCAAGCCGATGCCATGACCGGTGCGGTGGGACAGTCCCGGCAGCTTGTAGCCGGGACCCCAGCCCTCGCGTTCATAGTAGCTGCGCACGGCGTCATCGATGAGTCCTACGGGTGCGCCGATTTTTGCGGTTTCGAGCGCGATTTCCTGTCCGCGCTTGACGGTGTTCCAGACCTTGCGCTGCCGTGCGCTCGCCTGACCGAAGACCCAGGTGCGGGAGATGTCCGATTGATAGCCGTGCACCGCACAGCCGCAATCCATCAGGATGATCGAGCCCTCGCGCACCGTCTGGGGTTGCAGCGATCCGTGCGGGTAGGCAGAGGCCTCGTTCAGCAGCACCAGCGAGAATTCGGGCGAACCTCCGAGTTCGGTGGTGACGCGATCCATGAGGGCGCCGATATCCCCGGAACTCATACCGCGCGCGACCCTCGCATGCAGGATGCGCAGCGCCTCGATGGTGACGTTGTTGGCCGTTTGCATGAGCGCCAATTCGGCCGGCGACTTGATCAGCCGGCAGGCGCGTACCAACGCGTCGCCCGAGATCACGTCGTAGGCGTTGGATAGGTGCCGTATGCCGTCGACGATGAAGAACCGAACGGTGGGCTCCACCGCCAGCAGTCCCGAGGCAACGCCGCGGTCGCGTAGGCCCTGAACGATTCGCTCGGTGGGGCTCTCGTGTTCATTCCATGGCCGCACGTCGCCGCCCACCTCGAGGGTCTCCCGTACCGATGGCTCCTCGAACGCCGGCGTCACCACCAGCACCTCTCCCTGCGCCGGAATGATGGCGAGCGTGATCCTCTCGGAGCGGCGCCAGCGTATTCCCGTGAAGTACTCGAGCGAAGATCCGGGTTCGATGAGCAGAGCCGCCACCTTGCGCCGGCGCATGAGGTCTTGAAGCTTGGCGATGCGAGCACGGCGCTCGTCCGGCGATATGGGCTTTGCGTCCGCGGTCATGGACTTCAACTCGGCGCCAGCCGCCGACGGCAGCCAAGCATCCGCAGTAGCGGCAATGAGCGAAGCGCCGGCGGCGCCCTTGAGCACAGCACGTCTCGATAGCATGATTGTCCTTACTTAGCCGGCGCCCCAAGTATTCGCGCCACGGAATTCAAGGATACTGCAATCGGCGCAAACAAGTCCGCGAGACGCTAATATGCGGCGATGTTTCGTTACGGGGAGGCGGCGATGTACAAGCTCTATGGTCGGCCGGGTTCGGGTTCGCTTGCGGTGCAGGTGGCGCTGGAGGAAATGGGCGCATTGTACGAACGGATTTGGGTGGGCCGCGACGCGGCGGACGTGGCAAAGTTTCGTGAAATCAATCCGACGGGGAGAGTGCCGGCGCTGTCGCTTCCGGACGGTACCGTCATGTTCGAGTCGGCCGCCATGCTGATCCACCTCGCGCCCGCGCATCCAGAATCCGCCGCGGCGGCGCCGTCCGGCAGCAGCCGGCATGCGACGTTTTTGCAGTGGATGGTGTTTCTGTCGGCGAATGTCTACGAGGCGGCGCTGCGCATGTACTACTCAGAACGCTATTCGGCGCGCGGCGCGGCCGATGCCGAAGCGATCCGACAGAAAGGTACGGCGGACTTTCGCGACCATATCTCGCTCATCAGCCGCGGGTTGGGGCCCTATGTAATGGGATCCGCTTACTCGATCGCCGATGTGTATCTGTACATGCTCGGCAGCTGGTATACAGGCGAGAAATCGGAGCTGTATTCCCAGGCGCCCAAGCTAGCGGCGCTCGGAAAACTCGTGGCGGCTCGCCCGGCGGTGGTGAAGGTCGAGGCCGACCACGCGCAATAGCTATCCGGCGAATGCCGACGTAGGATCAGCCTTTGGGTATCGGAGCGGGGTCGTGGACGAAATATTCGTGCGTCGTGACGTCATCGATGCCGCCAAGCTGCGCAGCTTGTGCGCCGCATCGAACGTAAAAGGCACGATCCAGACTCTCTCGCATCTCGGCGCGATCGCCGTCACCGGGACACTGCTCTGGCGGTGGCGTGCCACCGGGTGGGCGCTGCCGCTATTCGCGGTGCACGGCATTCTGCTCAACTTCCTGTATGCCGGGCAGCATGAGCTCAGCCATTGGACGGTGTTTCGCACGGGTTGGTTGAACGAGTGGGTGGGCCGGTGCTTCGGCTTCGCGCTCTTCTATCCGCGCACCTTCGATCAAATACAGCACATGGCGCATCACCGCTTCACTCATGACTGGACCCGGGACGGCGAACTTGCGCGCCCGCGGTACACCCTCGCGTCCTACCTGCTGTGGATGTCCGGAGTGACCTATTGGTACACCCGCTGGCGCAGGATACTGCGGTTCGCTGCCGGGGTGGTCACGGAGCCGTACCTGCCCCTTAAGCGCCACGCCGAGCTGATTCGCGAAGCGCGCCTGCATGTGGCCGGGTACGCCATGATTACCGGGGTCTCGCTGATGACCCAGAGTTGGGCGGCGGTGATTCTCTGGCTGGCGCCCATGGTGGTCATGAAGCCGGTGCATCAGCTGCAGAACACCATCGAGCACCTGGGCTTGCCGCACGAGGACAATGTGCTCGTCAACACCCGCAGCACGCGCACCAACGCCGTGATGCGCTGGCTCGCCTGGCAGATGCAGTATCACACGGCGCACCACGCCTTTCCCGGAGTCCCGTTCCATCGATTGCGCGAGCTCAACGAAGCGATATTTACCTCGCGCGGGACGGCACCTCCGTCGATGACTTACCTGGGTTTCCAGATCGCCGTGCTGCGCGCCTTCGCGCACGGCAGAACCGAAGCCGACTATCCCGACGACCGCGCTTGGATTGCCGACCGGCCACATGGCTAATCGACTGCTGGTCTACCAGGCATTGTGGGCCATGGACCGGCTGGTCGTGCCCGAACCGTCGGTTGCGGAGAAATTCGACCGTGTGCGCGCAGGCGGATTCGACGGTGTGGCGATCGATCTTGGCGCACTCACCCTGGAGCAGGCGGAGGCGACGGTCCCGCATTTTGCCCGCACGGGGTTGGCCGGCGGCCTGACCGCATTCCCGTCGTCGATCGAGGCGCTGCGCCCGGCATTACGCCTGGCTCATCGGATCGGAGCGCCCTTCGTCGTCGTGATCGGCCAGGAGATGCCGGTGAGTCTCGCCGACATGGTGCCGGTGGTGGAGGGCTGGCTGCGCGTGGCCGAGCAGGAGTCGATGCCGATCCAGTTCGAGACGCATCGCAATTGCATCACCAATGATCTCTACACCACGGTGCAGCTGCTCGACGCGATTCCGCAGATGCGCCTGGCTGCGGATTTGTCGCACTACGTCGTGGATCGCGAGATGCCCTGTCCGCCGACGCCGGCCCTGCAGAAACTGATCGCGAAGGTGCTCGATCGCTCGGACTCGTTCCAGGGACGGGTGGCGGCGCGGGGGCAGATTCAAGTGGCCCTCGACTTTCCGCAGAACGCCAAATGGGTGACATTGTTCCGCGACTGGTGGCGGCAGGGTTTTGCCGCGTGGCTGGCGCGGCATGGAGGCGAGGATTCGTCGTGTGTTTTTCTGTGCGAATTGGGTCCGCCGGACTATGCAATCACGGATTCACAGGGGCGCGAGTGGTCGGATCGGTGGGCCGAAGCTGCCCAACTGGCGCAGTGGGCGCGCGAGCTATGGAGCGACGCCTGTAGCCCGCTCAGAGCGCCATGAGTACCGCTCCGGCGGTGATCAGAACGCCGCCCAGTCCCACCTTCCAGCTGAGCCGTTCGCCAAGGAACAACACGGCGAACAGCACCACCAGGACGACGCTGAGCTTGTCGATGGGAGCCACCCGCGACGCGGGGCCGGTCTGCAGCGCGCGGTAGTAGCACAGCCACGACAGACCCGTGGCGGCGCCCGACAGCACCAGGAATACCACGCCCTTGGTCGATAGATTGCCGGGAGGCTGCCATTCGTGCCGCGCCGTCACCAGCAGCACGGTGATCATGAGAATCACGAGAGTTCTCAAGAAGGTGGCAAGATCGGAGTTGATCTCTGAAACGCCCACCTTGCCGAATATCGCCGTCAGCGCGGCGAAGAACGCTGACGCGACTGCAAATACGCGCCAATCCAAATTCATCGCGGTCCGCTCAGTCGACACCGATCATCACATTCGGCGCCTTGATGATGGCGTAAGCTTTCGTGCCCGGCTTGAGCCCCAGCCGTTCGGCCGACACCTTGGTGATGATGGAGACGACTTCGATGCCGGGTGCGAGTTCCATGACGACTTCACTGTCGACCGCTCCCGGGATGACCGCCTTGACCGTTGCAGGAAGAACGTTGCGTGCGCTGACTTTCATTCTGGCTCCGGTTGGCTTAGTGATCTAAAAGCATAGCATCGCCGATGATTCGTTCGGCGTGCTCGAAAAGTTCCCGCGCGACCGCTTGTCCGGAGGCCGCGGCATTCTCATCCACTTGTTCAGGGCGCGATGCCCCGATGATGGCCGCAGCCACGTTGGGCTGCCGCAGCACCCACGCCAGGGCGAATTGCGGCAGGGTCAGACCTGCCTGCGCCGCAAGCGGCCGCAAGTCCTGAACGGCGCGCAGAACTTTCGCCTTCAGCCAGTCCTGATTGATGAAGCCATTGATCGAGTCATCCGCGGCGCGGCTGTCCGGTGGAATCTTCCCGCCCGGGAGGTACTTGCCGGTGAGCACCCCCTGCGCCAGCGGCGACCAGACGATCTGAGAGATGCCGGAGCGGGCCGAAAGGGGAATTAGCGCCTGTTCCGGCCCGCGATGAAGCAGGGAGTACTGGGGTTGGCTGGAGACGAATTTCTCGACGCCGGGGAGGGCGAGCGCCGCTTGCACGCGGTCGACGGGCCACTCGGAGAATCCGATGTACCTGACCTTGCCGGCCTTCACCACCTCGCTCAAGGCCTGCATGGTCTCCTCGAGCGGCGTGTCGGCATCGTACCGGTGGCACTGGTACAAATCGACATGACTCACCCGCAACCGCTTCAGCGATGCCTCCAGCTGCTTGAGAATTTGTGCGCGCGACAGGCCTCGATCCGTACTGCTCATGGGAAAATAGAGCTTGGTCGCCAATACGTAGCTGTCGCGGCTGATGCCGTCGAGCGCCTCGCCCAGTACTTGCTCGGCGGCGCCGCGGCCGTAGACATTGGCCGTATCGATCAGGGTAATACCGCGATCAAGGGCGCGGTGCACGCAGGCGATGGCACTGTCCTTGCGGGGACCGTTCGAAAAAGTGAGCCAGGAACCGAAGGCAATCTCCGATACCGTGAGCCGGCTGTTTCCCAATTGACGATATTTCATTTGAGCTGCTGCACCAATCGATCCGCCAGCAGTCCCAGACACTCGCTGAGTGCCTGGGCAACGGAGCCGTAGCCCTCACCGGCCAGAGCCGCTGCGAATTCGCCGCCGCCGGACGTATCCGCACCGGTGCGCGCGTCGTGAATTCGCCAGCGTGCTTCAATGCGCGCTTTCTCTCCTCGGTGCACGCTCATCTGAACCACATCGACCACGATGGCAATTGCGGGCGCCTTCGAGCGATTGACTTCGCGATCGGCGACCGTCATGTCGGCGCGCCGGCGCTCGATATCGAGCGCCAGGGTTTGCCGCACCAGGTCTGCGAGAGGCGCGGCCCAGCGTTCATGCTCCAAAACGATCACTTCGCCGGCGGAGGCATTGAGCAGCATCTCGGAACCGTCCGCCCATGACGGCAACGCTACTTTGAGGGTGGCCTGGACGTCCGAAGCCGGGCGCGCCTCGGCCGCTCCCTGCGGCAATGCGCTCAGGATGTAAAAGTGATCCGGCCGGCTGCTCACGCAGGCGTTCAGCAGCACCAACGAACAGACAACGGTCAATGAGGCTCTCACGGCGAATCTCCGGGTTTACCGCGCAGTAGGGATTCCGGATGACGTTCGAGATAGTCGACGAGGGCTGTCACCGCTTTCGCCGCCCGCGACAGCTGCAGCAAGGTTGCGCTGAGATCGCTCTGCAGGGGCGCGTCCTGCGCCATGAGATCTTTGGCGTTCTTCATCGCCTCGCGGGCCTCTGCCAATGTGGCTTCGACCTGCGGCGCGAGGCTGCCGTCGACGTGCCGCATCAGTTGGTCGGTGCTCTTCAGGGTCTGATCGAGGGTCGTCATGGTGGAGAGCAGACGATAGGAGATCTGATCGAACGGGACCTTGTTGAGCTTGCGGGCGATACTCGCGATGGAATCTTGAATTTCATCGAGCCCGTTCGATACGGTGGGGAAAATCGAGGGCTGCTCGTTCCACCAGACCTTCTCCGCGGGTGCGTCCGAATGCATATCCAGATCCACGTACTGTTGTCCGGTCAATAGGTTACCCACCTTCAACTCGGCGCGCATGCCGTGCGCGACCAGGCTGTCGAACAGCGCACGGCTGGTCGATTCCGGGCCTTTCTTGGCGGCGGATCGGGCCGGGGCGACCGATTTGCGGCCGCGGATTCGCTGCGGATAAAGATCCACGACGACTGGGAATCGCAGCGCGCCGGCTTGCGGGTCGTATTCGAGATCCACGCTCCTCACTTCGCCCACCGCGATGCCGTGGAGTTCGACCGGCGCACCCGCCGACAGGCCGCGCAGGGAGCCTTTGAAGTACATGACGAAGGTGTTCGTCTCCGTGTCGATCGGCCGCATCGCGCGGTCTTGATCGGGATAAAGGATGAACGCCGTGTCGGCCGGCACCGCGCTCGGCTCGACGCCCGGCAGCCCTTGAAAGGCCATGCCGCCTTGGAGGATGGAAGTGAGCGACTCGGTGCGCAGTTTCACTCCGTCGGAATTGATCGACATGTCGATGCCGCTGGCCTGCCAAAAGCGCGTGGCTGCGGTGACATAGGAATCGAAGGGAGCATTGATGAATATGGTGAGCGTTACGCCGCTGCCGCCCGGGTTCATGGCGTAGCCCACGACCTGACCGGCGATCATGTGCCGATAGAACACCAGAGAGCCGATGTTCAGCGAACCCAGATCCTCCGTATTGAGCACGAATTCCCGCCCCGGTAGATCCGCCGTGACGATCGGAGGCACCTCCAGGCCGACGAAGTACTTGCTTCGTTTGGCCGCTTGCCCCACATCGACGCTGATGTAGGCGCCCGACACCAGGGTGCTCAAGCCCGTGACTCCGGCGGCCGAGATTCGCGGGCGCACCACCCAGAAACGGGTGTCCTCCACCAGGTACTCGCTTGCGTCGCGGTGAATCATCGCGGTGACGACGACCTCCTTGCGATCCTTGGACACGTGAATGTCGCGGACGTCGCCGATCTCGACTTCCTTGTAGCGAATCTTGGTCTTGTTCGCCTCCAGATCTTCGGCATTGTGAAAGCGGATTTCTATGCTCGTCCCCTGCGCCAGGTTCTCGTGAATGACGACGAACGCGCCCGCCAGCACGACCACGGCGGGTAGGATCCAAATCAGGGGTAGGCCCGACCATCGCGAGCGGGCGGGTATCGCCTCGGGAAGGTCGTCCAGGCTCGGCGGAGGTGTGGGCTCGGTCATTCGGGGTCGTCCCACAGCAGCCGCTCGTCGAAGGTGCGCGCCGCCAGCAGTGTCAGGACCACGACGGCGCCGAAGGCCCATGCACCCCAGCCGACGATGACCAAGGCGAACGACTGGACTTGCACCAGGGTGGCCAGCAGAGAAATGGCATATATATCGAGCATCGACCAACGTCCGATGAATTCGACCATCCGAAACAGCTCGCTTCGCTGAGCGCGCCGGACCGGCGAGCGCACCCAGGCCGAATACACCAAGACCGCCAACGCGAGGATCTTCAGCAGCGGTACAACGATGCTGGCGAAGAACACCAGCAATGCGATCGGCCAGGCGCCGGAGTGCAGCAACACCAGCACGCCGCTCATGATGGTATCGTATTCATCGTCGATGAGGGTGCGCGAGTCCATCACCGGCAGCAGGTTCGCCGGAATGTACAGGATGGCGGCCGCGATGATGAGCAGCGTGGTGATGAGGAGGCTGTACGGCTTGCGGGCGTGCAGGGCCGCGCGGCACCGCGGACAGCGCGAGTGGGGTTCGGCCGCGGCGCGCACCGTCGCCCGGCACTCCAGGCACACGAGCAGACCGAGGCTGCGGCCGGTGACGGGACCGCTCACGTCCGGCTCCTCTCGATCCATCGCCATATCTGCTCGGGTGAGGTGATGCCGGCGAGCGCGGACAGGCACAACATCAGCAAGACGCACGACCACAGGGAGATTCCCGTCACGATGTATGTGTAAGTCGACAGACGTACCAACGCGGCCAGAACACCCAACAAGAACACCTCCGTGAAACTCCACTGCCGAACCCGCGTCAGCAGGCGAAACACGGTCTGTTCGCCGCGCGCATGCCGGTGGCGGCGCAGGGGAAGCAATAGGTACAGCAATGCCGTGATCTGCAGCAGCGGGGCGATCACGGTGGTCAGCAATACGAGCGCAGCCAGGGTGTCGAAATTCTGTGCGTGAAGACCGAGCGCCGCTCCGATCAGCGTCGTTTCGCGGGTGCTGCCGTTGACGTGCATCTCCACCAGCGGATACGCATTGCTCAGGAACAGCAGCACCAAGGCGCAGGCAGCCAACGCGATGGCGGTGTCCAAGGCGGCACCTCCCGCGCGTTGCAACGGGGCGCGGCACCGCGCGCACTGCGTACGTCCTTGTTCGGGGGCTTTCGTACCCCGATGCACCAGGTCACAGGAGGGACAGAGGATTACCGGCGACATGAGTCTCCCGCTCAAGGGGGCTTCGCTCCCGTCTCCATCAGCAGGCGTGTAAACAGGTATAGACGGGGGACGATGCTGTTCAGATCGATCCACTCATGGTCGGTGTGAAAGTCGCCGCCGACGTACCCGAGGCCGTCGAGCGCCACCGTCCCCTCGGCCATCGCGAGCGCGGATTCGGACGCGCCGCCGTTGCCCGACATTTCCAGGGTTTTGCCCATTTCAGCGTAGACCGTGCGGGCGCGGGCGGCGAGCGCATCGATGCGCGGATTTTCGACCAGCGGCGGGAATCCGATTTCGTGGCTCACCGTGACCCGGGTATCCGGAACCAGAAGCGTGCCTGCGCCGGCTTCCACCTTGGACAGAACCGCCGCGAAGTCATCCGCTTTGCGGTAGCGAACATTGAGGATCGCCTCCGCATAGTCCGGAATGATGTTGTTGCGCTCGCCGGACTTGAGAATCGTCAGGTTGACCGTAGTACCATCACCGAAATGCGGGAACGCGCCCTCCAGCGCCGAGAGTTGGTGCACGAGTTCGACGGCGGCGTTGCGGCCGTCCTGTGGGGCCATCCCGGCGTGGGCCGCGCGCCCCGCGACCTGAATGCGAATGCTGGTCGAACCCTTGCGCCACACGGTGAGCGCATCGGGTGGATCACCGGGCTCCATGTTGAACTCGACGTCATGTTGCCGCGCCAACGCCGCGATCAGCTTTCGCGATCCCGGGGAGCCTCGCTCCTCGCTGTCATCGAGAAGCAGCGTGATGGTTGCGTAGTTCTTGAAACCGAGGTCGTGCAATATCTTCAATGCCATGACGGCATTGACCACGCCGGCTTTCTCATCGCCGACGCCGGGCCCGTGGGCGCGCTCCGAATCCATGCTGAACGGCCGCGCGGCCGCTGTTCCGGCAGCGAACACCGTGTCGATGTGCGCAATGATGAGAATCCTGCCCTTACCCTGGCCGTGAAATTCGGCCACCAAATTCTCCGGCAGCCCCGCGGATTCCGCCGGCTCGCTGCGCACCTCGGCGCCGAGCGGCTTTAAAGCCGCAGCGATCACGGCCTCCACCTTGGCGCCGCCCGCGGCATCTCCGGTGCCCGAGTCGATGTTGACGATTTCCTTGAGCAGCTCGAGCGCGGCTGCGCGGTCGGCTGCGGCAGCTTGATAGACGCCGTCGTTTCGATGTTGCGAAGCCTGCGCGCCGGCGCCGCAAGCCAAGCCCAAGACCGCGGCGATCAGCCGAGCCGACGTCTTTGTCCGCATGTCTCTCTCCCCGTGGGACGATCGTGAAACGTTATCATGGGGCGAGGGACTATTCTTTAATTTAAAACACGCTAGGCTATGTGCCGGTGCCGGCAACGATCGAGGGTTGCAATTTCGTGAAAGCCACCTCTGCGGTTCAGGTTGAGAACGAACGCGTGCTCGTGACGGAATGGCGTTTCGCTCCCGGGGCGGACACCGGTCATCATGTGCACGCCCATGACTACGTCGTCGTGCCGCTGACCAGCGGCACCCTGCGCCTGGAAGATGCCGCAGGTGTGCGCGATGCTTTGCTGCGGGCCGGCGTTTCGTATGCACGGCCGGCGGGCGTCGCTCACAACGTCATCAACGTCAATGACTTTGAGTTTCGCTTCGTGGAAGTCGAGCTCAAATGAGACGGCGCGCTGCGGGCGCGCAAGATCTGCTCGGCCGGCGGCGCTTGTTGGCCGGGGCGGGCGGGGCTCTGTTGGCCGCCGCCGTCGGCGGCTGCAATGTCGCCGCTCTGCAGCCGCGGCGCCGTTCCCTGCCGGCCGCCGCCTTGCAATTGGCACCGCTGCGAGCGAGTACCGACCGCATCACGCAAATTACCGTCTGCACCCGCCCGTTTCGCGCTCAAGGGCCGCGCCTCGACGTCGAGCGGATCGGACAGAAGGTGATCGTTCACAACTACGGCCATGGCGGCAGCGGTTGGTCGTTGTCCTGGGGATCGAGCAGCATTGCCGTACAGCAGGCGATGGCCACCGGCGAGCGCGATATTGCGGTCATCGGCTGCGGCGCGATGGGGCTGACCTCCGGCCTGCTGGCGCAGCGAGCAGGCGCCCGCGTCACCATTTATGCCAAGGATCTGCCGCCCAATGTGCGCTCGTCGCTGGCAACCGGCGTATGGACCCCGGACTCGCGCATCTGTCTCGAGGAGCACGCGACGCCTGACTTCAAGCAACGGTGGGCGGGCATGGCCCGCCAGTCGTTCAAGACCTATCAAACCCTGCTCGGTCTGCCCGGCAATCCGGTGGAGTACATCGACAACTATTTCGTGTCCGATCAAGCGGTCGGGTCGCGGCGTGGTGCCCCGCCGGCCGACGCTCGCCCACGATTTGCAGAATTGCAGCACGAGCTCATCCCCGACCTGATACCGGTACCGGAGCAATTCGGACCCGGCACGCATCAGTTCGCCGATCGCTATCTCAAGCGCAATACGCTGATGATGTTCAATATATCTTCCTACGCCCGCCTGCTTTTCTCGGATTTCGTCGCCAACGGCGGGAAGATCGAGATCGCGGAATTTCATGCGCCCGCCGAGCTCGCCGGACTGCGCGAAAAGACGCTGATCAATGCCACCGGCTACGGCTCACGCGCCCTGTTCAGCGACGAGTCGATCATCCCGGTGCGCGGTCAATTGGCGCGCATGATCCCGGAACCTGGGGTGGGTTACGGACTGATCTACAAGAACGCGGCCTTCGTTCCGCGCCGCGACGGCTGGGTATTTCAAGTGATCGGCGATGACGACTACTACGGCTACAACGACGATTCCACCGCGCCCGACCGCGCCGAGGCGGAGCTTGCCGTCAACACCATTGCTGGGCTATTTCAAAACCGCTCCGGCGGCGTGGAGCCCGTTTAAACGTTCTCACGGTCGCTGTCCTCTAATGGGATAGGCGAGGAACGGGAGAAGAGGGTGGGGACGGTTCAGATGCTGCAAGGTGCCGGGGCGATGGATGCCGCCGCTGAACCGACCGAACTCATAGCGGCGGCGGTCGGCGGAGACATGCGCGCCTTCGAGCACCTGTACCGGCAATTCTCACCCCGGGTCTACGGACTGTGCCTGCGGCTCACGGGCCAACGCGAAGCGGCTGAGGACTGCACCCAGGATTCGTTCGTCGCCGCATGGCGAGCCTTGGCCGGCTTCGAACAGCGCAGCCGCTTCTCGACCTGGCTGCACCGAATAGCGGTCCATTCCGTGCTGGCGCGCCGCAGGGGCTTGCGCATCGACTACGAGGTCCCGGAGCCCGCAACAGGTCTGCCCGACAGGGCGGACCCCGCCGCCGACGGGCCGCCGCTCGACTTGGAGCGTGCGATCGCGCGCCTTCCGGACGGTGCTCGGCACGTGCTGGTGCTGGTGGGCCTCTACGGCTTCAGTCATGCGGAGGCAGCTCACGCCCTGGGCGTCGCCGAGGGTACGTGCAAGGCGCAACTACACCGTGCCCGCGGTCTGCTGACCGCGGCGCTGGGTTTGGAGAAATCATGAAAGATGCTACTCAGAAGTCCCTGGATGAGCTGCTTTCGGAGCTGCCGCGCGACATCGTCCCGCCCCGGCATCTGTGGCGCGGGATCAGCGGCCGATTGAACGCGACGCCGCGGCGTACGCGACCGCTGGTGTATGCCCTGGCGGCAGGCGTCGCCTGCGCCTGTCTGGCGAGTGCGCTGACTTGGGCGGTACTCCATGGACGCCCGGCATCGCCCGCAGCGACGCTGGCGGCACGCGCGGCGAACTTCGATGAACCGCGAAACCCACGCTATATCGCCGCGCGCGACGATCTGGAGATCGATTTTCGCGAGCGCCTGAAACTGCTCGATCCCGCGACGCGCACTCGAATCGAGGCCAGTCTCGAGGTCATTCGCCGCGCGCACGAAGACATCCGCAAGGCGCTGGCGAGCGATCCTGCGAGCCCGGTGCTCGAACAGCTCTGGGAGAGCACCTGGCACGATGAACTCGACCTGTACGACCACGTCGTACGGGCCACTCAACCCGCGATGACGAGGACTTGATCATGT
>Ga0210391_10000372_pt1 | contig 49847 bp, 41 predicted proteins | sample IncBWC12OmetaG_FD_160573 | JGI IMG/M metagenome (GOLD analysis project Ga0210391, IMG submission 160573) | Forest soil microbial communities from Barre Woods Harvard Forest LTER site, Petersham, Massachusetts, United States - Inc-BW-C-12-O ...
CGGCAGATTCTGAGCGCTGGCCATGAGCGCCATGAAAACGCATTGCGCAATCAGCAGGGAAACGACAAGGCCACGACGCTCTTTGGTGTCACCCAGCGGGACGAAAATCAACATGCCGAGCGCCCCACCGAACTGCGTGAGCATGGCAATGGCCCCGACCTGCGAAGCCGAGATGCGAAAGTTGGTCGCGATGATGGAAAGCAGCGGCTGGATATAGTAAATATTCGCCACCACCGCCCCCACGCAGAAAGCCATCAACCAGACGTGCGCCGGCTTGATATCCTCAATCACTTCAGTTTTGGCTGGGCCCCGTAGATTTTGCCCGGAGCTTTGCTCTACATTGGTCTTTGCCACCAGCTTAAGATGCTCCTGCGGTTGAAGAGAATTCACAATTGATTGTGCCAGATGACACGCAAGATGAGATGAACCTCAGAGGCGGCAACTGACAACTCGACCGGAAAGGGACTGTGCCAAGTGCGCGGACTGAAAGACAAGCGAGTATTGATTACCGGAGGCGCCAGCGGAATAGGCGCGGCCACTGCCGCACGTTTTCTCGCCGAAGGATCGAAGGTTTGCATTCTCGATCGCGACGAAGCGGCATGCGAACAAATCCGTCACGAGCTTCCGGGAATTTCTGAGGCCATTATCGGTGACGTGACAGACCTGATGCAGGTGGAGGCCGCGCTCGCGGATGCAGTGCGGGTGATGGATGGCGTCGACGTGCTCATCAACAATGCCGGCATCAGCATCCGGCACAAGTTTCTCGAAATTACTCCGGAAGAATGGGACAGAGTAGTCGCGGTGAATCTGACCGGCGTTTTCTACGTGGCGCAAACCGCCGCAAGGCTCATGTGGCAGCAGGAGAGCGGAGTAATTCTGCAGACCGCATCGACCAACGGGATCATGGGCTATCCCTATTACGCCGATTACAACGCAACCAAAGCCGGGGTAATTGAATTGACCCGATCGATGGCGCTGGAACTCGCTCCGAAGATTCGCGTTTGTGCTGTCGCCCCAGGATATGTATTGACGCCCATGCAGCGAGCCGAATACACCGACGCCATGCTGGAAGAAGTGAATCAAAAGATTCCACTGCGCCGGCACGCCAAGCCCGAGGAGATAGCGGCGCTATTCGCGTATCTTGCTTCGGATGACGCGGCGTACGCCACGGGGCATGTTTACACGATGGATGGCGGCGAAACCGCCGGAGGCCTGGCTAGCCGCTGATTCCGTTACCCTTTTCGAACATCCCCGTTACCTCGCGCAAATCTAGCGGCCAGCCTCCCTATCCGTATGACTCTATATAAGGGGAAGAGAGGCTGCGGCAGTCTCACAGCCTGCCATTCGCCAAGCCCTGGCGTAAACGCGAGCCGCCAGAGAAATCGTACTCGATCGATCGGCCGCTCGCGAAGGCGCAGCATCATCCGAAAATAAGAAACATGCTGCGTGTTGTAAGTGACGCCAGCGAGCATAGATTCTTCGACCTCGCCGGCGATTGAAGAGGCCGTCCCATCAGCGAGAATCGCCGATTTGAGAGTCGCCGGAATCGGAGCCTCAAGCAATCGCTTCGCCAACAGCAGATTGATATACAGGATGCGCAAAATGCCGATTTCACGAGAGCGGGACTGTATCCAATCCCAGTCCAGATCCTGGCGGCGCAGAATCCTGGCAATATCGCAGATCCATATCAGTCTCGACCAAATGTGTTTCGCCGCATGTATCGACAGCAAGAGTAAAAGGTCTTCGGGCGAGGGAGTTCTCACTTCCCGCCCGCCAACCGTAGCTGGAACCGCGCGCGCGAAGAGCGAATCCATGTCGAAGTCAACTGCATAGAAGCGCGGCTGCAGTGCCCACTGCAGTTCGAGAAGATTCTTGCCAGCCGCACCATCGAAGCTGCACTCATATCCCGACGCAAGATAGTCCCGTTCATAAATCTCAGGGACCGGATTCCTCGCAATATATCCAAGATCGGGGAGCGCGTTCTTCATGCGCGTGAAATCCCGTTTGCGTACGAATAAGTCGATATCTCCTGCCCCACGGAGTGCTATGTCATCGTAAAAAGTTTCGGCCAGCACGATCCCTTTGTACGGGAGCGCCTCGACCGCAATGGTGTTGGCAAAGTCGAGTACACGAATCAGCTCTCGCGCCAGGAAAAGCGATTTGTGCGCGTTGCTTTCATGAGTGCGGCGCAGCGATTCAACAACGGCTGGGGGTACCAGGTTCGCAACTGTAAGCAGGCTCTGATAAAACAGCGAAGATGTCCCATTAGCGTCAGCGAACCCCAGTACAGCTTGCCAATTAACGGGTCGCCGCGACTCGGCCGTCTCCAGCAAAGAGCTTATGTGGCCGCGGCTTGCTGGATTGCCCGTGCAGCCTGCAAGCAGAATCTCCCACTCGGGATCGAGAAGGAGATTGTCCCCTGCCTCGGACAGATGGCCTCCAGGTGCCGCAACAGTTACTTTAGTCATCTTCGCTGGCGATTTCTAATGGGTCTTCGGCATGCCAGTTCTGTCAAACTAGCACGGTGTGCACACGCAGTTTCGCACACACTTACTGTTCCGCTCATGGAAATACTCACCTCCAAAGCGTCACGGCGCTGCACGCGGTTGAGGGTCGAGATTCCGCTGACGGTCACCAGCCTCGATCGTCGACATACCTTCGTTGCGGAGTGCGTCGCGATTGTGGTCAGCCCACAGGGGGCCGGTTTGCAGGCCCCACAGGCGCTACCTATCGAAACTCCAGTGTTGTTGAGCGGTTTGCCCGGCGGCGGCAGCGCGTCTGCACGGGTGGCGAGTTGTCTGCCGCTGGGTGCGGATGCAAAACGCTTTCTCATCGGTGTGTCGCTTTACAATCCGGCAAACGTCTGGGGCGTTGTCGAGCCCCCGGCGGATTGGAACATACTTTCCGAGGCACCGGCTAGCGCCGCCTCACCTTCTGCCGCCAAGCCTGAAGCTGCGTGGCCCTACAACGTCTTTTCAGGCCATACCGAGACACACCCGGGCCGCAAGTAATCGTGAGCGGAAAATCATCGTAATAAGCGTTCGCCGTATGCATTTCGTTCTTTCGTAATCTCCGCACGGCTGGGGGGTGGTGCCATACTATTCGGACGATGTCGCAGAATTCAGAAACTGTATCCGCGAGCGCTGTGCCGCGGAAATCCGGGCGCTTCCAGGATCGCGCATTTCGCGTGAAACTGCGCGGAGCGGTACTCACGCTTATTCGCCTGCCAAACCAGCATGATCTTCGCGGCAAGCTGCATATGCTTTCCACCAGCGGCGGCCTGATGAATGTGGAAAAGCCGCTCGACGAAAAACTTAAAGTTGAACTGATCTTTCGCGTCGGCGACATCACCATCCGCGAAAAAGCGGAAATCATGTTTCCCATGTGGGCCACACAGGGATGGCTGCAACCCTTCCGCTTCGTCGAACTCTCCGAAGCCCGTAAGTGCGAATTGGAAAAGACGCTGCTCGCGTTCGTGCAGGGCTTGCAGGATCCCGCATCCACCAGCCAAGCCGCTGCGCCTTAAACTCGCCGTTCTTTTACCTTCGCAGTCCGATGAAGAAGCGTTTGCCATTTAAGATGTTAAGAGAGCCTCTTAATTGGCGATGGTGAATGCCTAATCCCAAACTGGTCTTCTGGGAAGTCGACACCCAAGCCGACTTCATGCTGCCCGGTGGCAAACTCTACGTGTCCGGTGCTGAGAAGCTGTTGCCCAACCTCCGCAAGCTCACGGATGCCGCGCGGCAAGGCCTCGTTTTCCTTGTATCGCACGGTTGCTATCACACGCCCAACGATCCCGAATTCAAGATCTTTCCACCGCACTGTGTGAAAGGAACTCCCGGCTCACTCTACGTTCCAGAGGCGCTGACAGAAAAAGTCGCGGTAGTTCCGAATGAAACCGCAACAAAGCTCCCAAGCGACCTTTCCCAATACCAGCAGATTCTGCTCGAAAAACAGACGTTGGATATCTTCGAAAGCCGCCACGCCGAGGCTCTGCTCGATCGCCTGCCAAAGGATGCCGTGTTCATCGTCTTCGGCGTTGTAACCGAATACTGCGTTCGTCTCGCGGCCAAGGGATTGCTCGAGCGCGCCCGCCGCGTCTTCGTGGTTCAGGATGCGATCGAAACGCTAAAGGTGGAAGATGGTGCTCGAGCGATCGCAGAACTGAAGAATCTGGGAGCAAAATTCATCACTACGGACGCGGCGCTAGCCATGGCCAACACCGCGCTGTAAACGATATCCAGCCGCCAACGCCTGGGTTATAATCCAGCGACCATGAACCTGACTTCTGGCACCAAGCTTGGTCCGTATGAGATTGTCAGCCTGGTGGGCGCGGGCGGCATGGGTGAAGTGTATCGCGCCCGCGACTCGCGCCTCAAACGAGATGTCGCGATCAAAGTGTTGCCCAAGGCGCTGTCGGCCGACGCCGAGCGCTTGCGGCGTTTCGAGCAGGAAGCGCTGGCTACCGCCGCACTGAACCATCCGAACATTCTGGCTGTGTTCGATATCGGTACCAGCGACGGTGCGCCGTACGTCGTCTCCGAATTGCTGGAAGGCGAAACGTTGCGCGAGCGTCTCCGCAGCGGAGTGATCCCGATTCGCAAGACGCTGGATTACGCGATGCAAGTCGCCCACGGCCTCGCCGCGGCCCACGAAAAAGGAATCGTTCATCGCGACCTTAAGCCGGAAAACATTTTCATCACCAAAGATGGCCGGGTGAAGATTCTCGACTTCGGCCTCGCCAAACTCACCCAGCCCGAGGGCGCAGGCGACCAGTCGTCGGCCACCATGACCCACGCGACCGAAGCCGGCGTGGTCATGGGCACAGCGGGCTACATGTCGCCCGAGCAGGTGCGCGGCGCTTCCGTCGGCCCGCGTTCCGACATTTTCAGCTTCGGCGCGATGCTTTATGAGATGGTCTCAGGCAAGCGGGCGTTTCACCGCGACACTCCCGCCGACACCATGAGCGCAATCCTCAAAGAAGAGCCTGCGGATCTGAGCGAGACCAATCGCAACGTCTCTCCCGCGCTGGAGCGCATCGTTCATCATTGTCTCGAGAAAAATCCCGAGCAGCGCTTTCATTCGGCAAGCGACATCGCCTTCGATCTCGAACATCTCTCCGGAGGCACGAGCACGAGCGCCAGCGGAAAGATGGCGGCGATTCCGGCGGCCGCTCCCAACAACAAGCTGTTTGTGGGGATTGCCGCAGGCCTGATCGTCGCGCTAGCCATGCTTGCGGTGGGCTGGCGGATGGGCAAGGCGGGCACGGTGACTGCAATCCCCGAGTACAAACAAGTTACCTTCCGCACCGGGTATATCGGTAATGCGCGCTTTACTCCCGATGGCAGCGTAGTGTACAGCGCCTCGTGGGATGGCGGGGACGACGAGCTATACCTCGCTCGAACCGACGATCCGGGAGCGCGCGATCTCGGACTCAAGAATGCCGAACTGTTATCCATTTCCAAAAATGGCGAACTCGCCATCCGGCTCAATACGATGAATTACGGCGGCTACGCGCGCAGCGGCACCCTGGCCCGCGTTTCGCTAAGCGGAGGAACACCGCGCGAAGTGCTCGAGAACATTCAGGATGCCGACTGGGCCGGGGACGGCGAGAACATGACGGTCGTCCGTTACGTCCCCGAAAGCCGCCACTGGCGCCTGGAGTATCCCGTCAACAAAGTGTTGTTTGAGAGTGTCAACTGGATCAGCCATCCGAAAATTTCGCCGGACGGGAAGTGGGTTGCGTTCGCCGATCACGAAGTTCCCGGTGGCGACGATGAGGGCTCCGTGGCCGTAATCGCCGCCGATGGCAAGGGAAAAGAAAAGGTGCTTTCATCAGGCTGGACGTCGGTTCAGGGAATTCTATGGTCTCCGAAAGGAGATGAAATCTGGTTTACCTCGACCAACAGCGGTAGCGCAACGAATCCTCGCGCGGTGAATCTCGATGGCAAGCTGCGCACCGTCACCAACATCCCCGGAGGCGTGTGGGTGGAAGATCGCAAGGACGACACCCTCCTCTTGATCACGCATCGCCTGCGCGTAGGTATTCGTGGTGTAGCGCCGGGAGGAAAGCAGGAGCACGAACTGGGATGGTTCGGCTGGTCGCTTATGCGCGATATGACTCCCGACGGGCAGAAGATTGCTTTTGAAGAACAGGGCGATGGCGGGGGTCCCAACTACACGGTGTTTCTACGGAACACCGATGGTTCGCCCCCGGCACGAATTGGTGAAGGAAATTGCGAGGGGATGTCGCCCGACGCCAAATGGGTGGTCACCAAACCGGCAAAGGGCGGACCGCTCAGCCTGGTTCCGACAGGCGCCGGCGAAGCCAGGCAACTCACGCACGATTCGATCAGTTACGATCAGGTCCGCTGGATGCCCGACGGCAAGCACCTGCTGACTACCGGCATCGAGCCCGGCCACGGTCCGCGCAGCTACCTGCTCGACCTCGCAACCGGCGAGTCGAAACCGATCACTCCCGAGGGCGTCGCGGGAAGTCTCCTTTCTCCCGACGGCAAGAGCTTCATCGTTCACGGAACCGATGGCAAGCCAGGAATCTGGCCGCTTGATGGCAGCGGAATGCGCCCGATTCCAGGCCTCGATTCCAGCTACTATGTCCGGCGATGGTCGCCGGACGGACAATCGCTCTACGTGGCGTCAAGCAGAATCCAGGAACGGGTTGCCAAGGTGTACGCGGTCAACATCGCTACGGGGAAAATGGAGTTTTGGAAAGCTTTCGGCGAAAACGTAGCCGGCATGAGCGGCGCCAGCGCTCCTTTGTTCTCGACCGATGGCAGCGCCTATGCCTACGTCTACGGAAGCACACTCTCAGAAGCGTACGTAGTGACGGGCCTTCAATAGTGCTGTGTTATTGCGTCCCGTTCCGCGCTTTTGGCGGCGGGTTTGAAGGCCGGTCTGCTTCAGCGTCACTGATCGGCACAACTTCAGCTCCGGGGCCAGAATTCTCCCGCATCTCAGGTATCAGCTCCGCTTCTGCTTGCGAGACGCCATTTCTCGATCGCCGCTCTGAAATAGCAGGATATTCGATCAGGCGCGCGCGAAATTGCTCAACGTGCCGGTGCAGTGCATCTCTTAGTTCGGCCAGCTTCGTTTCCAGTGAGGCACTATCGTCGGCGGCAATTACTTGCACGCACAACTCGCGGATCCGATCTTCCGCCCACCGCGGATCAACCTCACTCTGCGCGATATCGAGGACTCGTGCCGAATCCGGCGCCCGGCGAGCATCGGGCTCAAGTGCCTCGCGAACCGCAGAAACCAGAGCCGACGACTCTGACTTCTGCACCACTTTTCGAATACCGCTCTTGGCAGCCTCGATTTTGATTTGCGGCGAAGAGTAGAGCGTGTGCATCAGGACTCGAGTGCCCGGCAATAATTTTGCGATCTCGCGCGATGCGACAAAACCGTCCTTGCCCGGCATCACTAAGTCGAGAATGACCAAACGAGGAAGGCACTCCTGGGCTTTGACGACCGCCTGCTCTCCGTTTTCCGCCTCAATAATTTCCCACTCGCCGCTGGCCTCCAGCACCTCGCGCATTGCCGCTCGTACTTGAGCGTTGTCGTCTGCAATTAAGATCCGAGTGGGCATCCGCCATATCTCATCGAGGCTTCGTGCTTGGAGGCATGAATGGTAGCAAAGGTTTACTCTGGCGCTGTCAAATTCTCCGATAATTGACAAGGTATAAGCGTGCAGAGAAGTTTTGGGCGCGCATGTCTCCCCTAGGTCTGGCCGCCAGCAGTCAATTGCCTGAAACGGGAACCGAAGTCATCCTGCCAGCCGCTCAATCATCTGCACCGTGTCTATTGGAAGGTTCAAGGCAGTACTCGCGAGATCCTCGTTCATGTGCTTTTCATTCGACGTCCCAGTGAGCGGCAGAATTTCAATCGCGCGAGCGAACGCAAAAACAATCTGCGCCGGAGTGGCATGTTCCCGCGTCGCCAGAGCCGCGACAAAATCATGATGAAGAATCTCCGGATTCGCGGTAAGCAAAGAAAATCCCTGATAGACGATGGTGTTTTCGCGGCAAAACATGCGGACATCGCGGTCCCAACCGAGCCGGGCGAAACATCGATTCTGCACGAACGCAGGTAACTCTGAATTCGCCAGCTTCATCTGTTCAAGATGCCGCAACGAAACATTACTCACTCCGAGCAGCCGCGTGCGGCCGGCATCGCGTTCTTTCTTCATCGTCTCCCAAACTTCGGTGTCGACATCGCTCCACGCATAATTCGAAGCGGGCCCGTGCAGAACATAGCTGTCGACATAATCCGAGCCCAGATGTTCGAGCGAACTAGCCATCGATTGCGCAACCTGATCCGAGAGCTTCGCCGCAGGATCATAAGGCAGCCGGTGGTCCTGCCCGGGCCGATATGTGAACTTCGTCTGCAGAAAAAGATCGGCGCGTGTGACGACTCCGTCGCGGTAAGCGGCAGCCAATCCCTGCCCAACGCCCTCCTCAAAATAGTGCCGCCGCTGGTTGGCAGTATCGATGCCGCGAAAACCTGCGCGCAGCGCAAGTTCCACAAGAGCGGTAGTGCGCTCCTCTTTCCATGCAGTGCCGTAAAAAAAATTGGGAATTGAGACAGATGGCTGGTTGGACATTAGAATCCGCGAACCTTCGGAACCGACACCGCTAAAAGCCCAACCTCAGCTTCTCGCAGTTTTTCGAAAGCTGTAATTGCTCAATTGCGCCACGCCATCGAAATTCTAGTGGCTGGGTGGAACGTATTCCTTCGGTACCGCGGAGCCCTCGCCAAAGAAATATTGTTCCAGTTGGCGCACGATCACTTCCTGATCCTCGCGGCGCGCCGGATTCAGCCGATATTCGTTCAGCAACATTTTGCAGTGCTCAGTCCACATGCGCCAGGCTTCTTGCGACACGTTGTCATAGACCTTACGGCCAAGGTCGTTATCGAAAGGAGGCTCATCCAATCCGGGCAGCTCTCGTTGCAGTTTCACGCAAAAAACATTGTGCGGCATAGTTCCTTCTCAATAATGAATTAGCTTAAAGGTTACTACAGAAGAATGGATTCCGGCACGCCGAGCATCTTAGCGATCTTCGCGGAATTTCTTGGCAGTCTTTGCGGTTAAAAGTCTTCCGAACAGGGATCGCGCCCAAACCTTCAATCCCCAAGAAAAGCCAGACGAACTACGGCTTCGCGTACTCCAAGAGCAGCCGCGCGATCTCCGGAGGCAAGGCCGCAGAATCCGGATCGAGGCGGGCAGCGACGGCATTCATCCTGCCATTAAGCCCCACATACACGGCATTGTAAGGTTCGTCGCCTACATTCTCCACCTTGTGTTTGAATGGCGGAAACCAGCGCGCCTCGCCCGCTTTCGAATAGACCTCGGTGACTTTGCCGTTCTGATCGGTGAACCGCAGATGCCCGCCGGTGATCACGACCACCACGCCGCCCGGATGATCATGCATCTCCGATTTTTCGTGAGGGCCGTAGTGGACGCTCACCACCTGCACGTGTTCGTTCTCAAACTGCAATCTGTAATGCTTGGGTTCTACCTTGGTGGGATCTTGCGCCGTGGCGACGCTCGCCGCAAGACACAGAATCGCGGCGGCGCAGAAAACTCTCCACAACATAGCGGAACCCCTCAGTCTGCGAATCGGGCTTTCAGCTGACAAAACGCTACTGCCGCCGCGCCAGCGTGTCAACGAAAGCGCGCGGGCTGCCCCAAAGTGGTTAATCGGGGCAGCCCTAAGCCTCCACCACAGCGGTTGTCGCGAGACTGAACTATTGCTTATTCGGAGTGTCTGGCTTCTTCTCCGAGTCATCGGGCTTTTTGTCGGCATTCGCTCCAGGCTTGTCCGGCTGCTTGATGCTGACCAACTCGACATCGAAAATCAGCGTCGAATCCGGACCAATGTCCGCCCCTGCGCCGCGATCACCGTAAGCAAGGTCGGCGGGAATGAACAACTGCCACTTCGAACCCACCGGCATAAGCTGTAGCGCCTCGGTCCATCCTTTGATTACTCCGCTTACGGGGAAACTCGCCGGGCCGCCGTGCTTCGCCGAACTGTCGAACTCTTTACCATCGATCAGTGTGCCGCGATAGTTGCATTCGACCGTATCGCTCGCCGCGGGCTTCGGCCCCGTGCCTTCTTTCAAAATCTTGTACTGGAGCCCGCTGGGCAGCGTCGTCACGCCCTCCTTGCTTTTATTGGCCGCCAGAAAGTCTTCGCCCTGCTTCTTGTTGGCCGCGCCTTCGGCTTGCATCTTGGCTTCCTGCTTCTTATGCAGATCGGCCTGCACTTCCATCATCGCCGCCTGGGCTTCCTGATCGGTGAGCAGCGTCTTGCCGCCCGCCAGCGCGTCCTTCAGCCCACGCTCTAGAATCGCCGGATCGACTGGGACTTCCTGTTTCTTCAGATTGCTGCCCATCCGCATACCGAGCGCATAGCTAAACTTCTCTTTCGGAGTTTTGAGCGTCAGCGGAGCGCTCGCGCTCTTCGTTCCCGTAGTCGATTTTTTCATCGTGGAGGCTTGTGACTTGCCTGTCGTGGAAGACGGCGCAGTGGTTTGGGTGGTGGTGGATGTCTGCGCCAGAATACTTCCCGGCACGATCATTCCACACGCAAGTAGGGTTATGGCTGTGGTTGGAAATTTATGCATTCAAGTATTGTCACACTGCGGGCAGATCTCCGCAAACGCGTCAATGCGTGATTTGAACAAGGTGACGAGTTCGAACTATCGCTAACGCTGAATGTGAGCGCGGACTTATTTCGGAGAGCCGGCAACTTATCGGACGATCTCGTAGACAGTTCCGCCACCGTATGAACCGCCATTCTCCGTTGTCCCGTAAAGATTTCCGGCACTATCCAGCACGGGACCCGATCCGGGAGAGTATCCTCCGCCGCCATCGGAATTAAAGTTATACAAAATCGTCTCCTGCCAGAGCCCGCCCTTCTGCGGCGACAACTCGAACACTGTTCCGACGCCGTAAGCTCCGCCGTAACCGGTCGCGCCAAAAAGATTCCCAGCGGAATCCCGCGCCAGCACGCCAAACGGACTGTTTCCATCAACTCCATTCGAGTTAAAGTTGTGCAGGATTTTCATCTTCCACGCAACGGTCTTATGACTCAATTCGAAGACCCCGCCCCAGTTGTAAAGGCCGCCAGCACTGGTCATGCCGTATAGATTGCCGTCAGCGTCGATGGTGAGAGCTGTAAAGGGATTTGCTCCGTTGGTGTTATTAAAGTTGAAGACAACTTTTTCGCTCCACCCGCCTTCCGATTTCGGACTGATTTCATAAACCACTCCGCAGCCGCTGTCGCACGCCGAAGAAGATCCTCCGAACCCAGTTGTGCCGTACAGGTTCCCGGCATCGTCCATCACCAGTCCGGGAGAAGGCTGCCATCCATCCGCATCATCGAAGCTGTGCAGTATCTCTTCCTTCCACCCGCCGCCCGTAATCGGGCTCAACTGAAACACCGTACCGTTGCCATACTTGCCGCCACCGGTTGTGGTGCCGTAAGCGTTCCCAAGCTTGTCAAAAATCACTCCTGACCGCGGATTAGTTCCGTCGTGTGCGCGGGGTCCGAAATCATGCAGTCCCGTGAATTCGCTTCCCGTCAAACTTATCTTGAACGCGGCACCATCGTTCAAGAAGCCGCCAAAAAAAGTACTCCCGTAGATATTGCCCGACGAGTCGAAGGTCAACGGAGATGTCGGCCAAGCCGCTTCCTGCCCGTTAAAGTTGAAAAAAATCGATTCCGACCAGCCGCCAGCAGCCGGGGTCAGCTTGAAAACCGTACCCCATCCCGTAGTGCCGCCATTGAAAGTTGTTCCATAAAGATTCCCCAAAGAATCGAACACTACCGGCCCCACAGGTTCGTTGCCGTCATTCTCGGAGTTGCCATTGAAACTGTGGAGAACGGTAGCCTGCGCCTCCGCCTTATTGATTGAGCTGAAGCCAAGGCAAATTCCAACCACAACCGCGATTAATCCCGTGACAACTCGTCTGCTCCGCATCCCTGATTCCCCCTCGGCCTAAGGCCGGAACATCAGCTTCACTGCGAAAGCGGACGGAATTGTACCACGGAAGCAAAACATTGGAACTGCAAACGACCCTCCAAAAAGCGCACCCGATGGGAGTTTCCAGCGGATCAGGTTCAAAGGCAGGCAAGGGAAAGCCGGATATCCATCACATCCATTTCCTGCATCGGCCTTCTCATTCGCGCGGAACCAAGAAAAGCACTTTAAGAGGAAGGCTCATTCCTCGACAATCACATCAAAGTTCGACCTGAACGACGCTCGTCGACGCGCCATCGTCGCTGATCTTTCCAGACCACGTTGCACCCAGCTCACTCTCGGGAGAATTCTTATGTCCGGGCAAGTCATTCTATATTTCGAGGATCAGGCCGACGCCCTGCGTTTTGCTTTGGCTGCGGGGTCGGTAATGGCGGGCGACAGAACCTGCATGTCAGATGCGCTGGTGCAGGAAACGGCGCGAGTGAGCCGCATCCGCATTGACGCCGCGAACGCCGGCAAAGTGAAGAAGACCAATCCCGAACGAGTCGCTTGATGCGTCGAAGCTGGGCGCCGCATCCCCGCGAAAGCCAGACCTTTCTAAACGAACCTCGGCCTCTTAACCCGTTTTTCGCGTAGAAAGCAGGTCCAAAATTTCGCGCAGGCTCTGGCGGATGCGCTGCATTTCCGCAGGCGATTGTGCCGGGAATGGAATGGCGGCCTGGCCCTTCTCGTTTTTATTTTCAGAACGCAACTGCTGGCGTGCGCCCACGATCGTGAAACCCTGATCGTAGAGCAGTTCTTTGATGCGCAGAACGCTCTCTACATCGCGCCTGCGATACATGCGTTGACCGGTGCTGCTCTTCACCGGCTTCAGTTGCGGAAACTCGCTCTCCCAGAAGCGCAGCACGTAGGCGGGCAATCGGCAGAGGGTGGCGACTTCACCGATTCGAAAGTAAAGCTTGTCGGGAATGAAAATCTCATCGGTCTTGTGCTTGTCTGCGCTTTTGTTCCGCGGTGTCATCCATCTAAGTTCTCACTTCGCGCTTCCCGGTTCAAGGGCAATATTACGAAAACGGTATCAAAGCGCTGCGGAAACAGAAAGGCCTCTCAAGAGGTGCTTCTCCCGAGAGGCGGGTTGAAATTCTTGGCCCGTGCGAATTATCGTTTCGCGAACGGTTAGTGTTTCTTCTTTTTTGCTTTCTTCTTTGTTGCCATGAAGCTTTTTCCTCCGTGAACGATTTTCCCTTGCAAAGGTTGAACGGGGCCCAAAAAGCTTTTGCCGACCCAACATATTGGATGGGCAGTATCCTTAGCACAAAATATTGAGGCACTATTAACATAGTGTCAACATAATTCTTGCAGGTTGCGAAGAAATTTCGATGGCTGACTGGTTTCCGATAGACTGCGCCCATGCGGCGCGATCCCATCGAACTCGAAATCTTCAAGAACCTTTTCCATTCCATCGCCGAAGAAATGGGCGCCGCATTGCGGCGAACCGCGTTTTCTCCCAACATTAAAGAACGGCGCGATTACTCCTGTGCGGTGTTCGACAGTGCGGGCGAAGTCATCGCCATGGGCGACCACATGCCGGTGCATCTGGGCTCGATGCCTATGTCTGTACGGGCCGCAATCGCAGGTTGCCAGATGAGCCCGGGCGATGTGGTCATGTTGAACGATCCTTTCCGTGGGGGAACGCATTTGCCCGATATCACGCTGGTTGCACCGGTTTACGTAGAGAGCCGTCAAGGCAAGCGGTATGGCAGGCCGAATTTTTTCGTTGCTTCACGAGCCCACCACGCCGACGTCGGCGGCGCTTATGCGGGCTCGATGGGGCTGTGCCGGGAGATTTACCAGGAAGGATTTCGCATTCCTCCGGTTCGCCTGAAGCGTGCCGGCGTGATTGACCGTGATGTTCTTGCGCTCCTGCTGAACAATGTGCGAACTCCCGAAGAGCGTGAAGGCGATCTGGAGGCGCAACTCGCCGCTTGCCATACCGGAGCGGAGCGCCTGACCGAAGTCTGCGCGCGATACGGACTCGCCCGCACCGCGCGGGCCGCCGACGAATTGCTCGAGTACTCCGAGGAATTGATGAGGGCGTTTCTGGAGAGAGTACCTGCTGGACGCTACAAGGCTGAAGACTTCCTGGACAACGATGGCGTCACCACGAAACCGGTGCGGATCGCGGTGAACTTGAACATCCGCTCAAGGCGGAAAGGGTCACGAGGCACGGAGCCCTCCAGAAACCTGCATCCTCGCAACCTGGTGACAGTCGATTTTGCTGGAAGCGATCCGCAGGTGGCAGGCAGTGTAAATGCGGTCGAGGCGATCACTTTTTCCGCATGCTTCTACGTGTTTCGCTGTTTGCTGGCGGATAACGTTCCGGCGACTGCGGGGCTCATGCGGCCGGTCCAAGTTCTTGCTCCGCCGGGAACCGTTGTGAACGCACGTCCACCCGCTGCGGTGGCCGGCGGCAACGTCGAAACTTCGCAACGCATCGTAGATGTGCTGTTGCGTGCTATGGCTCAGGCCCTTCCGAAGCGAATCCCGGCTGCCGCTTCGGGCACCATGAACAATTTAACCATTGGAGGGAGGAACCCGAGCACGGGTAAGCCTTTTGCTTATTATGAAACGATTGCCGGCGGCATGGGTGCGCGGCCCGGCAAGCCGGGAGTTTCCGGCGTGCACACGCACATGACGAACTCGCTGAATACTCCGGCGGAGGCACTAGAGTACGCTTACCCACTGCGGGTTCGCCGTTATTCGCTGCGGCCGGAGAGTGGCGGGAACGGCAAGTATTGGGGCGGCGACGGTATTTGCCGGGAGATTGAAGTGCTGACCGACTGTGATGTGACTTTGCTCTCCGAACGTCGAGTTTATGCGCCGTGGGGTTTGGCCGGCGGTAAGTCCGGCGCGAACGGAAAGGCGAGCCTGATTCGCGGCAACGGTGTTGTCGAAGAGATGCCAGGCAAGTTCAGCACGCGCCTGGAAGCGGGAGATCGAATTAGAATTGAATCCCCCGGGGGCGGAGGTTGGGGACGTGAATAGAGCTTAGACTCTGGCTGAAGGCTTGTCGACGGAGCACTCAGCAGGTCATCCTTCCGGCAAATTCAGCATCCAATTGGTGGCGTAATCTATGACAGACCTTGCTTCACAATATATCCAGGAAGCGCGACGCCAGCTCCGTGGACACAAGCGCTTGGCGGAATCGGCGATGGCGCAGCTTCGTGACGAGGATTTCTTTGTCACTATCGATCCCGAAGCGAACTCAATAGCGATCCTTGTAAAGCACCTCGCGGGAAACATGCGTTCGCGTTTTACCGACTTCCTCACAAGCGATGGAGAGAAACCAGATCGCTTTCGCGACCGAGAATTTGAAATTGCCCAGGGAACGACCCGGACCGAAGTGATGGGATGGTGGGAAGAAGGCTGGAGCCGTGTTCTTGTAGCTGTCGAGGCCCTGAAGCCGGAAGACGTGACGCGCACGGTTACCGTCCGTGGTGAGCCTCACACGGTGCTGCAGGCCGTGAACCGGCAAATTGCTCACTACGCGCAACACACCGGGCAGATTGTGTTCCTGGCCAAACATCTGCGTGCCAGCGAGTGGAAGACGCTTAGTATTCCGCGCGGGAAATCGGAAGAATTCAAGATAGCCAAGCCGAACATTGAGAAATAGCCCGCACCGTTTCAGCGAGGATTGCCGAAGGAACTGGAGGCGTCTGGCCGGGAACGACGACTCCGACAGGGTCGCGAAACATACCTCCGGGGACGCGCGGTGCTAGAATCAAACGTTTGCTCACAGGCCTGAATTCATAGTTAGGTGTCCCCCATGCCGTCTTCAATGCTCGCTGTTGTAAAACCGGAAGCCGCGCCGGGCGCGGAGATTCGGGAAGTCAAAATTCCCGCCTTCGGCCGCCGTGATGTGCTGGTGAAGGTCAACGTCGCATCCATCTGCGGCACCGATCTGCACATTTATAACTGGGACCGCTGGGCACAGAACCGCATTCACCCTCCGCTGATTCCGGGGCACGAATTTTGCGGCGAAGTTGCGGCTTTTGGCGATGAGGTCACAAGCGTAAAGGAAGGTGATTTCGTCTCCGCCGAGATGCACGTGGCGTGCGGAAAATGCCTGCAATGCCGCACGGGCGACGCTCACATTTGCCAGAACGTGAAGATCATCGGAGTCGACGCCGATGGCGCCTTCGCTGAGTATGTGGTGATTCCGGAATCGAATATATGGAAGCTCGATCCGGCGATTCCGCGCGAGTATGCCTCGATTCTCGATCCACTGGGCAATGCGGTTCACACCGTCCTGGCGGGTGAGATTGCCGCGAAAACTGTCGCGATCACGGGATGCGGCCCGATCGGGCTGTTTGCGATTGCTGTGGCGAAAGCCGTGGGTGCGACGACGGTTTTTGCCATTGAGGTGAATGAACACCGGCGCAAGCTCGCACGGGAGATGAAGGCGGATTACGTCATCGATCCGTCAAAAGAGAATGCCAGCGCCGCTGTGATGGAAAAAACCGACGGCTTGGGCGTGGATGTGGTGCTGGAAATGGCGGGCCATCCGGATGCGATTCGAACCGCGTTCGATGTCGTGCGGCGCGGAGGAAGAATTTCTCTTCTCGGCCTGACTTCAAAGCCCATCGCGGTGAATTTCTCAGAAGACATTATTTTCAAGGGCATCACCGTTCAAGGGATTAACGGGCGCCGCATGTACCAGACCTGGTACCAGATGACGGCGCTGCTCAAAGCCGGCAAACTCGACCTCCATCCCGTAATCACGGACCGCATCCCCATGAAAGATTTCTCGAAGGGTATGGAGCGTTTGAAGACCGGCGAGGCGAGTAAGATACTGGTTTATCCCAACGGCGTGCGGTGATTCTGCGTGGCGCGGCCTCGCCCGCGCTTTTCGCACATAGAAATCGGCGGAGAGTATCTGATGGCCCTGGATGGATTTGTTCGCTGCTCCTGCATTCGCGAGGGCAAGGCCAAGCCGCATCCGTTTCCCAACCGCCTTTCCTTTGACGAATCCGGCGAACCAATTTTGACGGGCGACCCTTCGGAAGAAGAGTGGGAAGCTCATGACCGCTGGGTTAATGAGTCATGTGAGCATCAGGGATATCTGCTGGCGCTGTTTCTTGGCAATATCACCCGTGTGAAAAACCTCCGCGGGTTTCTGCGCGGGTTGCAGGGCAAGCCATCTCCAAGATTTCCCATTCTCCTCGAAAAAGTTCTCTATGACGGCACTCATACTGGCGACTGGATTCCAGTGAAAAAAACTCCGGCGCTGTTGAAAGAAGTGGAAACCGTGCTGCATTCAAGAGACATCCTTGCCGATTCGGAGAAAGAATTTTTCGACAACATGAAACAGCTTTGCGAGGCCAGCATTAAAACCGGAAATTCGATTATGTTTTAGCGCCCGTCCATTTTTATCTGCTGACACGAGGTTTTTTCATGACTACTGCAACCCGTACCGATCCGCTTTCTTACCTGACCGACCAGCTCAACGAACTCAAAGCCAGGGGCACGCACTTCAAGCTACGAGTGCTTGAAGATGAACAGGCGCCGGTGTGCACGTTCGACGGCAAAAGGGTCATTAATCTGGCGTCGAACAATTATCTCGGCCTGACTACGCATCCCAAACTGCGGGAAGCGGCGCTTGAGGCGACGCGCAAGCTGGGCGTGGGATCGGGCGCGGTGCGCACGATCGCCGGCACCATGAAGATCCACATGGAGCTGGAAGAGAAGATCGCACGCTTCAAGAACGTCGAGGCTTGCGTTGTTTTTCAATCCGGATTTGCGGCGAATGCGGGCACGGTTTCGGCGGTGCTGGGCAAGGACGACTTCATCATCTCTGACGCTCTCAATCACGCCTCGATCATCGACGGTGCCCGATTGTCGAAGGCGAAGATTCTGGTCTTTCGCCACAAGGACGTTGCGCACGCGGCAGAGCAACTCGCCAGCGTCAAAGATGAGCCCGGCAAGAAGCTGCTGATTACCGATGGCGTGTTCTCGATGGATGGAGACATCGGGCCGCTGCCCGGCCTCTGCGATCTGGCGGAGAAGTACGGCGCAATCATGATGGTCGACGACGCGCACGCTTCAGGCGTCCTTGGCCGCAACGGCCGCGGCACCGTCGATCACTTCAACGTCCACGGCCGCGTCGACATCCAGGTCGGCACTTTGTCGAAAGCCATTGGCGCGCTCGGCGGATACGTGTGCGGCACCCGCGATCTCATCGACTTTCTCTATCACCGGGCGCGGCCATTCTTGTTCTCGACGTCGCATCCGCCGTCGGTGGCGGCAACGTGCATCGCCGCCTTCGACGTTCTCGAAAATGAACCTGAGCGCATGGAAAGACTTTGGGAGAACACGCGATTTTGGAAAAAAGAGCTGGGGCTGCTTGGGTTTGATATAGGCGGACGCGCCACGCCGGCCAGCGAAACTCCGATCACACCGATCATCATCGGCGACGGCAAGCTCACCATGGACTTTTCGCGCGAGTTGTTCAAAGAAGGCGTGCTCGGCACCGGCATCGCCTTCCCCACGGTGCCCGAAGGCAAAGCGCGCATCCGCACTATCATGACCGCAACGCACACGAACGATGAGTTGGAGCAGGCGTTGGGAGTGCTGGGGAGGGTTGGGAAGGGGATGGGGATTCTGAGTTGAGCGGCTTGGTGCACGATCTTCCCGCCCACAATTGTCGCCACAACTTTGCCCGTAAACCAGCCGCCCATTCTTACACTGACCGAAGTGGGAAATCTCCCCAACTCCGCACGAATTTCTCTTGACCATGCGTTGGCTGCTAATGAAATGTAAGCAGAGCGGACGTTGACGAATCCCGCAGGGATGCCATTCATTAGCCCGGCACGTGAGTGCCGGGAACGATGTCAACGGAACAACCGAGTCCGCGCAGCGGACGGTATTCATGGCTCATACTTACATCGCGAACTTCACGCACTACGTCTTCAGCACGAAGGATCGTGAAAATACAATTCCACCCGAACTGAAGGAGAAGCTGTGGGCCTACCTCCTCGGCATCGCCAACAATTTACGCGTCAAAACTCTCGCCGTCGGAGGAACCGCAAACCACATTCACATGCTGCTCGCCCTGCCGCCGACGATCCCAGTCGCCGAAGCTGTCCGAAAATTGAAAGCTAATTCTTCCCGCTGGCTGGGCGAACAGGGCATCGCCTTTCGATGGCAGGAAGGTTACGGAGCGTTCAGCGTGAGTCCTTCGTTGTTGAACGTGGTGCAGGCATACATCCGTAATCAGGAAGAGCACCATCGGAAGCGCAGCTTCGAGGAAGAGTTTCGCGTGTTGTTGGAGAAATCTAGAGTGCCTTACGACGCGGAGAAATTGTTTGCAGCATAAGTGTCGTCCCTGCGGGACTCGTTCCCACGATTCATGCTCACCCGGCACTTACGTGCCGGGCTAATGAATGCCGTCACTGCGCGACTACTTGAAACTTTGGGACGACCCGCCTTGTTCCAGTTCGCGGATATCTGGAACAGCGCCCCGGATTGACTTAATCTCCGTGGTGCACAATCTTCCCGCCCACGATCGTCGCTACAACCTTCCCCGTAAACCGCCAGCCATCAAACGGAGTATTGTGCGAAAGTGACCGCGACTTGGCGGCTTCGAACGTCCACTTCTTCTTTGGGTCGAAGATCGTTACGTCGGCGAAGCTGCCTTTCGCCAGGGATCCGCGGCCGCGCAGATCGAAGACGCGCGCCGGGCCAGACGTGAAGAGTTCGACGATGCGCGTCAAGGGAAGTTTTTGCTCGCGGTGCAGCTTCGTAATCGCGAGCGCCAGCGCGGTTTCGAGTCCCGTGATTCCGAAAGCGGCGCGCTCGAACTCGACCTGCTTTTCGTGCGCGGCATGAGGAGCATGATCGGTGGCGATGGCATCGACCGTGCCGTCGGCCAGCGCGACGAGAATCGCCTCCCGATCGGTGGCCGAGCGCAGCGGCGGATTCATCTTGAAGTTCGTGTCGTATTCGCCGACATTTTCGTCGAGCAGCGTGAAATGGTGCGGCGTGACTTCGCAGGTTACGCGCGCCTTAGCGCGCTTCCCGCGGCGCACGGCTTTCAGCGCATCCGAAGTCGAAAGGTGCGCCACGTGCAGGCGCGATTCGCGAATCTGCTGCGCCAACGTGACATCGCGATCGACAACGCCGGCTTCGGCAGCCGACGACATGCCGCGCAGCCCAAGTCGAAAACTGGTCGGCCCCTCGTGCATCGAAGCATTTTCGGTGAGCCGCGTATCTTCGGCATGTTGCACAACCGGCAAGTTCAAATCGGCCCCGAGGCGCAATGCCGCCCGCATCACTTCATCGTCAAGGATGGGCTTGCCGTCGTCCGTAACCGCGACCGCACCGGCGCGCTGTAACGCCGCGAAATCGGTCAGCGACGATCCCCGCGAGCTGCGAGTCGCGGCCGCGATAGGAAAAACGTTAACCACGGCCCCTCGATCTGGACTTCGCAGCCATAAGACCCACTCGTCAGTATCGACGACGGGTGCTGTGTTGGGCATGGTACAGACTGAAGTGAAGCCTCCAGCAGCGGCAGCGGCAGTGCCAGTAGCGATAGTCTCTTTGTAGCTTTGTCCAGGTTCGCGCAGGTGCACGTGGAGATCGATGAAGCCGGGAGCAACGATCAGGCCACGGGCATCGAACTTCTGATCGGCTCCGCCTCGAATTTTGTTTGGCAGCGCGATTTCTGCAACCCGGCCGTCGCGCAGCAACACGTCCATCGGCGCGTTGATCTTCGCCGCCGGATCGATCACGTGGCCGCCTTTGATCAGCAGGCTCGCGCTGTCGCGCTTTGAATTCTTAGCAGTCGGCATTCAGCACAGCCTAAGAAGCTTCCAGAAACCATACAAGCAATATCAACGTCAACCGCCGCAAAATTTGGTCACTTCGCCTTTCCCAATGCCCGCGCCAGAATTGCCATACGCGTGGGAACGCCGTTGTGCACTTCGTCGATGATCACGGACTGTGGGCCATCGGCCACTTCGGCGGTGAGTTCGAGGCCGCGAATGATTGGTCCGGGATGCATGACAATCGCATCGCGCTTGGCGAGTTTAAGCCGCGCTGCCGTCATCTGGTAGCGGGCAATGTATTCGTGTAATTGAATCTTCTGGCCGGCAAGGCGTTCCTTTTGTAGCCGCAGAAGCATGATCACGTCGGCTCCGCGCAGAGCTTCTTCGATGTGGCGCGTGATGCGCAGGCCGGGAACAAGTGTGGCCGCTACATCAGGTACGAACTCAGGGGGCCCGCAGAGCGTAATCTTCGCCCCGAACCGGCTGAGCAAATGACAATTGGAGCGCGTCACGCGGCTGTGATAAATGTCGCCGATGATGGCGATCTGCAATCCCTTGAATGATCTCTTGTGCTTCAAAATTGTGAAGGCATCGAGCAAAGCTTGCGAGGGATGCTCGTGCATACCGTCGCCCGCATTGATGACGGGGATGTCGAGATGCTTGGCCATCAGCAGCGGCGCGCCCGCCGCGGGATGGCGAATGACGATGGCGTCGGCGCCCACCGCGCGCAAGGTGTAACCCGTATCGAGCAGCGACTCGCCTTTCTCGATACTCGATCCAGAAGATTGCACGAGCGTCGTTATGGCACCCAGCGATTTGGCTGCGATTTCGAACGAAGATCGCGTTCGTGTGGAGGCCTCGTAAAAGAGCAGCACGATACGCTTGTTGCGCAATAGCGGGCGCGCCTTCAACGGATTCATGCGGCGAGCGAGCTTCAGCAGGCCCAGGATTTCCTGATCCTGAAGATGCTGGATGCCAAGCATTGAGCCGCGCGCCGGTGTATTCATCTTGTAAAAAGGCAAACGGTGCATCATACGCGGCGAACGAGGGCAACCGCAAGGCTCGCGCCAAAAAGCCGCGCGCTGTACCACTCACAAAATCTTCATAAGGAGGAAAAATACCGATCCCGCAAAGCTCTCGGTCTCAAGGTCGATCGCGGCGTCCCAGAATTGCGGCACTGGCTGCCCCGCCCAAACTCCCAAGCAGCACGAATGCAGCCAAAGCGAAAAGCACGGAACCCGCCATCATGAACGCGAAGCCTTCCGGCGTTTTCACAAAATCGAGGAAGGGCTGCAGCTCTGGCCCTGGGTAGCGCGAAGCTGTCTGCTGGATTTTGTCGAGCATTTCGGTGCGGAGCTGAACCTCCTTGTGAAGCAGAATCACCGCAAGAGCCTCGAAAATCGTCGACATCCCAAAAAGCAGCAAGCCGCCAAGGGCGCCAATTCGGGCTCCAAGGGAGGTTTTTAGACGGCCGGGGATCCGGCGGCGGGACACAGCTACTGCGAGCCATCCCGCACCGAACGCGGCAACGAATGGATTCAGGCCGAGAAATGAAAGCACCACCGCGGCAGCCGCGGCCAGAGCGCAAGATTTCAGATTGGCAGACCAGGGCCCGTGCAATACATTTTCGGAATCGATGGGAAGGAGCGTTGCGCCGTCGGCGTGTTGCGCTGCAAAGGCTCCATCGGGCGCAAGAGCGGGGTCTGGGGGGGCATCGGGAATGGCGACGCGAATCTGTGGCGCCCCGCAATCGGAGCAGAAAGGCTTACCCTCTTCAATATTGCGTCCGCATTTATGACAGGAATGCTCCATCAGAGATCGGAGAAGGGCGTTGCTTGAAAGTATCGCACGACTGCGGCATGCGCGAGGAATGCACTCTTGCTCTGGCGACCGCGGAAGACAGTGCCGTAATGCGCCCGCTAAGGAAATCCACCAGGTTAGATTTCAGCGTCCTTGGCGTGCGTGCGTACATAGACTAAGGAGAAATTCGAGCCTTTGCCGTCGGGCTCCACGGCCACAATGTGCTGATCGTCTTTTCTTCCGACTTTCAATTCGATATTGCTCCCATGCTCGCCTTCGCAGGTCAACTCGTTAGAATTATTTTTGGAGTCGTGTGACTCCGTATTCATATTAACGTTGAAGTGCTCGGCGCTGTGGCACTCGAGAACGCTGCCGTATTTCTTCAGCTGGTCCCTATAGAAGGTTAAAACTTTCGCGGGCGCGTCATCGGACTCGTATTCCAGCGCGACTACCTTGATCCCAAAGCCAAAGCCGGAGATATTCACGTTCGCGCTCTTGTTGCTGCCGTCGGAATCCTTTTCTTTTAAGCGCGCGCCGGGATAGACGGCAATACCGACGGCCGCGGCGTCGGGCTGCTCACTTACGTGAATGCCGCCGACCGGCGTGGTGATATCGACTTGCTTATCGTTGCCGTTGGCTTCTTTTTTCACGTTGATATCGCATCCGAGCAGCAAGAGAGCGGCCGCTAAATTCGCCAACAACCCGACAAGCAGCAACGTCCCGAATTTACTGTTGCGCATGATCTGAACCTCCATTTGCCTGCGCCTCCCGCTCTATCCCGGCCCCGCGCTGGGCGACATTGGGAATGCTTACAGGAAGATGCCCACGAATCGCAATCTCGCCGAACAGAGCCTTCACCGCACTTGTTTCCGATACCGAAGCGTTAGAAAACGTACACAGATAATTCTCGATCTTAGGAAAAGCCGCCCCAAGGTACGGATTGCCCAAGGCAATTACTGCGGTTCTTGACGCGGCATGATCCAGCATTTGCTGCATTAGCGCAGCGGTTGCGTCCGGCATTGCGACGGTGTTTCCCATCTTTCCTGCAGTCGGCACCACATAGACTCCAGCAACCACAGTTTTCGCCTGGTCAACCGCTTTCAGAACCGGTTCGCTCATAGCTGCAGAAATGCTTGGATCGACGTAGATCACGCGCGCATCCGGAATTCGAGACAGGAATTCGCGCGCAAATACGCGCCCGGATTCGACCCGAACATCGTCCGAGAAGATCACAACAACGGTTTGAGTGTGAACCTCCTCTTGTTGTGTATACGGAAGGCCGCCCTTCGCGGTTCCCTTCGATTTAAGCGGCAAAACCTTGCCATTGGCGCGCACAAGCGTAACCGCGGAATCCGCGACTTGCTGGCCGAAAGCAACATTTTCCGGAGTACTCATGAGTTTTGGCAGCGTGTCGATGTCCACCTTTCGCGCTTTCTGCAGATTAAGTGCGGCCTTCGCCTTGAGAATCTTGAGAACTGAGCGATCGAGGCGCTCTTGCGAAATCTCGCCCGATTGCACTGCCTGTAGCATGGCGTTGTAGGAAGCCGGAAAGTCCGCGGGGATCAGCAAAAGATCGTTACCGGCCTTGAATGCTTCGACCGCGGCACGCCCGATATTGTTGGCGAAAAGATGAGTCAGTGCGGCCATGTCGAGGGCATCCGTAACGATGATGCCGTTGAAGCCCAGCTGTTTTTCGAGCAGATCCGAAACAATGACTGGCGAGATCGTCGCTACATGGTCGGGATTGGGATCCAGGGCGGGCACGGTGACGTGCGCCACCATCACCGAATCGACTCCAGCAGCGATCGCCTGCCGGAATGGAGGAAGCTCGATAGAATCAAGATGGGAGCGATCGACGTTGACGGCGGCTACTCCGAGATGGGAATCGGTGGCGGTGTCTCCGTGACCGGGGAAATGTTTTGCGGTAGTCATCATTCCGCCTTCGTGCGCGCCTTTGACGTATGCGGCCACGAGATCGCCGACTTGTTTGGGATCTTCTCCAAAGGAACGCGTGTTGATGATCGGGTTCGCGGGATTCGAGTTCACGTCAGAGTCGGGAAAGAAGTTCCAATGAATGCCGATGGCGCGCGCTTCCTGGGCAGAGATTCGGCCGAAAGCTTCGGCGTCTTCAAGTTTGCCGTCGGCGGCGAAAGCCATCGCGTGGGGAAAAACCGTGGTGCCCATCAGGCGCATGGAGACGCCGCGTTCAAAGTCGGCGGCGAAAATTAAGGGCAGCTTCGATTCACCTTGCAGCCGGTTGAGCAATTCAGCAGCTTCATAAGGTTCGCTGCGTAAAAGAAAAGGGCCGTCGACGTGGACGGTCATGGCGAAGGAGCCCACGTGGTACTTCCGCATATTCTCTAGCAGTTGCAGGTATTCCGGACTCTCTTCATTTAGAAAGCTGGCACGGCACCAGACCATGAATATCTGGCCGACTTTTTCTTCGGCAGTGAGTTTGTGGAGGGTTTTGTCGGCCCATTTTTCGCCGTCGCGGCTGAGATGAATCGGACCGGGATGCTGATATTTCTCTTTGGCAAATGCCGCTGAAATCAGGACCAATGCGGATAGGAAGGCTGCAAGTGCGCGACTCATGAAAAGACCATACCAGAAGGAACGTAGCAATCTGGTCATTCTGTGAGTTCGTGGGCACATAAAGCTGCGGCCTGGCTCTGAATCTGTGGCTCATCGCCGAAACCATGAACCCAATGAACATCGGGTTCTCGACGAAACCATGTCATCTGCCGTTTGGCGTAATTGCGGTGTGCTTGTTGGGCGGCCTGCAGAGCGTCTTCGCGGGTGAGCTGTCCTCGAATGAGCTGTACAGCTTGCTTGTAGCCGAGGGAAGATAACGGCCATGCGGAATCGCCATATTTGGTGAGCAGAAGGCCGGTTTCCTCGACGAGACCTGTCTCGAACATTTTTTCGGCTCGGCGGTTGATGCGGTCGTACAGCGCTTGACGTTCGGCATCGAGGCCGAGACGCAGGATGCGGAAGCCGCGTAGCGGATCGCGCCCGTGCTGCTCCCAGAGGTCGGTTAGCTTCTGCCGCGAGGCCAGGCATACTTCTATCGCGCGAATGAGCTTTGGCGTGTCGTGGGGATGAATTTTCGCAGCGGCCGATGAGTCCAGGCGCTTCAGAATTCGAGCGAGGTGAGCCGAACCGCGATTTTCCGCTTTTTCCCGCAATCGCTCGCGCAATTCTTCCGAACGCTGAGGGCCTGCGAAAAGCCCGTCCAGCAGGGCGCGGAGGTAGAGCCCCGTACCGCCAACAACGACCGGCAAGCGGCCTCGCGCGCTGATTTCCTGCAAAACCTGCCGCCCCTGTCGCGCATATTCTCCTGCCGTGATATGTCCAAGGGGCTCGATGCAGTCCAGCAAATGATGTCGGATGCGTGCGCGTTCTTCAGGCGTGGGCTTCGCCGTCCCAATATCAAACTCGCGGTACATCGCGACGGAATCGCAGTTTACGATTTCGCCATTGAGCTGCTCGGCCAAAGCGATGGAGAGAGCGGTTTTGCCGCTCGCGGTTGGACCAAGAACGACAACCAAGAGAGAATCGGGCTTCGCCGAAGCCACGGTCAGCGCAAGCTCCAGTGGATGGCGTGCCAGTAGCGGATTACCGTGAAGACAAGCAGTAACAGCGCAATCAACAAAAGCCCGGTGGATTCTGTAGCATAAGCCGCGTGCCGTCGACGTTTATGAGCGAAATCGTTCTGCAGTTGAACGCTGGCCACGAAAAATATTGTACGCCGGACGCGAAAGGCCGACACCGTTTTGCTGCTGTCACGCCACGCGCAGAAGGCTTATTCCAAGTCTCGCCAGTTTGGCCCCACGCCCATCTCGACCAACAGCGGCACGGCGAGAGCGTGAACCTTCTCCATATGTTCACGGACAAGCGGCTGCATTACCTCGACTTCCCGCTCGGGCACCTCGAAGACCAGTTCGTCGTGGACCTGGAGGGTCATGCGCGATTTCAATCCACGTTCCCGCAACTCACGGTCGATGCGAATCATCGCGATCTTGATCAGGTCCGCGGCAGTGCCTTGCAAAGGCGTATTCACGGCCGTTCGCTCGGCGAAGCCGCGTTGGTTCGAATTTTTACTGTTGATATCGGGAATTGGCCGCACGCGTCCATAAAGGGTTCTTACTTTCAGATCGCGGCGCGCCCCGTCGAGAGTCTTATCGATAAAGGCGCGTACGCCCGCATATTTTTCAAAGTAGTTGGCAATGAATTGCTTTGCTTCCGAGGTCTCAATACCGAGATTCTGTGAGAGCCCAAACGGCGAAAGGCCATAAACGATGCCGAAATTCACCACTTTTGCCTGACGCCGATGATCGGCCGTCACCATGAGCGGAGGAACTCCAAAAACCTGCGACGCGGTGAGCGTGTGGATGTCATCGCCACGGCTGTAGGCCTCAACCAGAAGCGGGTCTCGCGAGAAGTGCGCAAGCAGGCGGAGTTCGATTTGCGAATAGTCGGCAGTTAATAGAACGTGGCCGGGTTCGGCGATAAAGGCCGCGCGAATGCCGCGGCCCAGCTCGGTACGAATCGGAATGTTCTGCAGATTGGGATTTGCGGAGGCAAGGCGTCCAGTGGCAGTCCCGGTCTGCGCGAATGTTGTATGTACCCGTCCTGAGGTTCGATCGATAAGCGCCGGCAGGGTGTCGACGTAAGTAGACTTTAGCTTGGTGAGTTGCCGGTAATCGAGCACCATGCGCGCGATCGGATGGTCCGCAGCCAGGTCTTCAAGTACATCAACCGCGGTGGAGATGGTGCGGCCTTTGCCATATTTCACCGGCTTGGGAAGGTTCAGGGTATTGAAGAGAACGTCGCCGAGCTGGCGTGGTGATCCGACGTTGAATGCAACGCCGGCGATCCGATGAATCTCTTTCTCTTTAGTGCCGATCTCACGTTCGAGTTCTGCCGACATTTTGGCAAGCGCTGCTATGTCGATTTTGACTCCAGCTTGCTCCATGCGCGCGAGCACAGGCACGAGGGGAAGATCGATCTCTTCATAGAGGCTGGTCAGGCCCGCTTCCCTTACTTCGTCGCGAAAAGCTGCGGCAAGGCGCCCGGTAATATCGGCGGCCTCGGCAAGGTCGCCGCTGAGCTTGAGGTTAAATCGACGGAGAGCGACCTCGGGTAAACGGTGCGATGAATATGTCGGATCGAGCAGGTAAGAATAGAGCATGGGATCATGCTCTATTCCCTGAAGGTCAATGCCGAGCGGCTCGAGCGCATGCACCGCAGACTTGTAATCATGAATTGTCTTCGGCAAAGCGCTGGAGGCGAGGATAGAACGCACCTCTTCCGCGGCGCTGCCGCCGAGATCGACTTTGAGGGCCGACCCGGATGCGGCCGAAATAGCGACCCAGCAGGAATGCGCGGCCGGGGTCTGCGAAACAGATCCTGTCAACGGCAGCATCGCTTCCGGCTGCTCTTCTTCCGTCGTTACCTCTTCCGGTTCGACGACCGATTCGCCCGAGTCCGCTTCCACTGCTACTGCCAGAGCGGCGTGGGGAGGCAGCGACTTGATAAGATTTTCTACCTCCTCGGGGGATTGCGCCTCGCTGTAGTGAGCCTCGGTGATCTCGATGACTGGCAGCAATTCTTTCAACAGCGAAGTGAATTCAAGCTCCGTGAAAAGCTGCCGCAATCGGTCGATATCGGGCTCACCCGCACGCATCGCCTCGACGTCGAGTTCGACGGGGACGTTCGTGTCGATCGTCGCCATGCTTTTGCTGAACAGAACAATGTCGCGGTTGTTAAGCAGCGATTCGCGATAAGTTTTTTTTTCGACCTCAGAGGCGCGTTCCAGGGCCTGCTCCACGCTGCCAAAACGTTTGATGATCTCAACCGAACCCTTCTCGCCAATGCCTGGGGCTCCAGGAATGTTATCGATGCTGTCGCCGCGCAGAGCCATGATGTCGACGACCCGCTCAGGAGGCACGCCGAGAATCTCCTCCACCTTGGCCGCGTCGCAGATCAGGTTATCTTTCGGGGGATTCAAGATGTGAACGTCGTCATTGACGAGTTGCATCATGTCCTTGTCACTCGAAACGACATATACGGAATACGACGCTGCAGCGGCTTTGCGGGCGAGGGTGCCGATGACGTCATCGGCCTCGAAGCCGGCGAGTTCGAGAATTGGGATGCGATAAGCCTCGAGAGCGCGGCGGATGTAAGGAATCTGCTGCGCCAGGTCCTCGGGCATGGCGGCACGGTTCGCTTTGTAGCCCTTGTATTCGATTTCAGTGAAGGTTTGAGTCCTGATGTCGAATTTCCGAACCGTCGTGATCGCTTCAGCTTGCGTGTCGCGAAATGTGGGAGCGGCCACGTCAAAGACCGCGGCAAGGTAGGCGGGCGAAAAGTCATCGCGCAGCTTCCGCAGCATGTTCACGAACACATAGACAGCAGCTGTCGGCAGCCCGGACTTGGTCGACATCGAACGCTGTCGTGCCATGGCGTGATAAGCGCGGAAGATGAACGACATTGTGTCGATCAGGAAGATTCGATCTCTGGGGCGTTCTTGGCCTTTGGGCTTCCGTGGCGACCCCACTACAACGGGACCTCCATCTAGGGAGGGCGGCAGGGGCATGGCCGCCTGCGAAGATTTTGCGCGAGGGGACAAGTGCTTAGTTTAACAGGCCGAAGGGGGCTAAAAATCGGCGGTCAGGTCGGCCTGGACGGTTTTCCTGGTGTCCCCGCCCGGAGTGTTTCGGAACACAAGATAATATTTCGCGCCCTGGTTAAAAGAAGGTGGAAGGTTCACATCTACTGCCTGGTCGTGAGACGCGTCAAGCGAGAATACGGAATCGCCCGGTGTACCAGCAGCAAAATTCGCATATTGGTCTTCATTTAAAACCAGGAAGTCGACGTCGGCGCTGTGCTCGTCAGAATGGATGCCGACTTTCGTAACAAACGATTTGAAATTGCCGCGCAAGTGGGGCACGGGAGCATGCTCAGGAATTTCGAAAGGGAAAGCGACGGTCGTTCGGACTGTAAAGGTCTTGTGCAAAATCGCCAGACTCGTGCCGGAAGCGGAAGATCCCACTCGATCGAGCGGAGCCACTTCTTCGGGCGACTTCTTTTTCTCACAAGCGGCGAAGGCAAAGGCCAGAGCGCAGATGAGAAGAATGGCAGGCCGCCGGCGGATCCATTCCTGCCGGATCCGTGCGCCGGCAATCATGCGCGCACCGGCTTCCCGTATTCGGTTGCGTAGTGGAGCCGAATTTCGCCGCAGGTGCCCTGCTCAGCCGAGTACACGACACAGGTGTCGAAAGGCCGCGAATAAACGTGCAGGCTGACCGCGCGCTGATTGAACTCGCGAGGGTTCAGAACGCGGTGCACGGGCTCAAGCGGATCGACCGCGCAGGGGTGGGATAGGTTCATCTCTACAATTTCGGTGGACTTGATGGTGCACTTGCCGTTTTGGATGTCCTGATGAACGACATGGAAATTTTCGACGAGTAACCGGCCGATAGGAACCGCCATCCAGCAGTTCTGATCCCGATGATTGTGCACGGAACTGACCTGGCCGACTTCCCAACAGATCGCCATCAGCTCATAAAGGGAAGTTTTGTCGATCAGGTTGCGGGTGTAATGCTGGCGATCCCACGTTAGATAGGGAGTCACCGTTTCGGGATCAACCGGATTTTCCTTCAGGATGGTTCGGATCTGCTCGGTCCCGCTGAATGCAGATTCTGGAAGTTTCCGCAGTCCGGCAACGAGATTTTCGATCGATACCAGCTTTACTGCTGTAGACATAATTTTCCCCAAAAATTATAACCCAGCGCGACCGGCCTTCCGCCACCCGATGTTTGTCATTCAATCAACATGCAGTCGCCGTAAGAGTAAAAGCGGTAACGGCTGGAAACCGCGTGTTCATAGGTACGCAGCACGTTTTCCCGGCCGGCAAAGGCGCTGACCAGCATCAGCAATGTGGATTGCGGCAGATGGAAATTGGTCAACATCGCTTTGACTACTTTGAACTGGAATCCTGGATAAATGAAAATGCCGGCGCTTGCGGAACCGGGAGCCATGGTTCCACCGCCCCGGGCAGCTGCATCTTCAAGAGTGCGAACGGTGGTGGTGCCGATCGCGACGACGCGTTTTGAACTCTGCAGAGCCAGGTTAATCGCAGAAGCAGCTTCCGGGGAGATGGAATACGCCTCGGAATGAATCTTGTGATCCTCGACGCGCTCGACGCGGACCGGCTGAAATGTTCCCAGGCCAACATGCAGCGTGACATTCACCAACTGAATGTCACGTTTCCGGATGCGGTCGAAAATCTGCGGTGTGAAATGAAGGCCAGCCGTCGGGGCAGCTACCGATCCGAGCTGTTGAGCATAGACCGTTTGATAACGCTCGCGATCGGAGATCGAATCCTCCCGGTCGATGTAGGGCGGCAGGGGAACATGACCGATGCGCTCGATCAGGTCCAAAAACTTTTCGACCGGCTGAAAGCGAATCTGGCGCTCGCCGAATTTTCCGCGGGCTAGAACTTCAGCCTGCAGTTCGTTGTTCTCGCCGAAATACAATCGCTCACCCACGCCGACCTTGCGTCCGGGCCGGACCAGGCACTCCCAGTCGTTGGGTTCGGTTGAAAGCTGCCGGGTTAGCAATACTTCGATACGCCCATGAAGGAACTCGCGCGCCGCGAGGCCGCGAACACTGAGCGGCTGAGAATGGACTTGCGCCCGCCGCCCGTAAAGGCGCGCCGGAAAGACTCGCGTGTCGTTAAATACGACGACATCGCCGGGTTGCAGAAAGTCCGGGAGGTCGCGGAACTGGCGGTCGTAAAACCGGCCAGTTTCCCGGTCAAGATGGAGCATCCGGGAACCATCCCGGGCGACGGGTGGGTCCTGAGCTATGAGTTCGGACGGAAGGTGGAAGTTGAAGTCTGAAACCAGCACGCTTTCAGAGTACAAGAGCCGCCCAGGATTGAGCACGGATCGTCATATCTCCGGTTTCTACGACGTAATTTCTTGTCCGTTCCCGCTAATTTAGCTTGGTTGTTCGAAGCCGGGTGCGGTAACATGCGAATTGTTGCATCCGCTTTCTCGCCACTCCCCTGAGAGAATGTCCCATGTCCGCTGAACGCAAACACAGGGAAGAAATTGTTCGATATGGCCGCATGCTGCACGAACGCTGCTTCGTAGCGGCAATGGACGGAAACTTGTCAGTGCGGTTGGATGACGACCGGATTTTAGTGACTCCCACTTGCCTAAGCAAAGGCGCGATGCGCTCCACGGACCTGGTTGTGGTGGATCGGAACGGCGCACGGATGGCGGGGCGGCGGCACGTGACCAGCGAAATCGGAATGCATTTGCTGATTTACCGCATGCGTCCGGATGTTCAGGCGATTGTGCATGCCCATCCGCCGACGGCGACAGGATTTGCCGCGGCTGGGATGGCGCTGACTGAGCCGCTCGTCTGTGAAGTAGTGATGGGCCTCGGCTGCATACCCTTGGCTCGCTACGGGACTCCGGGAACATCGGAACTGGCGAAGACGCTGGAGCCTTATGTACCACACTATGATGCGATTCTCATGTCGAACCATGGTGTAGTTACTTACGGCGACACGCTTGAACACGCCTACATGAAGATGGAGACAGTGGAACATTTCGCCCAGATTGCACTGGTTACACACCTTCTCGGCAGGCAGCAACCGTTGACCGGATTGGACATCGAAAAGCTTTTGGCGGCCCGGACTAAATATTTCGGCGGAAAAATGGCGGCGTCGATGCCCATCCTAATGCCGCGCCCTCCGGAAAAAGCCAGCTAAAATTCAGGTAGTGGGTCGAACTGACCCACTACCAAAATTCACTCTCACTCCCCTCCGATCCGAAATCGAAATCCCGCGCGGAAGTTCACGGGCAAAGCGGGGTAGCCAACCACTTCGTTGTAGCGGCGATCGAGCGCGTTGTAGACGTTGGCGTAGGCGGTGATGCGTGAATTGATGGCATACCAGCCGCCAACATCGGCGCGCACGTATCCCGCGGCATGGTTAACGAGATCGTCAACAAAATCGGAGTCGGGACGCCTGCCCACGAAACTGCCACCGAGGTTCGCCGCCCACCGCGTGCCCAAATAACTCAGCAACGACGTCGCCGAGTGCCTGGGACGCCTCAGCATCGGATTGCCGGTTTCGTACAAAGGGGTGCCGCAGGCATCGTCGGCGCAGTATGGAGATTGCAGATATTCGGTTGAGGTGTAAGCGTAGGCTGTGGTCAGCAGCAATCTTGGGCGGATTTTTCCCGCGAGTTCAACCTCCGCGCCTTGAGCAAAGGATTTTTGCACGTTGAAAAATTGCCCCAGCGTCCCCGGTGGATTGCCCTGATAGGTCACGGTGTTCGTTCCGTATTCGATCTGGTCGTGGAAAAGATTATTGAAGTACGTCGCATTTAGTACCCAACGGCCCGCCCAGAAATTCTGTTGGAAGCCGCCTTCGAATGCGCGGGTTCGCTCCGGCAAAAGCCCCGGATGGGGCTCGTAGTAGGGAAGCCCGGCGAAGGTTTCAGTGAAGTCCGGGTCCATATATGCCGTTGCATAAGAAAAACGCAAGCGCGTCCGGGAGAGAATTTCACCTCCCCGCCGGGCGAGCAGAGTGAGGGCAACTCGGGGCACACCAATGTTTCCGAACTCGCTACTATGAACGAATCGTCCGCCAGCCACCACCGACAATCTGCCCAGCGTGAATTGTTGTTGCAGGTATGCATCCTGGTTGAGGCGCTGGCCGTGCGTCGGCGGCGGGAAAGCGGGGTAACCAAAAAACGCGCTCTCGTTTTCGATGCGGTAGCCGAAGGTCGAATGCGTCCAGCTGCGCTCCGAGTAGTCTCCCTGATATTCGCCGGCGAAGTGATTAATGTCGTAGTTGTAGACGGAGGCGAAGTTGTAAGTATTTCCATCCGGGCTGTTGTCGAAATAGCGATAAATGTAGTCGGATGCCGTAAAACGATGTTGCCATCCTGAAGGCTCGGCGATGGTGAGTTCAGCGCTGCCAAGCAGGGTATTGGTCTGTGCGTCGCCGGTCGCCAACGGCGGGACAAGTTCGTCGCCGTTATAATCCCAGGCTCCGGGGAGTCCGGTGTGGCTGTTGGAATGGCGCACACGCACGCGCAAAGACGTTTTCGAATTGAGTGCGGCTCCAACATTTGCGCCTGCGAGTGAGTCGGAGTAAGCGTTGTTGATGCCGGAACCGCATGTATTGATCTGATCGCCGAAAAAATTGTAATCGTACCGGCCGCGCGCGCCGGAAAGCGAAGCGTAGCCGTTGGCTGTTGAGAAATTTCCGCCATCCGCGCCAAAGCGGAGTTCCGGCGCGGGAGTGCTTCCGGTGCGAGTCCAAACTTGAACCACGCTTGTCATCGCATCGCTGCCGTAGAGCGTGCTCTGCGCTCCCCGCAGAAATTCCAGCCGGTCGGCCTGACCCAGCGGCAGAGTGCCGAAATCAAACGTAAGGCCGGGTTCGCTGATGTATACGCCGTCGACAATTACTTTGTTGTAGGTGGATTCGCCGCCGCGCACGAAAAGGGAAGACAGCGCCCCGTCTTGCCCGTAGCTGTTGACTACCGCGCCGGTGAGAAAGCGAACTGCGTCGTCCGCGGCCACGGGCTGCATGACTTCGAGCTGGCCGTTCTCGAGAGTTGAAATGCTGGCGCCAATTTGCTCGGCCAGCGCCGGAGTTCGTGTCGCGGTTACTACAACCGTTTCCGATGCGGGGGCGAGTTGCAGTTGAATCGTGATTTGATCTTTGAACGAAACCGAGTCTGTCGCAAGAGCGAAACCTGGGGCCAGGACTTTGATTTTCAGTTCAGCGGCAGGAGACACACCGGTAAAGGTGGCGACTCCTTCCGATGAAGTGGCGGCGGTCTTGACCGGCGATGCGTACTGCATACCGTCGTACGTTCCAGCATCGGCGCCGGGCCTTATTGAGAATTCGAGGACGACGACGGAGACTTGTGCCCCTGGGACAGCGGCGGATTGGGGATCGACAACTTTGATTTTGAGATCGGCAGCGGAAGCCGCCACCAAGGAAGCGAGCAGGAAAAACGAAACGCAAAGCGTGCGCATGACCATCCTCCTTTTCACGCGAAAGGGGTTGCGGTTGACGATTTACGCCGGTCTCCTGGCTTTGCGAGTAAGAATGCGCTGAACAACAACCAGCCGTTGGCGATTAGCGATCCAATTCAGCCAGGTGCCAAGTCACGCATCCGGTTTTTGCAGCGGCCTTCCCAGGGATCGCTCCCAGTGGCCGGCTGCGGTTTCCTCGCTTACAGTTGCGCGGCAGCGCGGGAATTGCACCCGCTTCCCTGTCTTTGCGGCAAGGCAAAGACGCGCAAACCGAAGGGACATGTCAAAGAACGAAAATCTGTGGTGCGAGAAATCTAATGGCAGAAGGCGGCGGAGTCAACTCCCGGCCAGCCAATTCCGGATATTTGCAGCGAACCAGTAAAATAGAGCTGTGAAGAAGATTTGGGACAATTCGGGCGGCAACGGCTCGTGCGAGGCGGGCAATCTTGCCCGTCAGGCCGCGCCACAGAGGCGCGTCCCCGCCCTGCTTACGATCGGTAGCATCCGCATTGCTCCAGCCACAGTTCTCGCGCCTATGGCCGGAGTTACCGACACCGTCTTCCGCCGCTTCATCCGCAACCTCGGTGGCTGTGGGCTTATCATGACCGAGTTCACGTCGGCGGATGGCGTCCTCCGAAAGAAAGACCAGAAGGCCAAACGCTATCTGCATTTCTATGAAGATGAGCACCCGATCTCGGCGCAGCTTTTCGGCAGCAATCCGCAAGTGATGGCGGAAGCGGCGCGCATGGTCGAAGGCCTTGGCTTCGACTTAGTGGATTTGAACCTGGGCTGCCCGGCGAAAAAAGTGGTGAAGTGCAACGGCGGCTCTGGGCTGCTGCGCGACCTCCCTGCCATTGGCCGGATCTTCGAGGCCGTGCGCGCAGCTGTAAAGATTCCATTCACCGTGAAGTTTCGCGCCGGATGGAGCGACGATGAAATCGTCTGCGTGGAACTGGCACGCATGGCTGAATCATGCGGCCTGGCAGCGGTCGCGCTGCATGCGCGTACCCGCGAGCAAGGCTACAGCGGCCAGGCACGATGGGAGTGGATCGCTGCCGTGAAAGATGCAGTCAAAATTCCGGTGATCGGCAACGGCGATATTCGGACGCCGGAAGATGCCTGTGCCATGGTCGGGCAGACAGGATGCGATGCGGTGATGATTGGCCGCACAGCGCCGTCGAATCCCTGGATATTCCGGCAGATTGAACAGTATTGTGCGGATACGACGTACGACCAGCCCGCAGAGGCCGACCGTTACCGGATGATCCGCACTTATTTTCGGATGCTGATTGAAGAGGAATTGCCGGATGCCGTCGGCAAGATGAAGCAGTTCGCCTCGTGGTTCACGCACGGCGTTCCCGGCGGAGCGGCGCTGCGCAAGGAGATTTACGAATCGAAGAACGCAGCCGAGATTTTAGTGCGTGTAGAAGAATTCTTCGAAGCGAGGCTGTGTGGCGCGGGCACTCTTGCCCGCGAAACTGCCGGCGCAACCACGGAACGTTAAGGCACGTCCGAACCGCTGTGTTGGCGGTTTCTATCTATCCGCCATATAATCATCGCCACTCATGGCGCTCACTTCCGGCACTAAACTAGGCCCGTACGAAATTCACTCGTCCATCGGAGCCGGCGGGATGGGCGAGGTTTATCGCGCCCGCGACTCCCGCCTTGGCCGCGATGTCGCGATCAAAATTCTTCCTCCATGCTTTTCCGCCGATGCCGATCGCCTCCGGCGATTCGCCCAGGAATGCCGCGCCACGGCGGCTCTGAACCATCCCAACATCCTTTCGATCTTCGACATCGGCGAAGACCGCGCTGCGCCCTATGTCGTATCGGAGCTTTTGGAAGGCGAGACCGTGCGCGACCGGCTGCGCGAAGGCCCCATACCTGCACGGAAGGCCATCGACTATGCGCGGCAGATTGCAAACGGTTTGGCGGCGGCGCACGAGAAAGGGATCACCCACCGCGATCTCAAGCCCGAAAATCTTTTCATCACCAATGATGGCCGCGTAAAGATTCTCGACTTCGGCCTGGCCAAGCTCACTCATCCTGAGGAGGATGCTTCGGGCGACGCTCCCACGCAGCAAATCGCCACCGACGCTGGAACCGTGATGGGCACGGTTGGTTACATGGCACCGGAGCAAGTGCGTGGCAAACCTGCCGACCCGCGCTCCGATATCTTTGCGTTCGGCGCCATTCTTTACGAGATGCTGTCGGGCAAGCGCGCGTTCCACGGCGAATCTCCCGTGGAAACGATGAGCGCGATTCTGAAGGAAGATCCGCCCGATCTCGCGGAAACCAATCGCAATATTCCGTCTGCGCTGGAACGGATCGTCCGGCATTGCCTGGAGAAGAATCCCGCCGAGCGTTTTCAATCGGCACGGGATTTGGCGTTCAACCTCGACGCGCTCAGCGAGATTTCCACTTCCGGCCGCAGTGGCAGCGTGCAAGCTTTGCCGCGTGAGAAGTTTGCTCGTCGCTGGCTGATGCCGGCCATCGCTGCGGTGTTGGTAATCGCATCTTGGGGAGCTATCTACCGGTTCGCCCATCGCGGCGCCACGACCAATCCCACGTTCCACGAGATCACGTTCCGCAACGGCACCATCTGGGACGCCCGTTTTGCGCCCGACGGCCAATCGATCATCTATGGCGCAACCTGGGAGGGAGCGCCGGTTGAACTTTTTTCTACGCGCTTCGACAGCACCGATTCGCGGTCCATTGGCATGCCGTCGGCGCAGATTCTTTCCATCTCATCCAAGGGCGAGATGGCGATCAGCCTGCACGCCGCCACGTACTCTCACTTCACGCAAGCCGGCACGCTGGCTCGTGTTCCGCTCGCCGGTGGTGCTCCGCGAGAAATTCTCGATCAGGTGATGTGGGCAGACTGGGCTCCCGATAGCGAATCATTCGCCGTGATTCGCCCCACGACTGGTCCCGGCAATCGCCTTGAATATCCCATCGGGAGCACGATTTATTCACCGGAGGGTTGGGTAAGCCACGTCAGATTTTCTCCCAATGGAGAATCTCTCGCGATTGCCGATCACGTTCAAGGCGGAGATGACGGTCGCATTGTCATCATTGATCGACACGGCAACCGCAAGGCGAGTTCTTCGTTTTACGCGAGCGTCGAGGGTCTGGCATGGAGTCCGAATGGGAAAGAAGTCTGGTTCTCCGCCGTGCCCGGCGGGGCAGCCCGTTCGCTCTATGCCCTCGATTTTTCCGGCAAAGAGCGCCTCATCTTCCGCGCGCCCGGCGGCTTCACCATTCATGACATCAGCCGAACCGGCCAGGTTTTGCTTACTGCCGATAAAACGCGTCTGGGATTATTTGCCCTGGCGCCCGGCGAAACTCACGAGCGCAGCCTTTCCTGGTTCGACTGGTCGTTGGTTGCCGATCTCTCGACTGATGGGAAGACCGTGCTGTTCTCCGAGAGCGGCGAGGCCATGGGCAACGGCGATGCGGTGTTCGTGCGCGGCACCGACGGCTCGCCCGCCGTGCGCCTCGGCGAGGGAGGGTTTGGCAAACTCTCTCCGGATGGCAAATGGGCTGTGGTGCAGGCCAGCAAGCCAGCCAAGCTGATGCTTCTGCCCACGGGCGCGGGCCAGCCGCGCCAGCTTACCAACGACGCTGCCGATCACTTCAATGCCGGCTGGCTTCCAGACGGCAAGTCGATTTTCTTCAGCTCGAATTTGCCAGGCCAGGCTCCGCGCAGTTACGTGCTCGATATCGATTCCCCCGGCGCCGTCGCTCGGCCCATCGCACCCGAGGGCATTGTCGCCAGCTTCGCAACGCCGGATGGCAAGTTCGTTCTTTCCACCGACACCGGCCGGAGGCTCTGGCTCTGTCCGATCGCGGGCGGCGAACCGCAAAAGATCAATATCGCCCTGCAGCCCGATGAACTTCTCGTCGGCTTCGTGGATAACGATAAGAGCCTGCTGCTGCGCCCCCGCGCCCTGCCGCTGAAGATTACTCGCGTCGATATCGCCACCGGGAAGCGCGAACCATTCAAGGAAATCGTTCCAGCCGATCCTGCCGGGGCGCAAAGCATCCCCACAATCAGGTTCAGCGCCGATGGCAAGTCGTATGCGTATTCGCTGGGAAGGTGGCTATCGGATTTGTATGTGGTGGATGGGCTGAAGTAGCTTTGGGTGACGAGGGCGCAGATAGCGCTCTTGCCCGCGAGGAGCCAAAGGCCAACAAAGCGCGGCCCGCGCCTGATCGTGTTCCAGCAGTCCTTCACACTATACCAACCGCGATCCGCACTCCCGGATGCCGCAAATTAAATAGAAAATATCCGCCGTCCACGAAATCGATGTAGCAGTTGTCGTTGTATGACCATCCATGCGGCCACGCATCCACAATCTCAAAATTGTAGCCGCCATAGCCGAAGTGCGGTCGTCCTCCGACAATGGTTACGTGCCTGATAGCAAAATGGTGGTCGTGGCCGAAGTGCGCTCTGAAATGAGCGTCGTCGATGCGGCGAACTTCCTGCCGATGTTCCACATGTTCGTCGTGCCGTTCCTCCTGCCGGGCTTCGTCGTGGTGCTCTTCCTGGGCGAATGCAGTCAGCGTTCCTCCCACTAGAAAGGCCCCACCGAGGCCGACAACGACTAGAAATCGATTCATAAGTAGCTCCTTGCTCTTTTATTTTGAAAATCACGGACGCGATGGCGCGTCCGCAGTTACCGCATGACAAAATTCAGATGACTATGTGAATGTTGACGAATGTAATTTTATGAAAAAGAATTTGTGCAGGTCGTAAAGAATTGTCACCGACATCGCATCTCTAGACCCCTCTCGCCACCATCTTCCCCGTTCCATCCTTCTCGACATACGCCCATGGCGTTTTTGGGTCATGCGTAAACACCGTCAACCACCGCTCTGGCAGGGCCTTCGCGTAATACTGCTTCTTGCTCTCGATGGTTTGCAGCGGATAGAGATCGAATCCCATACCCCAGGTTAAGTCGATATGCGCTGTCGTCGGTATCAGATCGGAGATGTAACACGCGGTCTTGTTCTGGCTCTGCACAATCACTGCCTGCATGCTCGCCGTGTGCCCGGGAAAAAGTTTCACCGAAATTCCCGGCACGACTTCTTCTCCGCCTTTCAACAGGGTCATCTGGCCGCTAGCGACCAGCGGATCGTAATTATCGGGGATGTAACTGATTGCATCCCGCTCGCTCGGCTTGCGTGCATATTGCCACTCGCCTTCCGGCGCGTAATACTTCGCGCGCGGAAACGTCGGCGTGACTTTGCCGTTCCGATCGCGAACCGTGTTCCATCCACAGTGGTCGAAGTGCAGGTGAGAATTGATGACGATGTCGATATCCTCCGGCGCAATCCCGCCAGCCGCGAGATTCTTCAGCAACTGCGCAGGCTGGCCATAGAACTTGACCATGCGCTCTGAAAGCTTGTTCCCCATGCCGGTTTCGACCAGCACGTTCTGTTTCCCGGTGCGGATCAGTAGCGAGTTCAGCCCCGACTGCACATAGTTCCGTTCGTCGGCCTCGACTTTGCGCGACCACATGATCTTTGGGATCACCCCAAAAAATGCACCGCCATCGAGAGGGTAAGTTCCGTCAGAAAAAACGCTGAGTTCGAAATCGCCGAGAGTCAGTTTAGGCATGAAGTTAGTGTGCCACAGCCACGGAGCGCAGGGGGCGGCTCGCCGATGAAGCCGGTTACTATGATTTCGAGCGGCTTATGAGTGCGTTCCTTCGCGAGGGCAGCTTACTTCTGTGCGACCAACTGTCTCGCGCGGGCCAGCTCGGGGCGTGTGGAGTTCGATCCGTCGCAGACCTTCAGCAGAAGCGCATAGTACTCGGAAGCGTCGCCCTGTTTCCCCGCGGCTTCGGCCGCGCGGGCGGCGCCATAAAGCCCGTTGAAGCGATTGGGATTCAGTTTCAGATCGGCCTGATATTCGACGAGCGCCTGCTGGGGGTGCTTGGCCTCAAGCAGCATGTCGGCCATCATCTCGCGCAGAGGAATACCGGCAGGCTCCGTTCCCAAGGCATCTTCTTTGTCAGCCATGGGACGCAGCGCCTCCACCGCATCGTCGGGCTTGCCTTCGGCAAACGACTGCCAGGCTTCGGCCTGCCGCTGGTCGTCAGCCACTGCCTCGGCCGCTCCGCTTTTCTTCCGAGAAATCAATTCCTCATGAATGCGATGGATCTCGGCAACGTCTTTTTTCACCTGAGCCGCATCGTGCAGATGGGCGGCGCCAATCGCTCGCGCCCAATACTGCACGGCTTCCTGGTCGGGCGCGCCCGGGACGGAAATGACCGTGATCGCCGCGGCTGACGCCCAATCGCGCATCTCCAGCGGATAAAGCGAAGCAAAGTTCGCCATCGCGGCAATGTGCGGATCAAATCCCAGGCCGTACATGTCGTGCATTTTGGGCATCGCCTTTACTTCTTCCATCAGTGCCCTCGCATCGGCATCGCGGCCGCTTTGCATGTAGGCGTAGAAGAGAAAATCCATGGCGTGAAACTGATGGCCGCCGCCGCCCATGCCCATGGCAGAGCTTTTGCGCGAGGCGGCGATCGAGGCCAGGTTGGAGTTGATATCGTCCTGCCAGAGGCCCACGCGGGCAAAGATGTGAGATGGCATGTGCAGCGCGTGCGGGGCCGACGGCGCGACCTGCGCATACCGCCGGGCCGCGGGCAGGCCGAGCTGCGCCAGCTGTGGCTTGTCGTAAGAGTGAATCAGGTAGTGAGCGACGCCAGGATGATCAGGCTCGGTCGCAAACAACTTTTCAAGAATTGCAGCAGCTCGCTTTCGGTTTGCAAAAGTAGTGTCATCGTGGGGCTCGGAGGCGAGCAGAGAGAGGGCGAAGAAGGCTGCTGCTTCGTGATCGCCGGGATAGGATTCGTACACCTTCTTCATCGCATCGGAATAGGCGCGGGCGCGCTCCCGGTGGTCCAGCTTTCTCGAATTGCTATAAAAGGCCGCGATGGCGTCGATGTAGGCCCGCTCACGGGCCGTCGTAGTCCCGCCATTGCCCTTCGCCATGTGGATTTCCTCCATCCCGTGGTCGATCACGCTGGCGTCAGGCTCATTCCAAAGTTGATGCCAAAGGCTCATGGCGATCCCCCAATACGCCATCGCGCACTCGGGATCGTCGTTGGCGATCTGCTCAAACTGCTTGGTCGCTTCTTCGTACCAGAAGGAGTGCAACAGGGCTACTCCGCGCTCGAAGGGTTTTTGTACGAAAGGCGCGCATGAGACCGGGAAATGGACTGTACCGAGTTGAGAAGCCGTGAGCGCTTCGTGGTGATCGTGGCCGTGCTGATCGTCGGCAAGTGCCACTCCCGTAAGAGCCGAAAAGACAAAAGTGCAGATAAGGAGCAATATCAAGCCGATTCGTTTCATGGGAACCCCGCTGAGAAGCGAGTTTAGTCGGCCTCGGAGCGAGGGTCAAATTGAGGAAATTTCTTCGATTCGGTGGGCAGGCAGGCCCACGGCGTAGCCCCAACGCGTTACCAAACTGGAGCTGAATTCTGAGAAAACGGCCAAGAAAATCGGATTGTTCGCTGGCGAACACTCCCCTCTTCTGCTACACTTCGCCGGAATTGGGCAGGGACATGTTGGCTAACCGGCTACGTGCGGTCCTGTTCTGCAACGTGCGGGAACGGCAGCGCGCCAACTCATTCGCCAGCCCCGCTTAGGGAGTAGCCATGGATCTGCACCCTGGGCAAAAAGATCGCCGCGCCAAAGCGGCGGCCGCTGAACTAGAGCCGATTCGGCTCGCTCTTCACGAAAACGACGACTGGTACAGGGACTTGATTGAGCACAGCCAGGATTTGCTGTGTGTCCACGATCTCGACGGACAGCTCTTGTCGGTCAATCCCGCACCGGCCCGTCTGCTTGGATACAGTGTGGAGGAACTGCTGCAGATCCCCATGCGGCAGCTGATCGCTCCGGAATACCACAAGGAGTTTGACGACTACCTCGAACAGATCGGCCGAGAAGGTAAGGCTCGGGGATTGCTGGTAGTAATTACTCGCTCGGGCGAACGGCGGACTTGGGAATACAGCAACTCGTTGCGCCGGGAGGGCGTTCCCAGACCAATCGTGAGAGGCATGGCGCGCGATGTTACCGAGCAGAAACGAGCGGAGCAACTCGCCCGTGAGGCGAGCGAAGATCTGCTGGCGAAAGTGCGTGAAAGCGAGCGCACAATTAGAGAATTGAAGCTGTTCCGGACTCTGCTCGACCACAGCAACGACGCAATCGAGGTGGTCGATCCGGAGACGCTTCGCTTTCTCGACATCAATGACAGGGCTTGCTCTTCGCTCGGCTACAGCCGCGAGGAACTCCTTTCTTTGAGCGTTTTCGACATCGATCCAACCGTGACCGATGATCTGGTTTCAAGGGTTCGTGAGGAACTGAAAAAAGTTGGATTCTTACTCATAGAAAGCGTTCATCGCCGCAAGGACGGCTCGACTTTCCCCGTGGAAATCAATATGCGGCGAGTGTCGATGGATCGGGAATATATCGTCGCCATCGCGCGCGACCTTACCGAACGCAAAGAGTCCGAGGATCGGCTGCGCGTCAGCGAACATCGCTATCGGGCTCTGCACGAGGTTTCTCCAGTCGGCGTCTGCTGGGTAGAGAGCGAAACTGGGCGCTTTTTGGGGGTAAACCCGAAGTTTTGTGAGATCGCGGGACGAACCGAACAGGATCTACTGGGGCTCGATTTTCAAAGCATTACTCACCCTGACGATTTGCCACCGAGCCTTGAGAAACTGCGGCAGCTGCTGGGCGGCGAGGTGCGCGGCTATGAACTACAAAAGAGGTACATCCGTCCGGAAGGTTCGGTGCGCTGGGTGGAAGCTGAAATCGTGGCGATGGGGCCAGAGGGCAAGAAACCTGATCGGCACATGGCCATTGTGCAGGATATTACAGAGCGCAAGCGTGCAGAGGAGAGACTGCGAGAATACGAGAGGGTGGTCGAGGGCCTGGAGGAGATGATCGCAGTCGTGGATCGGGATTATCGCTACGTAATTGCCAACCGCGCTTTCTTGAGCCGCCGGGGCATGGATAAGGAACAGGTCATCGGTCACACTATTGCAGAGATAGTCGATAAAGGGTCCATCGAGATGGTGAAGCGAAAACTCGATGAATGCTTTACAGGTAAGATCGTCCGGTTTGAGATGAAGTACACATATTCCGACCTGGGTGAAAGAGACTTGTCCCTGTCTTACTTCCCCATCGAAGGGCCGAATGGGGAGGTGGATCGAATAGCCGCCGTATTGCATGACATTACTGAACGCAAGCGGGCGGACGCGCGATTCCGCGGATTGCTGGAGGCGGCGCCGGATGCCATGGTGGTAGTGAACCAAGAAGGCAAGATTGTTCTGATCAATGCTCAAACTGAAAAGCTGTTTGGATACCACCGCGACGGGCTTCTAAACCAGCCTATGGAAATGCTGGTGCCGGAACGTTTCCGAGAAAAACACCACGACCACCGTGCAGAGTTCTCAACCCAACCTCGAATGCGCGAGATGGGTGCGGGATTAGAGTTGTTCGGCCTGCGCAAGGATGGAACCGAGTTTCCTGTCGAAATCAGCCTAAGCCCGTTGGAAACAGAACAGGGAATTCTGATCTCCAGCGCCATTCGAGATATCAGCGACCGCAAGCGGGCGCAGGAAGCATTGCGGCGTAGCGAAGAGAACTACCGGAAGTTCGTGGCGCAGAGTTCGGAAGGAATCTTTCGGGAGGAATTGGATGCTCCTATACCGATCGATCTGCCGGAGGACGAACTGGTTCATCATATTCTGTACGACTCTTACCTGGCGGAATGTAACGATGCTCTCGCCAGGATGTACGGATTGACGTCAAGCCGGGAATGCGTTGGGAAACGGCTGACCGAGATGGTGCCCCCGGACGACCCACAGAATATTGAGCTGGCTCGAGAGTTTGTTCGATCCGGGTTTCGGGTCATGGAACACGAATCTCATGAGGTCGATGTACACGGGAATCCCAAGGTGTTCCTCAACAGCATGATCGGCACAGTCGAAAATGGACGCCTGGAACGCACTTGGGGCATTCAGCGCGACATCACCGAAAAAGTAAAGCTCGAGGAAGCGCGGAGGAAGGCGGAGGACAACTTGTGCGGGATGGTCGAGCGCCTTCAGGAGGTCACGGAGGAGTTGCGGCTGGCGAAAGAAAAGCTGGCGGAAGAGAAGCTTTATCTGGAAGAGGCAATCGATACGGAACTCGGATTTGGGGAAATCGTTGGGCGCAGCAGCGGTATGAAACGAGTCATGGAAAAAGTCGCGAAAGTTGCCCACAGCGACGCAACAGTGTTACTCCTCGGAGAAACAGGAACCGGCAAGGAGTTGGTGGCGAGGGCGCTGCACAATCGCAGCAAACGCCATGGAAAAAGCTTCATCAAGCTGAACTGCGCGGCGATCCCTTCCGGATTATTAGAGAGTGAACTCTTCGGTCATGAGAAGGGAGCTTTCACCGGAGCGGTAGCCAGGAAGCTCGGACGACTCGAATTGGCCGACGGGGGAACTCTTTTCCTCGACGAGATCGGGGAGATCCCGCTGAGCCTGCAGCCCAAACTGCTGCGCGTGCTGCAGGATATGGAGTTTGAACGGCTGGGCGCGAACCAAACCCTCAAGGTGAATTTTCGTTTGCTGGCGGCGACAAATCGCGACTTGCTGCAGAGCGTGAACGCGCGTGAATTTCGCAGCGATTTGTATTACCGGCTAAATGTTTTTCCTATTCATATCCCGCCGTTGCGGGAGCGGCGCGAGGACATCCGGCCGCTGGTCGAGCATTTTGTGCGCAAGTTTGCGGCGCAGATGAAGAAGCCGATTACCAGCATCTCCTCGAAAACCATGGAACTGCTGGTACGGTGGGAGTGGCCGGGGAACATTCGAGAGCTGGAAAATTTCATCGAGCGATCGGTAATCCTGACGCCGGGATCGGTTTTACAGGCTCCGTTGGCAGAACTGGAGACTGACGTCGAAAACAACGACAGCAATTTGACGCTTCGCGACAAAGACAGGGAGCGCATCCTCCGAGCGCTGCGCGAGTGCCACGGCAAGCTGGGAGGGCCAGATGGCGCGGCGGCGCGCCTCGGGCTTAAGCGTACGACTCTGCAATCGAAGCTCGACCACCTCGGAATTAGGCCAGCTAATTATCGGGCTTGATCTGTGAGCCTGCAAGCGCTTGCGCCCTGCGACATACGGTATGCTGTTCAGATGACACCGACATTCAAGCGAGTGCTGGAAGCGGCTGCCTGGTTTGTTCTGGGGTTCGTAACGCATATGTTGCTGCTTTACTTCCATCATCGTCCCGGGTAGCGCGGTCGCGGACGACGTTCCGCTTCGGTGACAAATCAGAGTGAAAAGCCCCTCGTCCTGTAACGAGGGGCTTTTTTCGGGGGAGGGACTTGGGCGAGGCGCCCTTGGTCCAGAACCGGTCTATTTGGGTTGCTGTTGCTGATCTGCGATCGTGGCGGGAGCGCCCGTATTGCTCGAAAGCTGCTCGAGATCGTTCTTGAGCAAGCTGATTTCGACGCGGCCACCGCTCATGTGCTTCGACTTGGCATCCTGCTCATCACCGACCGGCGCGTTGCCCATGCCGACCAGATAAATACGATAGAGCGGAATGTCATGGTTGAGCACCATATAGCGGACGACGGACTCAGCCATCTTCTGCGAAGTTGTGATGGCTGTCTGTCCGCGGCCCGAGGAGAATCCCTGTACTTCGATGATGTAGCCCTTCTGTCCCTTAACGCCATTCGCCATGTCGTCGAGGGCGTCTTTGGCGTTCTTGCTCAGGATCGTCTGGCCGGGCTTGAAGCGGATCTCCGTTTGGTTTGAGGCCTTGTACTGGTCGATGTTGCTGACCACGGTCTCGACCGTCTGGATGCGCGTGGTGGCGGTTTGCGCGGTCTGCTGTGCCTGGTTCGCCCGATTGCCGGCGTCGACTGCATGCTGGTCGGCTTCGTTGGCTTTGTCAGAAGCCATCTTGATCCCTGCTTGAGCGCGGGCATCGGTGTCTTTGATCGCCTTGCCGTTCGCTGCGGTCAGGTCATCCAGCTCGTTGATGCGGTCGCGAATAGGTTCGGTCTGCCGCTTCACATAGCTTTTGCGCGCAAACGGATTCACGCGGCCCCAGAAACCTTCCCGGCTCGGTGGCTGTAGGGGTTGTTTTCCGGTCGCGGTGTCAGTCGACTGTGTGGACTGAGTCTGCGTCGCTGCCGGTTGAGATTGATCCTGGGAAGACGAAGTCTGGGCGAAGGCCGGAAATGCCAGAGCCGCCGCCAGAGGCAAAGTTACTAAGATAGGGTTCTTCATAATGGAACTTCCTCCAAGTTTTGGGGGAGCGTTTTTGGGGCTCCACTCCAGCACGCCGAAACGCGCGTGTTGCGTGATTTAATTGCGTCCCCTAAACATACGACGAAAGCAAGCACTACCTGCTTGCCGGCCTGCGCTGACGCAACGCAAGTCTGAAAGCTACAAAGACTGTCCCGCAGAACTCCGCAGGCACTCTTCCTAATACAGTTCGGATGCCAAACCGGGCCGCGAGGTTGGAGCGCTAACTCATTGATAACCATACACATTCTACTCTCAATTCGCACGCATGGTTACTTTGGGTTTATTAGAGCACGGTAATTTTGGCAAACCTGATATAAAAACTGCTTGTACCGATGAGAAATGGGGGACTGATTTTGCGATCGCAAAAATCCGGCGCAATTTCTTGCGGCGTGAAAAGCGCTTGCGTGGGCATGAGACCCGCCGGTGTTTTACCGATGCTTTGCGGCATATTGCTGATTTCAGCGGGATTAGCCTCGGCCGGAAGCATATCGCCGAAATCTGCACCGGACCGAACTGAGGTCGCTGGCGTCCCGATGGCCTCTTCACGAGTTCCTTCCGATCACATGCAGCAATACTCCGATCTCGCGTTGACCTGGATGCAACAGTATTTGCGCATCGATACCACGAACCCGCCAGGTCATGAGATGCGGGCGGTCGAGTTCTACAAGAGAATTCTCGATCAGGAAGGAATCGAGAATCGTGCATTCGAATACACCCCGGGCCGCGGCGACTTATGGGCGCGGCTACCGCATAACACCGCGCAGGGCGAGCGGCCAATTGTGCTGCTCAATCACATGGATGTGGTTACCAGCGATGCTGCGCATTGGAAGGTGCCCCCATTCAGCGGAGAGATCAAAGATGGCTGGCTTTGGGGGCGCGGCGCACAGGATATGAAAGACGAAGGCCTGGCGCAGTTGGTGGCAATGGTTATGCTCAAGCGGGAAAAGGTCGAGCTTGATCGCGACGTAATTTTTCTCGCCGTCGCCGACGAAGAAGCGGACGGCACCGGCACCGATTGGTTTATAGCGCACAATCGCGACCTTCTGGAGAATGCTGAATTCCTAATTAACGAAGGCGGCGAGAACCTGCTGCAGAACGGAAAAGTGAAATACATCGGTGTGGATGTCGGCGAGAAGACTACATTCTGGCTGCGAGTAACGGCCCATGGACGCCCCGGGCATGCATCGCGGCCGATTCCAGATTCCGCGCCGAATCGCTTGGTTCGAGCTTTGCAGAATATCCTCGCCTTTCAGACGCCACTACGGGTTCTTCCGGTCGTCGATGAGTTCTTGCGCGACATGGCTCCGTACGAGCCACCAGACGAGGCGCACGCGTATCGGAACATCCGAAAGGCGATCGAAGATCCAAAATTTCAGGCACAGGTAGCTAACGACGAGTCGCTCAATTTTCTTTTGCGCGACACTATTTCACTGACCATGATGGGAGGCTCGGAGCAGACAAACGTGATTCCGCCTGAGGCGTGGGCCAATCTTGACGTGCGAATCCTGCCCGGCGGCGACCCGAAGCATTTGCTAGAACAATTGCGGCAGGTTGTGAACGATCCCCAGGTGACAATCGAGCCCGTCAACGCGGAATTCCGCGAGGCCAACTACTCGCCCACCGACACGGCGTTATATGACGCAATTCACAAAGTCGCGGAGAAGTATTTTCCGGGCACCCCTGTCGTTCCACACATCACGAGCGGTTACACGGAAAATCAGAGGTATCGTCCGCTCGGCATCAATGCTTATGGCTTTAATCCTTACACAGCTACGGAAGAAGAAGGCAGCACTGAGCATGGCAACGATGAGCGGATTCGGGTGGAAGAAGTGCGACGCGGACCGAGAGTGTTGTTCGATGTGGTGGCGAGCGTGGCGGGAGCGAAGTGAGATCCGCGCTCGTTAAGCTCTGTGTTAAAGCCTTCCGCAATACTTCTCGTACTGCTCGATGATGAAATGATCGGTCATGCCGGCGATGTAATCGCAGACCACCCTCGGGAGAGACTCCTGCGCGGCTTTTTCCTGGTAGTAATGCGGCAGAGCTGAAGGGGTGCTCGTCCAGAACGCAAACAACTCAGAGACGATCTGTTCGGCCTCGTCCTTTTCTCCAGCCAAAGATGGACTGTAGTAGAGGTTTTCATAAAGGAAATCCTTGATCTGCTTGCGGTCGGCTTCGACTTCGGAACTAAATCCGACGATGCGATCTTTGTACTCACGAACATCTTTCAGCGTTTTAATCCCCACCTGTTTTAATCGCATTTGCGTATTTGTGATGAGATCGCTGGCCAGGCGATTGAACACACCCTTGACAGTTTCATTAAATTTCAGTTTCTCAGCGACATCGGGATAATTTCGTTCGGCAGCGCGAAAAAAATGCTCGAAAACAGGCACGGCGCTGCGGATCTGGTCGAGCGTAAGCAGGTGAGCTTCGTAACCGTCGTCGAGGTCGGCGGTGTTGTAGCCGACCTCATCGGTCAGGTCGATGAGCTGGGCTTCCAGCGGCGGGCGCTGATCGAGAAGATATTCGGCAAGCTCCGGGTGATCGTCAGCAGAATAATCGCGAGAGTGTTTGATAATGCCTTCGCGCACTTTGAAAGTGAGGTTCAATCCCGGAAAAGCCGCGTAGCGCTGTTCGAAATCCTCGACAATGCGCAATGCGTGCAGGTTGTGATCGAAGAACAGGCCGTTTGTTCGCATGATGCGGTCGAGGGCTTTTTCTCCGGCATGGCCGAACGGGGGGTGGCCGAGGTCGTGCGCAAGCGCGAGCGCCTCCGCTAAATCAACGTTGAGATCCAGCGCACCGGCAACGGTCC
>Ga0210391_10000374_pt1 | contig 49799 bp, 40 predicted proteins | sample IncBWC12OmetaG_FD_160573 | JGI IMG/M metagenome (GOLD analysis project Ga0210391, IMG submission 160573) | Forest soil microbial communities from Barre Woods Harvard Forest LTER site, Petersham, Massachusetts, United States - Inc-BW-C-12-O ...
TCGCGAATCGCCGCGTCGTCCCAGCCAGCCTCTTTCAGCGCGTCGATGTCTTTCTCCAAAATGTCGTCAGGCGTTTTGGTTAGTTTCTCAGCGAACCGGAACAACCCTTTCACCTTCGGCTCGAACGAACCGTTTTCGTAATCCGTCGTCAGCTTCCGTTCGGTCGCGCGGTCGATTCCGAATCGCCGCAACAGCTCCATGTGAAACTTCACGCAGTAGGACGACGAATTGATGCTGCTCACGATCACCGCGACCTGTTCTTTTACGATTTTCGTCAGCGCGCCGTCGCTCATGATTGCGTCATCCATCGCCAGCTGCGCTTCGATCACTTTCGGCTTCGCGCCCAGCGACATGAAATAGTGCGGCAAAAATCCCAGCCCCTGCTCGAGGTTGCGGTAGATTTCTTTTAATTCCGGCCCGGCTTGTGCTGGTTCAACTTCGCTTACAAAACCCATCGGCACACTCCTGTGGATTACAGCGTGGGAAAAGAGGACTCACTGAATATAACGTTCGCACTGGTCAAAGTGTAACACGCGGAGAATCCGCGCACGGTTAAGGCTGGGACAAACAAAGCACGGACTACTCGTCTGACTTCGATTCCACCAGTTCGATCAACACTTTCTTATCGCCGACGCCTTTGGCGAGAAAAAAATTCATGCGCGTGCCATCTGCTCCCGGGCGCGCCTTTGGATAGATCGAGATCACGCCGAACCGCGAGTGCAGAATCGCCGTAGCGCGGTCCACATCGAACACGTAAATTTCGACTTGTTGGATGCCCTCGCCGAATTTCTCGATGAACTTACCGATCGGCCCGGAATTGCCGCCGTCGCGTGCGGTGAGGATGTCGATCTCCGTACCTTCCGGGCATCGGATCTCAAACTCTCGTGCTTCTTGATCGGGCGGCATGCTCGCAAGCGGCGGAGAGCCGTTGGCCTTGCGAATCGCTTCAAATGTCTCCGGCTTCACCGCCAGCCCGACAACGGTCCGCCACGCCGAAAATTCGTGCGGCGCGCGAACCAGCAATTCGTCGAACTCGCGGTCCGTACGCCACTCGGCGAGCGCAGGTTCGCACAGCGCCACGCCCGTCGCGTAAATCTCTCGCGCGGCGTCGTAGCGCATCTTCGAGTTCTCCACCGCCAGCATCGCGATGGAATCAGCGATAGGAGTCAGCTCGTCCACAGGACACCGATTCTATCAGGGGTTTGTTGCTGAGGCTTGAACGGCGTTGATATTGGAAAGCGAAATGTAAGTTTCGCGGCTGGCCGCCACCACCAGCGGTGCGTCCCAGCGCTCGTGGTCTTCGCCCGCCAGTTCATCCACGTCCAGCGTGCTGAGCCAGTAAGTTCCGGCGGGGATGCCGCGGAAGTAGCCGCGCCCGTCGAGATCGGATTGCGTCCGCGCGGCGAGATATTTGCCTTCGGCAAGAGCGGTAACCTCGCGATCAAGCGCGCCCTTGTTTTTCGTGACCATCACATCCCACTTGTGCCCTGGATCGACTTCCTCAAGGCCCAAGTCAAGCCCCTGAGAACTGGTCGGATTCGCAATGAGGAACTGTTTTATTGCCTTCTTGTATTCCGCGAGCAGCTCTTCGTATTTCGTGGGGTCCTTGTCTTTGTCCTTGTCGTTGTATTTCGGTTTCGGGATTGTCACTGTCTGATCGCCCTGCAGCCGATCCACATAGTCCTTGTAGAACTCGGGCACGATGATCATGTCGTCTGGCGTGATTAGCTTTATGAAATCCTCGCCTGACAGATGAACGCGCTTATTTTTCTTCATCCACACTTTCAGTTCTTTCGAAACGTCGAGTTTGTCGATGAAATCGTCCATCTTAACGGGAGGCACCACGGTTTTCGCTTCCGCCTCAATGTCCGCGTAGCTCTTTCTCAGCAGATAAAAATTGGCGCCGCGTACCGGCTCGTCGGCCCCTCCGGATGCTCTGATGTGGGCGTCGAACTGAATCGATCCGGCCTGCGCGCGCGATGCGCCGGCGCAGACCCCAAGGAGAACTGCCAAAAGAAAAATTCGAGAGGTGAGCTTCATAGCGACAATGCTAGCAGAGCCGCAGATGCTCTCGGACGCGGTGGTGCGAAGCTTCATCCAACTCGTTACGTGTGTTCTGAAGTTCGATCGGCGTTGTGGTTAGAACAGCCGGAACTGTACTTCGATCGTCTGCCGCACGGATGCCGGTTGGCCGTTCGGTCCGCGCGCCGGAGTGAATCTCCAGGTGCGAACAGCCGCGATTGCCTTTTCGTCGAGGCCCAGACCCATGCCTTTCACGACTTGAATGTCGGTCGCCTTGCCATCCGCCGTGATTGTCGCGATCAGGTAGACCGTGCCCTGATACTTCGCCTTGACGGCTTCATCCGAATACTCCGCCTGCGGACAATACACGCAAGCCGGCATTCCGTAGCCGCCGGTTCCCGCGTTCGGGACGCCACCGCCGGTGCCGTATCCTTCGCCCGGTCCAACGCCGCCGCCATTTCCGCTGCCGATGCCGCCGCCGTAGCCGCTCCCAATGCCGCCACCACCACCCGAACCGTTCGAGTCGTTCAATACTTTTCCGAGTGGATCGCCCCAGTTCTTGGCGTCTTGCTGGTGCAGATTGAGTTCAGGATTGCCGAGCACTGTGGGCGGAACCTGAATTGCGGCGTGCTGCGGAACCACAACCGCAGGCTTTGCAATTTGCTGCATATCGAACTTGGGCGCCTTACCCTTGCTCGCCGGCAGAACCTCGTGCGCACCGCCGCCACCACCACCACCCGCGCGCTTCGCGCCCGCAGGAAGCTTTGGCAGATAATCAGAAATCGTCGTAATGTCGACGTTCGACTTCGCGTTCGTCACCCCTGGCGACAGCAGCTCATGAATGAAAGGCAGAACGAGCAGCACCACCACAACAACGTGGAACACCAGCGACATCGCTTGAACGCGCGTGAACTGCGTGTCTTTCGACCAGATGTCCTTCACCGCGATCGGCTTGCTCGTGCCTTTCCACGGCGCCACCTTCGGCGGATTCAGCCAATCCTTAATGTTCTGCCAGGTGCCCCCAAAATTCTGGTTCCAGTCCACCAGGAGGTCGGAGTTCACGTTGCCGCGCACATCCGGCTTCCAGAATTCTGAGAAGTTGTCTCTGAAGCTGTCGCCGAACCCGGGATTGTCAAAAGGGGTAGGCTTCGCGCCCTTTATCTTCACCGGGCGCTCGGTCATGAACTCCCGCACATTCGAGACGAACATCTTCCATCTCGAATCCTGCGTCGGGGCCTTCAGGCGCCCGAGACGCAGCTTCGGAGTCGTGTCGTTCGGATCGACGGTGGGTTCGGGCTTTGGCTGGTAAGCGATGGAACTAAGTTCGGTCATGTCAGTCCGCCTAAGACTGCCGCAATACACACTTACAAAATCTTAGACGCATCCCCCCAAAAAAGGATGTCCGCCCCCCTAAGGCTGACACCGTTACAAAATCATTGTAACATACAGCTTGCATCTTTTACCGCGACGCAACCGCTCCGCGTTCTTCGGCTTTGGGTTGGCTTCGTGTCCCGCAACATCACTTTGAATCGCTGTGGAGAAAGGCTTTAGCGCCCTTACATGGCCAAAGACGTCGACCTTAAGAAGACTCTGAACCTCCCGAAAACCGATTTTGCCATGAAAGCCCGGCTGCCTGAGCGCGAACCTGCGCAGCTTGTGGAGTGGGAAACCTCGCGGCTGTACGAACGCATTCTCGAATCCCGCGCCAATGCGCCGCTCTTCGTCCTCCACGACGGCCCTCCGTACCCGACTGGCGAAATCCATCTCGGTACCGGCCTCAATAAGGTTGTAAAGGACATGGTCGTGAAGTCCAAGACCATGGCCGGCTTTCGGTCGCCGTATGTCCCAGGTTGGGATTGCCACGGCCTTCCGATCGAAACGAAGGTTGAGAAGGAACTCGGCGGCAAGACCACCAAGGTTTCCGCGGCGGAGTTTCGCCAGATGTGCCGCAAGTTCGCGGCGGGGTACATCGAAAATCACAAAGCCGAATTTCGCCGCCTCGGCGTGTTCGGACAGTGGGATCGCCCGTACCTCACCATGGATTTCCGCGATGAAGCTTCCATCGCGGGCGCGTTTCTCGATTTCTACGAAAAGGGTTACGTCTATCGCGGGCTCAAGCCGGTTTACTGGTGCATCTTCGATCACACCGCTTTGGCCGAAGCCGAAGTCGAGTACGAAGATCACACCAGCCCGTCAATCTGGGTGAAATTTCCACTCACGCCGGGAGAAAAATCGAAGGCGCTCGGTCTGCCCGCCGATGCGAACGCGCTGATCTGGACCACCACTCCCTGGACGCTTCCTGCAAACCGTGCTCTCGCGTTTCATCCCGAGTTTCGCTATGTCCTTGCCGACACGTCGGTAGGGACGTTGATACTCGCGGAAGACCGTCTCGCCGCTGTCGCTTCCGAGCTCGGCTTCGAAGTCCGGAGCACAGTCGCGACATACGACGGCAAAGAACTCGAGAACATCCAGTTTCACCACCCGTTCCTCGAGTACTCCGTCCCCGGCGTTCTCGCCGACTACGTCACGCTCGATCAGGGCAGCGGCGTCGTTCACACCGCTCCCGGCCACGGCGCGGACGACTTTCGCACGGGGCAGCGATACGGCCTTGAATCCTATGCGCCGCAAGACGACGAAGGCCGCTTCACCGAAGGCTTGCCCGAATACAAAGGCAAGACCGTTTTCGAATCAAATCCCATCGTCATCGGAATTTTGAAACAGCGCGGCATGCTCGTCGGCGAGCGCAAGATCACTCATAGCTATCCGCACTGCTGGCGCTGCCACAATCCCGTGATCTTCCGCGCCACCGAGCAGTGGTTCATTCAAATGGACAACGGAAGCGCCAACGTTCCCGCGCCAAGCGCGCCGCCGCTGCGTCAGACTGCGCTCGCGGAAATCGAAAAAGTGAAGTGGATGCCCGCCTGGGGGCACGATCGCATGAAGGAAATGGTCGCAGGCCGTCCCGACTGGTGTATCTCGCGCCAGCGCTTCTGGGGCGTTCCTCTGATCGTTTTCTATTGCGAAGCGTGCGGCAAACAACTCAAGGATTTCAAAGCTCTCCGCGGCGTGCTCCCGTTCTTCGAAAAAGAAGGCGCGGACGCCTGGTTCACCCACACCGCCGACGAGCTGCTGCCGGCCGGAACAAAGTGCTCGTGCGGGTCGGCGAAGTTCCGCAAAGAGTCTGACATTCTCGACGTCTGGTTCGACTCCGGCTCAACGCATCTTGCCGTGCTCACGCGCGACAATCAGCACTGGCCGGCTGACGTCTACCTCGAAGGCCCCGACCAATTCCGCGGCTGGTTTCAGAGTTCGCTGCTGGTCGGCATCGGAACGCGCGGATCTTCTCCCTACAAACAAGTGGTTACGCACGGCTGGACGCTCGACGAAAAAGGCGCGCCGATGTCGAAGTCTCTCGGCAACGCGATCTATCCCGCGGAAATTTCAGCGAAATGGGGCGCGGACCTTTTGCGAATCTGGGTCGTCTCGCAGGATTACACCGGGGACATGCGAATGTCCGAAGCGATGATGACGCAACTCGCGGAAGCCTATCGCAAAATTCGCAACACTTTCCGCTTTGCGCTCGGCAATCTCGATGGCTTCGATCCTGCGAAGGATCTCGTCGCCGACTCCGAGCTATTGGAACTCGATGCGTGGATGATCCGCCGCACCGGCGAACTCGCGAAGCAGTGCCTCGAGTGGTACAAGAATTTCGAGTTTCACCGCATCTATCACGCGCTGCACGATTACTGCACCGTCGATCTCAGCGCGTTCTATTTCGACGTGCTGAAGGATCGGCTCTACACGTTCGCGCCGAAGACTGTCGGTCGCCGCTCCGCTCAAACCGCCGTCTATCGGATTGCCGGAACGCTGTTGCGTCTGATCGCGCCGACGCTTGTCTTCACATCCGAGGAAATCTGGAAATTCATGCCGCGTGCCGCGTCCGATCCTGCCAGCATCCACATGGCAAACTTCACAGCGCCCACCGAACTCGAATCGGCGTTGGACGAAAAGCGCTCGAAGGACTGGGATCGCCTCCTAGTTGTCCGTGAAGAAGTTTTGAAAGCGCTCGAACCCGTCCGCGCCGCGAAGATCATCTCCACGGCCCTCGAAGCCCGCGTCACGCTTGCCGCCACGGGAGATTTGCTCGCTTCGCTGAAGAAATACGCGCAGTTCTTGCCGGGCCTCTTCATCGTCTCGCAAGTCGAAGTCGTTGAAGGTGACGCGCCGGGCGCCACCACAGCTGCAGGCTTGCCCGGCCTGAAGATTCTCGTCTCGCGCGCCGCCGGCTCGAAATGCCTACGCTGCTGGAATTTCTCGACGCACGTCGGCGAGAACGGCGACTTTCCGACGGTGTGCGAGCGCTGTGTGGCCGCTCTCGAAGAGATCGAGCGCACCACCGGCCTGCCTCCCGTCACTCCCAAGTCTTGATGCCTCGCGCAACCGAAGCCGCGTCCGATTCGCAACACGCCGGCTCGCGTGCCAGCTGGTTCGTTCTTGCTTCACTTTCGATCGGCGCGCTCGCGGCCGATCAGCTCAGCAAATATCTCGTTGAACATCGCACGCAGCCCGGTTCGATCCGCGTCCTCGTTCCGGGCGTGCTCAACCTGATGCACACGAGCAATCCCGGCGTCGCCTTCGGAATTTTGGCCGACTCGGCGAATCCGTGGCGCGCTCCGGTCCTGATCGCCTTTTCACTCCTCGTAATCGCCTTGCTTGTCTGGCTTCTCGTCACAGGCCGTGCTGGCGCACGGCTCGGCGAATGCGGCATCGCGCTGATTCTCGGCGGCGCCGTCGGCAATGTTTTCGACCGCCTCGTCCGTCGGAGCGTCACCGACTTTATCGATTTCCACGTCGGCTCGTACCATTGGTACACGTTCAATCTGGCGGATTCGGCCATCGTCATCGGCGCGTTCCTGGTCATCCTGGAACTCTTTCGCGATCGCGCGCATCCTACCCAGGAGAGCGAATAGCGATGCATCCGATTCTTTTTCACGTTGGCGACGTTCCCGTGTTCAGCTACGGCGTGCTCGTAGCCACGGGCGTGCTTCTCAGTCTTTGGTGGGGCCGTCGTCTCGCGCCGCAGGTTGGCATCGATCCGGAAAAATTGTGGAACATGGGAATCTACATGGTGCTAATGGCGCTGGTCGTCGCGAAAGTCTGGTTGATCTTGAGCGATTGGAGCTTCTACGCCGCCAATCCGCGCGAGATCTTCAGCATCAACACGTTTCAATCCGGCGGCACGTTCTACGGCGGCCTCCTCGGCTCAATCGGCACGATTTTTCTCTACACGCACTTCCAGCGCATGAATGTGCTGCGCACCTTTGACATTTGCACCGCATCGCTTCCACTCGGCCACGCGATTGGCCGCCTCGGTTGTTTCGCGGCAGGCTGCTGTTACGGAAAGCCAACGGAAGTGCCCTGGTCGGTGGTGTTCACCAATCCCGTTGCTGCGCGCATCGCGGGAACGCCGCTCGGCATTCACATTCATCCGACACAGCTTTACGAAGCATTCGTCGAGCTTTGCAATTTCATTTTTTTGAATTGGTTGTGGAAGCGCCAGCGCTTTGCTGGGCAAATTTTCGGCGCGTACATGTTTCTTTACGGCATCGAGCGGGGCACGATCGAATTTTTCCGAGGCGATCCGGGCCGCACGCTTTTGTTCCACGACCGCATCTCGCTGATGCAGGTCACCAGTATTGTTTTCATCTTGGCGGGAACGTTCCTCTGGAGGCGCGGTTTGCGCAATCCCAACACCGCCCGCCCGCTCGAAGCCCACGCGAGTTAGAATCTCGCAAGCTCAGGCTCACCCACGATGCCCCGCAAACCCGAATACGAAGACGAGTTCGAAGACGGCGAGGAAGACTTAGCCGCCCCGGAATTCGATTCCGGCGAGGAATCGCCCGAACAAGAAGACGACGAGCCTGAACATCCCGTCGCCGGCACTCGCGAATTTCGCGTAAACGAAGAGAGCGCCGGCCAGCGCCTCGACCGTTATCTTGTTTCAAGCGTCGAGCACATCAGCCGCAACCAGATTCAAATTCTGATCGACGAAGGCCGCGTCCGCGTAGGCGGATTTGCAAAGAAAGCCTCGCACCGGCTCGAGGAAGGCGAAACCGTCATCGTCGAAGTTCCCGAGCAAAAGCTCGTAGGCGTCGAACCCGAAAATATTCCCCTCGACGTCGTCTACGCCGACGAGCAAATTGCCGTCATCAACAAGCCCGCTGGGATGATCGTTCACCCCGGCGCCGGAGAAGACACTGGGACACTCGTCGCCGCGCTCCTTCACCACTTCGGCCCCGAAAAACTTTCTACCCTCGGCGGACCGCTCCGTCCCGGCATCGTTCATCGCCTCGATAAAGCCACGTCCGGCCTGATCATCGTTGCGCTCACCGACGCCGCGCACGAGAAGCTCGTCGAAGAATTTCGCGAGCGCCGCGTCGAGAAAACTTACGCGGCCCTGCTCCACGGCCGCCTCGACGGCGAATCCGGCACGATCGAGCTACCCATCGCGCGCGACATCAAGCGCCGTTCGCGCATGACGGCGCGCCGTCGCGAAGGCCGTGAAGCGCGAACCGATTGGCGCATGCGCCTCCGCTTCGACAATTTCTCATTCATCGAAGCCGATCTACACACCGGCCGCACGCACCAGATCCGCGTCCACTTTTCCGCGCTCGGTGCGCCCGTGGTCGGCGACACGGTCTACGGCGCACCGCGCCAGGAACGCATCGGCAGGGAAATGCTTCCGGCGCTCGGCCGCAACTTCTTGCACGCAGCGCGTCTCGCCTTCGATCACCCCGTCACACGAAAGCGCATCAATCTTCGCGCGCCGCTTCCGCGGGAGCTGCGCGACTACATCAACCGCGTCGGCCGTGCCACCGGCGCGAGCGCCCCCACAATTGACGCCGCTCTCGCGGAGTTCCTATAATCGCTAAGGTGCCCCACAAGATGCGAAAACTGCTTGTCCTCGCTGTTGCTTCGCTCGCTTTTGCCTTTGCCGCATCCGGGCTCCCGCAACAGCCTTCGCAGCCCGCTCCTGCTCCCGCGCCGCAAGCACCCGCGAATCAAAACGCACCCAAGCCACAGGATCAAGCTCCGCCCGCGCAAATTCAGGGACCCGCGCCTCCGACGATCACCTCGACCACCGGCCTTGTCCACCTCGTAGCCACGGTGATGGACCATCACCACGAGTTCGTCACCAATCTCGAAAAGTCCGACTTTCGAATCCTCGAGGACGGCCAGATCCAGGAGATCGCCTACTTCGGTCGCGAAACCGATTTGCCGCTGCGCATCGGCGTCCTGCTCGATACCTCGAACAGCATTCGCCCGCGCCTCGAGTTCGAGAAGGAAGCCGCGCTGGACTTCTTGCAGAGTGTGATCCGCCGGAACAAAGACCAGGCGTTCGTGATGACATTCGACAACGAGCCGGACATTATTCAGGATTGGACTGGCGATCTCGCGCTTCTCACCGACGCGATCCGCAAGCAGCGCGCCGGCGGCGGCACTGCGCTGAACGATGCGATCTATCGCGCCACCGACAAACTGATCAGCCCCCCGCTTCCGAAAGGGCCAAACGCCGAGATCCGCCGCGTGCTCGTGGTCATCAGCGACGGCAACGACAATCTAAGTGACCACGCTCTCAGCGATTCGCTCGAGGCCGCAATTCGCGCCGAAGCTGCCATCTACTGCGTCAGCACCAACACCGACTGGCTCTCGATCAGCGGAGACAAGCCGCACAAGATGCACCTCGAACCCGGCGACGAGGTTCTCGAAAAGTTCTCCGTGCAGAGCGGAGGCCGCGTCTTCTATCCCTACAAGGTCGAAGACCTCGCTCAGTCCTTCACCGACATCGGCAACGAACTTCGGAGCCAGTATTTCATCGCTTACCGTCCGTCGAATCCCCAGCCGAACGGCAAGTACCGCACCATCGAGGTTCAGACCGACCGCAAAAACCTCGACGTCCGCACCCGCAAAGGCTATTTCGCCAAGCCCACCGAAGCCGCCAACCCCCTCGTCCCCGCCGCGAAATAACGCCGACTATTGCGAATTTTCTTCCTGCCTGGAATCCACCGCACCATGTTGCAGCGCCCATTCTACGAATCCGGGCGGCGCGCTTTGCACTCCGTGAATATTTGCGCCCTTCAAGCTCGCGACTTTCTTCCAAGTTAAATCGCCGAGTTTTGATTCGGTGAGCTCCGCGCCATCGAGAATTGCTCCGTCAAGCAGCGCGCCGGTAAGGTCGGCTCCGGTCAAATCGCTCTCGGAAAGGTCCGCGCCGCGCAGATCCGTCTTGCGAAAGTCGCTCTCGCGAAAGTTTGCCGAGCGCAAATTGGCGTCTTGTAGGTCCGATTTATCGAAGTTGCTGTTTCTTGCATCCACGGAACTCAAGTTCGCGCGCTGCAGTTTCGCTCGCGCCAGGCGAATCCCTTGAAGAAATGCCCCGGAAGCATCGACGCCGACCAGCGGCACGCCGTCGGCGTTGAGTTCCTGAAGCGCATCGACTCGCCCGCCGTTTCCGCCTTTACCTTGCGCCGTATTTACAACCTGCCACGCCTGGTAGTGGCGTTGCTTCACCCGGTCGCCGGCCTCGGAGAAGTAGAACAACACCGCGACCAGAACGCCGAAGCTGCTCATGTAATCGAGCACTTCGAGAAAATTCCAGTGGCTCAGGTAGTACGCCACCCACTCCGAAATCCAATCAATCGCGAAGAATGGAATCGTCCACCGGCGCTTCAGGCGCGAAACTCCCTCCGCAAATGGTTCCGGCCTTGTCCGTGGTTGGAGAACTCTCATGGAGATGCGTGGAACGCCGCACCCGAACGGGGAGCGGCAAACCTATGCACATGAGAGTCGTGAAGTGCACCGAGGTTACAGCTAAGCTCCGCTGATAGGACCTGCGCTGTGCGATCTAGAGAGGCGCTTCTCCCCGGGAACTCTGGAGCCTTCTATCGGAACGGCGCGTAGTATCCTTTGCGCGCCAGAATCTTTGAATCTGGCCGCGTCACTTCCACCGTGATCTTCCGGAACGTCCCATCGCGCTTAATATTCGTCGGGTAGTAGCCCAGCACATATTGCGAGCGCAATTCCTGCGAGATTTCGTCGAACGCCTTCTCCAGCGTGCCCTCGTTCCGCACCTCGATCACGCGCCCGCCCGTATCTTCCGCCATCTTGCGCGCCACGCCCGGCCCGGTGCCAAACGTCGCCATGCGATCCGTGATCAGCATCACGTGAATCACGGCGTCCGACCGTTGCGCCGCCTCAATCGCATCCTGCAGCCGCAGCTTGCTGCCTGTATCCTCGGCGTCCGTCATGATGATCACGCCCTTGCGCCCCGCCTGCGTCGCAAGCTCGTCGTGCGTAGCAAGGTAGATCGCGTCGTACAAATTCGTGCCGCCGCCCTGGCCACCCGGAATCGTGCCCGGCGTCACCACACCTCCGCCGCCCACCGAATTCACGCGCGCGCTGTGAATCGCCCGCGACAGCGTCCCCGTATCCGAAGTGAAGTCAGCCAGTAAGTCCACGTCGAAGTCGAACGTGATCACCATCGCCTCGTCCTTCGGCCGCATCACTTCGCGCAGGAATCGCGACGCCGTATCCTGTTCCGCGTCGATCATACGGTCCATGCTCGCGCTGGTGTCGATCAGAAGTCCCAGCGTGATCGGCATGTCCACTTCTTTCGAGAAGAACGAAATCTTCTGTTCCTGCCCGTCTTCGAAAACCTTGAAATCTTCCTTCGTCAGGTCGCTGATGATCCCGTGCTTCTTGTCCCGCACCGTCGCGAACACGTTCACCACGTTCGTCACGGACCCGAGCGGCTGCTGCCCCTGGGGATCCTGTCCCTGTTGCGCTGCGATGATCCTTCCGGATGCCAGCTTCAAGAAAGACGCCGGCCGCTGCAGCGCCGTCGCCGCGGGCTGCGCGCTTCTCGCCACCGGGACGCTCGTGGTCGCGGCGTATCCGGTGAGAGCCACCGCGAAAATCCCCGCCGCTAGGCTGCTGCGCCGCATTGTATAATCCTCCGTGGATGCAACTTGTCCGTGCGGATCGCGCGTCGAACTTCAAGCGCAGGAACCGATTGCGTTCTGATACGATGCGCCGGGCGCGTTTCCGGATGTTCGGCCGGGTTCTCGCGTCGCAGTTACTGCGGTTTCCGAACGCGGTCAATTGGTCCGGAGCGAGATCCCAAGAATGATGCCAGCCTTGACGGCTTTAAAGAAGTCCGCAGCGCAAATCGTCGCCGTCGTCGCCATTATATTCCTTTTCACAGCTGCTACGGCGAGCGCCCAGGACACGCAGCAGGACAATTCCGGAAAGCCTCCCGTGCAGCCGGGCCAGACCGCGCCTCCGCAGTCCGCACCCATCGCGCCGCCCTCTTCAACGCCGCAGATTCCTACTCAAGGGACACAGACGCCCCAAGCGCAAACCGGGGTCTCGCAACCAGCCGGTCAGGCCGCGCAAAACGACACCCGCAATCGCATCCGGGTTCGGTCCGACCTTGTTATCGTCCCCGTCACCGTGAAGAATCACGACGGCGCCCTCATCGGCGACCTTCAGCGTGACGAGTTCCGCGTCTTCTGCGACAACGTCGAGCAGCAGATCATTTTCTTCACTTCCGACCCATTCCCGCTCTCCGCCGTCGTGCTGATCGACAACGACCTTTCCATCAAGTCCGCCGAGGAAGTGCAGAAGAGTCTCACCGCGATTTCCGCTGGCTTCGGCCCGGCTGATGAGGTTGCACTCGTCACCTACAATGAATTCACAAACGTTGTATCGGATTTTTCATTCAACAACGACCAGCTCTACACAAAACTCAAGCGCCTCGAACTCGCTTCGCACATTCCGGGTAGCCCGGTCGGCGGCCCGTTGACTGCCGGTCCCACCGCAAACGGCAAGAACACCGAAACCGGCCAGCCCACGCCGCTCGGCGTCCGCCAGGAGGCCGAACACAAGGACATGGACGACGCGATCTATGACGCTGCGCAGATGCTCAAGGGCCGCGGCCGCGATCGCCGCAAAATTATTTTCCTGATTTCAGACGGCAACAATTCCCACAACAACACACATAGCTTCGATCAGACCTTGCAGCTGCTTCTTACCAACGATGTTTCGGTGTACTCCATTTCCGTCGGGCACGCCTTCATGCAAAAACAAACACTGCGGCTCGAAAAGTACGCTGGCAAGTCCGGTGGCGACACGTTCTATTCCTCGAAGGATCGCGGCCTTCAAAATCTGTACGCGAATGTCACCGAGCAGGCTCGCAATCAGTACACGCTCACGTTTTCGCCGCAGGATACCGACCGCACCAAGGATTACCACACCATCGAAGTTCGCGTTCGCCGTCCGAGTCTCGACGTGATGACGCGCGACGGTTACTACCAGAGCGGCCTGCACTAAGCCGCTCACGGAATTTTTTCGAAGTCAACAACGCCTCGAAATTTTTATTCCTTGACTTCATTTGCTCTCCATTGAAAACTCGATTTGACGATGGAAGCGCGCGCGAGCGCGGCTGAGTTGTCGGGGAGAACGTTCCAGAAACTGCGCGGAACCACTCCGAAATACAAAAAAGGGCGTTGCCGAAACGCAGCGCCCTTTTTCATGTCTGACAGCTCGATCAATTTGGAATGCGGCGGCGAGCCGCCGCTTTCGCCACACAACCAGCTCGATCGATACGCTGACTCGCGCCTCTTTATTCTTCGCCCACCACTGCATCCACCGCCCCACGAATCGAAACCAGTTGCTCGTGCGAAGGGCAAATCGGCTTGTAGTCGCAGTATTTGCACATGAACCCGGGCTTCGCCGCAAAATCGCGCGCCCGGATCAGATCCGCCACCTCAGCGATCTTCGCACGCGTTTCCTTCAGCGCCTTTGAATCCCGCGTCGTCTCCACTGCCTCGTTTGACGTCAAGCTGTACAGCACCAGCCGCTCCGGCCTCAACTCCAGGATTTCTTCCGCCGCCAGCGCATAAATTCCAAGCTGAAAATCTTTCGCCGCGGCCTTCTTGTCCTTCGACCTTCCAGTTTTGTAGTCGACGATCTCGACTTTCTTTCCATCGATTCGATTGATCTGATCGATGCGTCCAGTCACGATCACATCGTTGTCCAGTGGCAGCTCGAATTTCTTCTCCTGGTACAGTACGTCCGCCGGCGCCACTGAACACGACTTCCAGAACGCTTCAAGCTGCTGCCGCCCCGCTTTCCGGTATTCCTCTTCGTGGTATTCGTCGATGAATCCGCGGTTCGACCAGTGCCGGTCGTAAATCGCATTCACTTCCGCGAGCGTCACTTTGCCGCGCTTCTTGATCTCGTCCACCATTTCGCGCACGGTGGTGTGCATCACGTTGCCAAATGTCGCCGTCCCGTGCGGACCGCCGGGAATCGACCACGAATACTGGAACATATATTGCTGCGGGCATCGGTCGTAGCAATCGATCGCCGACGAGCTCAGTTGCAGCGGTTCCGGTCGCGGCGGATGGAACGCCTTCGCCCACACCGCAACGCGTGAGTAAGCTCGCGTTGTCTCGCTTGCGGGACCAAACAGTTGCGTGGGATCCGCCGTATTCGCGTGCGGACCCGTCGTTTCCGCCAGCGCCGGCAGTTCCACCTTCGCTTCGAACTGGTGCACGTCCTGCTGCTTGATCTTCGCGTCCTCCAGAAAATCCTCGAAGAACGGCGACAGCTTCAGCCGCTTGTTCAGCACCGTCGAAAGCGTCAGCCTTTGCCGCGCGCGTGTGAGCGCCACGTAAAAAAGCCGCCGCTCCTCCTCGCGCTGGTAATCGAACTGCGGCTGCTGTTCCTTCATCAACTCGCCCGGAAATTCGAAAACTGGTTTGCGCGCGCCGGAAGGGAAGTCGCGGTGCGTGAGCCGCAAAATGAAAACGTGGGGGAACTCCAGCCCCTTCGCCGCGTGAACCGTCATCAGGTTCACCGCGTCGTCGTTCATTTCCTCTTCGAGACACACATCGCCGCCTGCCTCGTAAAAGTATTCGAGATACTCGATGAAGTCGGCGAGCTTCTTGTCCTCGCTCTTGCGTTGCCACTCCTTCACGAACCCGGCGAACCGCTCCAGATAATACCGATCCTGATCGGAAGGCAGCGGCGCGAGTCCCAGCCCCTGAATCAGCTCATCGACAACTTCCGTCGCCATCTTTCGCCGCGCGCTCGCTCGCAGCGCGTCCAGCAATCCGATCAGCTCGCCCAGCCGCACGCCGTCGCGATTGAACGGCGCTTCGTTCCTCGATGCCTCAACCTCGTCGCCCAATGAACAGCGCTTCTTCGCGGCGCGCTCCGCGAGCCGCACCAGATCCTTCGGCTCGAGCCCCCAGTACGGTGCGCCCAGCACGCGAGCCCACGCGACGTTGTCGCCGCGCTTCTCGATGATCCGCAGCCACGCGAACAGATCTTTCACCAGCGTGCTCGTCAGGATCGAAAACTTCTTGATCACGAACGGAATCTCGCGCCGCCGCAGTGCGCTCAGCAGATCGCTGCGATGCGTGTGCTTCCGGTAGAGCACGGCGATCGATTTCCACGCGACGCCCTTTTCATGCAGCCGCTCGATCTCGTTTGCCACCCACTCGGCTTCTTCCACCGCGGCACCGAACTCCGCGATCCGTACGGGCTCGCCGTCGATGTTCTCCGTAATCAGATTCTTCTTCGGTAGCAGCGGTGATTTTTCGTTGTGCGAGATCAGCTTCCCCGCAACGCGCAAAATCCTCTTCGTTGAGCGGTAGTTCGTCGAAAGCGAAACCAGATAGTCCGCTGCCTTCGGCGAGTTCTTCGCGCCGGTCACGCCACAGAAGCGCTCCAGAAAAATCGTGAAGCTTCCGAACGATGCGCCTCGAAACCGGTAAATCGCCTGGTCGTCGTCTCCCACCGCAACAATATTTTTCCGCTCGCCCGCGAGCAGCCACAGCAGCTCCAGCTGCGCGATGTTCGTGTCTTGAAATTCGTCCACCAGAATGTATTTGAATTGGTCGCGCATCTTCGCGCGGAGATCTGAATCGTTTTTGAGCGTCGCCACCGATTCCGCGATCTGGGCGCCAAAAGTAAGCAGGTTCCGTTCGCGCAGCAAGCGTTCGCTCACGCGATAGACGCGCGCCAGCTCTTCCTGGCGTGCAACTTCCAGTTCCGCTTCATCCAACGCGTCGGCTTCCAGTTCCGCTCGCGTCGCCTCGTGGTTCCTCCGTAGCTCGGTCACGTACTTGTCGTAATCGTCCGGCGAAACCAGCTCATCCTGGCAGCGCGAGAAAAACGACTCGAAGTCTCCGATGAACTCGCCCGGGTCCTGCAGCCGCCGGAACTGCTTCAAATCCAGCTCGGCGATATTCCGCCGCAGCAAAATCTTGTAGTCGATCGGCTCGATCGCCTGCACGTCCGGCCGCACCGTCTTCAGAAGTTTCTCAAGGCAGAATTTGTGAAACGTGCTCACCCACACGCCCTCGGCCCGCTCGCCGATCGCCTTCACGACGCGCCACTTCATTTCTCCGGCGGCTTTGTCGGTAAACGTGAGCCCGAGAATGTTCTCGCCCTGAAGGTCGGACTGCGTCTCCAGTAAGTTGCGGATGCGCTCTATAATCACGCGCGTTTTGCCGGTGCCCGCGCCCGCCACCACCAGCAGCGGCCCATCTACGTGCTCCACCGTCGCCCGCTGCGCCGCGTTCAGCCCGATCGTTTCGTTTGTTTGCGATTCGCTCATCGTCTTCTTCGAAATGCCGAGGGTATCTTCCCGTGTAGTCTACCAAAAATGATAAGGGCGAAGCTAAAGCGAAGCCCTGCGCTGTGTTTTCTTTATTGGCTTCGTCTTTGCCAGAAGCTCCGCAATCTCAGCAGGGAAGTCCGAAATGAAAAGCATGTTACGGCAAATTTCATTCGCCGTCTGCTTCACCAGAGAAAACACCGGCGTATCCATCTCCCATTGCCGCACGCCCAAAAACACCATCGGGCTGTGGTATCCGCTGGTCGCGTAATAATTCTGCTCGGCGTCCATGAAAATTTCCTGCAAAGTGCCCGCGCTGCCCGGTGCAACCACCACTCCCGCGAGCGACAGCATCAACAGGCCGCCCTCGCGAATGCTGTTGTCGAAATATTTCGCGACGTGCGTCGCAAAAGAATTCGTCGGCTCGCGCCCGTAGAACCACGTCGGCACGCCCAGGCTCGCCGCGCCCCGCGGGAAACGCTCCTTCACCTCTGCAGCGCGCTGCCGCCACTCCGGATGCTCGTACTCCGGCGCTGCCGCCAGGATGTCGATCGCCGCCTCGAGGTCGCTCTCGCCGAAATGCCGCGCCGAAAAATACGCGCCCAGGTTCGCCGCCTCCATCATTCCGGGACCGCCGCCGGTCATCACAAAGTTCCCGTCGCGCGCAACCAGCCTCGCCGTCTCCGCCGTCTTTCTGTACCACTCGTCGCCGCGCTCCACCGCCGAGCCGCCCACGAATCCGGCCACCTTCAGCGCGCCTTTTTGCGCAACGAGCCGCTCGAGCGCGTCGTCGATAGAATCGTCGTGAATCCTCCGCGTCAGCGCCTCGATCACGTCCGGCGAAAATTGTCCCTTCGCCAAATATTCCTTGTAGATCGCTCGATCGCGCGTCGTCCGCGGCGCAACACTCTCTTCCAGTTCCTCCGGCGTATACAGCTCTGCGCGAAACGGGTTGTACGCCGTAGCAGGGAATCGCGTCAGCAGCACCGCGCCACGATCGAGCAGATAATCCACCACCGCACGATTCTTGAACGCGCATCCCAGAAAATACGTCTGCTCGATCGCCGCTCGCTTCCACCCCGCGAGACCCACATTCGAAAGGTCCAGCCCCTTCGCCGCCGTCCATCGCAGCTTGCCGTGAGCCGCATCGAATGCATCGCGCGTCCGAATCTCATTCATCCTGCGATCGCTCTTTTTCTGAACCATCGCGCTCCTATCGCTCGTTCTCGCTTCGTGCTATCAATGACACACAAGCCGCGCGCGAGCAAACGTCCCAACGCGCGCAACCCGGGGGAAGTGTCATGAATGGCGCCAATCGCAACGGATCGTCTTCGTCCGCGCGCGGCTCAATATGTGCCGCCGTCCTCGCCATCGCAGTGGTCGCGATGGCGCTCACAACCGCCGCCGGCACCAAGCTCGCCTTCACCTGGCGCAACCCCGCCTACAGTGGCGGCGCCTTCAAAAATATCCTCGTCCTCGCCGTCAACGGCAAAGCGGCCCGCCGCGCCGACTTTGAAGATCGCATGGTCCAAATCATCGCGCGCCCTGGAGTTCACGCCGTCCAAAGTTATTCCTACATTCCGCGCCCGGACGCCACGCCCATCGATCCCGCGCAGCTTCGCGACATCGTCCAGAATCAGCACTTCGACGCAATCCTTGTGGCGAGCCTCACCAAATATAAAAAGACGCAGACTTACGTGCCGGGTAGCTACGACTCTCTCCCGCCCGAATTCGGCACCTTCTACGGTTACTACGCTTGGGTCACACCTGTTGTCTATACGCCCGGCTATATGGAGACGGATACCAAGGCCCAGCTCGAGACGAATCTGTACTCGACGTCTACGCAGGACGGGCAGCTCGCCTGGACGGGTACAAGCACCATCGTCGACCCGCGTTCGCCGACCGCCGCCATCAACTCCGTCGTCAAGCTTGTTGTTGAACAACTTCAGAAACAAAATCTGATTTGATACGTCGAAGGACGGGGACCACTGCACTAGTCGCGTGTACGGCGAGCGCTGCGCGCGAATGCTCACACCGTCCGCTATCAATACAAACCGGCCCGGCCGATGGAAAAGAGAACTCGATGCGCATAAACCTGGCGATAACCCCACCCAAAATTATTTTCGGCTTTTTTCTTCTGCTTCTTCCGACTTTCGCGAAGGCTCGGCAGCAACCCGCGTGGATCGCCACGTGGACGGCGAGTCCCCAAGGCTCCGACCCCGATCCGGACGAACCGCTCCTTAAGCTCGACAACCAAACTGTCCGCGAACGCGCCCGCGTCACACTCGGCGGCGATCAAATCCGCCTCCGGCTCACGAACGAATTCGGCGCCACGCCGGTCCTCATCGGTATCGTTACCGTCGGCATCGCCGACGGCGCGGCTGGCGTCGCTGCCGGCTCGATTCATCCCGTCAGGTTCAACGGCAAGGATTCAGTGCTGCTCGCCGCCGGCGCGCCCGCGCTCAGCGACCCGATCGATTTTCCCGTGAAGAGCGGCACCGAGATCAGCATCAGCCTCTATTTCCCCAAGCATCCGGCGTCGATCACCTGGCATTCGTTCTCGTTGAAGAAGGTCGTGATCTCTCCATCAGGCGATCGCACGCATGATGCGTCGATACAAGGCGGGAAAGAGTCCGACAGCTCCATTTTTCTCGACGCGGTTCTCGTCCCGGCGGAGAAAGGTCGCCGCGTCATCGTGGCGCTCGGCGATTCTCTCGTTGACGGCGATGGCACCACGCACGAAAAAGATCTCGACCTGTCGAACGACCTCTATCGCCGCCTTAAAAAATTCCACAGCTCAACGCAGTTCGCCGTGGTCAACGAAGGCATCGCGGGAAGCTGCCTCCTGAACGATGCGCCCGTCAACAGCTTCGGCGTCTCCGCGCTCGCACGCTTCACGCGCGACGCGCTCGCGAATCCCGGCGCTTCCGACGTCATCGTGGTCGAAGGCACCAACGACATCGGCTTTCCCGGCGCCAAGCTCGGCGATCTCGTTCTCGCTCCTCCGGACAACGCACCTACAGCAGAAGATATCATCGGCGGTTATCAACAACTCATCACCCGCGCACATGTTCACGGTCTTCGCATCATCGGCTGCACCATCACGCCCTCGGAAGGCGTCGTCGTCCCCGGGTATCACAACGACGAGAAGGAACGCATCCGTCAGGCCGTGAATCAATGGATTCGCACCAGCCACGCCTTCGACGCCGTGATCGATTTCGACGCCGTCGTGCGCGACCCGGCTCACCCGAGCCAGCTCCTGCCACGCTTCGCGTCGCCCGACCATCTCCACCCCAACGACGCCGGCTATCAGGCCATCGTGGACTCGGTGGACCTCACGATTTTTAAGTGACGTGCGGCGGCTCGCTCCATTCATCGCGTGCTTTGGCAATCCGCTTCCAGCGATTATTCTGAAGCGTGCCCGAAAATCGTGACCAGCCGCAACCGCCATCGTCGCCACCACAACGCTGGAATCGGAAGCTCACACTCCGATCCGCGCTGAAATGGCTCCTCATCGGGCTTGCGACTCTCTGGTTGTTTTTCGTGCTGCTCCTTTTGGGACTTCGGTGGATCGACCCGCCGACGACCGCGGTCCACATGGAGCGCCGCTTGCAGTCATGGATTCACAGCAAGCCGTACAACCAACGCTACGATTTCGTTCCACTCAGCGGAATCTCGCCCGATTTCCAGCACGCCGTGATCGCCGCCGAAGACGCGCGCTTCTACCAGCATCACGGCTTCGATTGGAACGCGATTGAACTCGCCGCCGAAGGCGATGTGGAAGGCGGCAAAATTCGCGGCGGTTCCACCATCACGCAGCAACTGGTGAAAAATCTCTTCTTCGGCACCGGCCGCTCCGTCCTTCGAAAGGGCGCCGAGTTCACGCTCGTCCCGGTGGCCGAGCTGGTCCTCGGCAAGCGGCGCATCCTCGAGCTTTATCTCAACGTGGTCGAGTGGGGCCCCGGCGTTTATGGCGCGGAGTCCGCCAGCCGCTACTACTTCCGCATTCCCGCACGCAGCGTCGACCGCCAGCAAGGCGCCGAACTCGCCGCCATCTTGCCACTCCCGCTCAAGCGCCGCCCCGACCACATGATGCACTACACCGAAATCATCCTCGAACGCATGAGCCAGGTAGGCTGGTGACGGCCTCTGCAACATTCACGAATTAAGCGATGGAGTGGAGTAAAACTGCCTGGGCGTCTCTAAACGGCGGGACAATTGCGAGGCCACCTCCAACGGAAGCTGCGCCGCAGGGGTCGCAAATTTTCTCAGGCGTTTGTCGATTTTCGGTTCGCCCGTTCGACGCTATGTTGAAGGCAGGAACCGCCCTGTCCCAAGGTCATTAGAGGAGATTGTCATGAACCAATATGTGGTTGCGATTTTCGTTGGTGGTCTCGACCCGGCTGGGAGCGCCAAATCCTTACGTGTACAGGCCCCGGGTGACGTGACCGTAAGCGACGGTCCGTACACCGAAGCCAAGGAACACATAGGCGGTTTTTGGGTGCTGGGATGCCCCGACTTCGACGAAGCACTGGCGTGGGCACGCAAGGCCGCCGTCGCTTGTCGAGCCCCAGTCGAGGTGCGCCAAGTCTTTCAGAGAGTTCACATCGACTGGCCACGCATTTGACGCCCATCGTCCGATAACGCAACTTACCAAGCCAGGGCTCGACCGCGTATTTCGTCGATAACTTCCGGTTTGCCGGGGGAGCGGAAAATATGAACGCACAGGAACAGATCAAGAAGTATATTGCGGGCCAACCTGAGCCCAAACGCACCGACATGCAACACTTGCACCGGATCGCACTTCGAATGTCACCCGGATGCAAGTTATGGTTCTCCGATGGGAAAGACAGCAAAGGCAAAACGGTTTCCAACCCGACTCTCGGATATGGAAACTACACAATAAGATATGCCGGCGGAAAAACCCGTGAGTTTTTTCAAATTGGCGTGAGCGCAAATGCAACTGGAATTTCCGTCTATATCATGGGTCTCAAAGATAAGAAATACTTGTCCCGGACGTATGGAAAAACAATCGGCAAGGCCAGCGTGACCGGGTATTGCATACGATTTAAAACTTTAAAGGACATAGACATCGATGCCCTTGAAGGAGCCATACGATTTGGGTTTAAGGCTCAGAAAGAAGAAGGTGAGTAGCGCGCCCCGTTAAAACGGCATTCCTTCGATAGCGCATCGCCGTCGGTCGGTTCCGGCGGATGACGAGCAACCCCGAAGTAATCGTCAAGTCCTGATTCAAGCGGCAACCGGGCGTTGACTCCGCCTTGCCTCCGCTCCTATACTCCGCCTCGCCAGCCTCAGTCCCATCCTGGGAGGAATTCAATGTTCAAGCGCTTGTCATTACTCGCCGTCATTGGAGCCGTGTGTGCGTCCGCCGGTTTCGCAGCAGGAGGAGGCGGCAATAAAGTTCCGCAGCCGACAATCACCGCTCAAAATAGCGGCACCACCCAGCTTCTCATCGCCGTCAGCCCCGTGAATTCCGAAGTCGTCTGGGCCGCGGGCACCGGCGGCACTTACGTCGTCACCACCAACGGCGGCAAGACGTGGAAGTCCGGCGTTGTTCCGGGCGCCGATCAGCTGCAGTTCCGCGACGTGCAGGGCGTCAGCGACAAAATCGCCTACCTTCTTTCCATCGGCAACGATCCCGACAATTTTCAGATTTACAAAACTGAAGACGGCGGCGCAACCTGGGCCGTGCAATTCACGAACCAGGATCCGAACGCCTTTTACGATTGCTTCGCGTTTTGGACGCCGGAGCGCGGATTGGCGCACAGCGATTCGTTCAACGGCGTGTTCCCGGAGCTGCGCACCACCAACGGCGGCAAGAATTGGAACTCGATCGCGTCGAGGATGCCGGCCGCGCTTGCCGGCGAAGCGTCGTTTTCCGCCAGCGGTACCTGCATCACTACGCAAGGTCTCTCGAACGCCTGGATCGCCACCGGCGGTTCGGACACCGCTCGCATCCTGGCCACCCGCGACGGCGGCAATACCTGGAACGCGTACAACACTCCGCTCGTCAGCAATCCCGGCGCGGGCGCCGTTTCCGTCGCGTTCCGCGACTCGCGTCACGGCATCGTCGGCGGCGGCGATCTCTCCACCAACGACAGCGCTGACGTCGCCACCTCCGACGATGGCGGCCAAACCTGGACGCTCACCAACAAGCCGCCCGTCGATGGCGCGATTTTCTGTCTCGCCTACGTCCGCGGCCAGCGCTTCAGCAACGATGGCTACTATTGGGACTTCTTCACCGGTCAGACCGAATGGGGTTGGGGGCAGGACTGGGAATTCGAACACGCCGTAGTGATCACCGCCGAGACCGAGCCTGATTTTTCCTCCGGCCCCGCCGCGTGGTCGCCCGACGAGGGCCACACCTGGTACACCATCTCGGGAGTCAGCGGCAACTGGGCCGTTGCCTTCGCCAATCCGCAAGCCGGCTGGTTCGTAGGCAACAACGGCCAAATCCTAAAAATCAGCTTCTAACCTCTATACAAGTACTCGATCGGGGCGGTGCGCACCTGCGCCGCCCCGTTTTATTTCTCAAGGCCCTGCCTTTGCTCGATTTGACTGCCGTCACCGCGCGCACTAAACTCCACCGCACATGCCCGATCCGGGTTTGCCCATCGGCCAAACAGTCTCGCACTACCGTATCGTCGAAAAGCTCGGCGGTGGCGGCATGGGTGTCGTCTACAAAGCCGAGGATACGCGCCTCCGCCGCTTCGTCGCGCTGAAATTCCTGCCGCAAGACGTCGCGCGCGACCCGCAAGCCCTTGCCCGTTTTCAGCGTGAAGCGCAAGCTGCCTCCGCGCTCAATCACCCAAACATCTGCACCATCTACGACATCGGTGAGCAGGACGGCCAAGCCTTCATCGCCATGGAATTTCTCGACGGCCAGACGCTCAAGCACCGCATCGCGGGTCGCCCGCTCGATATTGAAGACCTGCTGACGCTTGCCATCGACATCGCCGACGCGCTCGAAGCCGCTCACTCCGAAGGCATCGTCCATCGCGACATCAAGCCCGCCAACATCTTCGTCACCAAGCGCGGCCACGCCAAGATTCTCGACTTCGGCCTCGCGAAGGTCACGTTCACAGACGGCGGCTCGTCCTCCTCCTCCATCCAGTCTGACGCGACGCAAGGCGCCACACGTGCTGACAAAGGGGCCGCCGAACATCTCACCAGCCCCGGCAGCACCATGGGCACCGTCGCTTACATGTCGCCCGAGCAAGTCCGCGGCAAGGAACTCGACGGCCGCTCCGATCTTTTTTCCTTCGGCGCTGTGCTTTACGAAATGGCCACTGCCGCTCTACCGTTCCGTGGCGAGACGTCCGCCGTCATTTTCAAATCGATTCTCGACGGCACGTACATCCCCGCCGTCCGCCTCAATCCCGAAACTCCCGCAGGGCTCGAACGCATCATCGATAAAGCGCTCGAAACCGATCGCTCGCTCCGCTACCAATCCGCCGCGGACATCCGCACCGACCTCGCGCGCCTAAAGAGGGAACTCGACTCCGGCCGTTCCTCGCGCGTCACAGATCCTGCTTCAGGTTCTTCTGTCGCTCTCGATTCCGGCCCCGCTTCGTCAGCGCCGATCAGCGCGGCGTCTTCCTCCGCAACCGCCATCGCCGGCGGCGCGTCTTCGATCTCGACTCCCATTGCCGGCTCGGGCTCCGTCGCCGCTGCTTCCACAGGCGGCTCGAAAAAACTATGGATCGCCCTCGCGGCCGTCGCCGTGATTGCTGTCGTCGCCGTCGGCTATTTCGTCACGCACGGCCGCGCCTCCACCGAAAAAGTCACTTCCATCGCCGTGTTGCCCTTCGTTAACGACACCTCCGATCCGAGCAACGACTATCTCAGTGACGGTCTCACCGAGAGCCTCATAGGCACGCTCTCGCAATTGCCCGATCTGAAAGTGATGGCGCGGAGTACCGTCTTCCGCTTCAAGGGAAAAGAAGACGACCCGCAGCAAATCGGCAAGACGCTCAACGTCGGCACCGTTCTCGTCGGCCGCCTCACGCAGCACGGCGACGCGGTCGCCGTCCAGGCAGACCTTGTGAACACGGCCGACGGTTCGGAAATGTGGGGCGCACGTTACGAACGCAAAATGGCGGATGTCACGCAGGTCCAAAGCGACATCACCCGTGACATCGCGAAAAAACTAAATGTTCATGCGTCAACCGGCGCCCAGGAAAAAATAGGCAACGCCGGGACCTCCAATCCCGATGCCTATCGCCTCTATCTCGAAGCTCAGCAACAGCTCTACGGCCGCACCAAGCCGGGAATCTTGAAAAGCGTCGATCTCTTCAAGCAGGCAGTCGCCGCGGATCCCAACTATTCGCTCGCCTGGTCGGGGCTATCCACCAGCTACGTCGTCGCGTCGGGCTACGGTCGGCTCATACCGCCAGTGCAAGCGTTAACACTCGCTGACGAAGCCTCCAAAAAAGCGGTCGAACTCGACGACACCAGTTCCGAAGCCCACGTCGCGCGCGGCAGTGCGCTCGCCCAATCTTGGAAGTGGAGCGAGGCTGAACCCGAGTTTCACCGCGCCATCGAACTCAATCCCAACAACGCCAACGCTCATTATTTCTACGCTTTCAACTACCTCATGCCGATGAACAAGCTCAATGAGGCGCAGGAACAGTTTCGCCTTGCTCTGGCGCTCGATCCGCTCGCCTCAATCATCCGAACGAACTACGCCCTAACGCTGATGGACGCCCAAAAATATTCGGAAGCGCGCCAACAGTTTGATCAGGTTTTCGAACACGATCCAGCTTTCGGTCCCGGTCTCTTCTATTTGTCCCAGTTGCAGGCCGCGCAGGGTCAGTGGGCGGATGCGATCTCGACGATGAAAAACGCCGGACCGCGGGGAGATGCCACAGCTTCTCGGTCATGGCCGGCGGATGCGCAAGGTTACGCGCAGCTTTTGGACGCCGTGAGCACCGGTACGCTGCCCGCGAATGCCGCCGGCGCGTACGCGCTAGCAGGAAATCGCGACAAGGCTTTCGAGTTGCTCAACCAAGCATGCTCTGATAAAGACGACGAACTCACCGCCGTCATCCGCTTCCCAGCCTTCGACTCCCTCCACTCCGACCCGCGCTGGGCCGCGCTCCTGCACAAGCTCAACCTGCCGGTCTGAGAACCCGTGCATGCAAAAATTGGCGGGGCTTCCGAGCGATGGCCGTTCCGCGCCGGTGCTACATCCAGTCCCCTCGGTGAGCGATCCACCAGCTCACCGCCAGAATCGGAACCGTTGCGCCTAGCGCCCACCAAAACGGCAGAAACAAATCCGCCGCCAGGCTCAGCACGAAGAACGTTCCCCAAAAAAGTTTCTTCTCCACTCACTCATCCTAGCGCTTCGTGCCCCGCGGTCGCAGCACGAATCGAGCCCGGTATCGGCTCCGCGACGATGGCAAAATAGATCCCGCAAGCGGGAGTGCGAGCTACGGCGTCGCGGGCTTGAGCTTCGGGTCGTACCCGGTCCCTTTCCAGAATTCGGGCGGCATTTCTAGATCGGGCTTGCCGATCCAGCCGCGGCGCACTTCCAGGTAGTAGGCCGTTCGATCGGGATTGGGGTAATAATTTACGTTCTGCAAAGCGATTTGATCCCACTGTCCGGTAAATTTCAGGTCGCCAATTGAATCGGGATATTTTCCATATCGCGTTCTATGCAACTCGATTAGCGCCACAGCGGTTTTCAGGTGCTGATCCCCGAATAGATCGTCCATGGCTTTCGTGGGCGCCGAGTTCACAAACGCACGCATCGCAAACACGCCGCCGATCACAAACATTCCGCCGAGGGCGAGGAGAATCCACACGACGGTCTTTGACCTTTTTGGCGTAGGAGGGGGGAGGAGAAGCGTACTCATCATCAGGGATTTATAGCAGAGGCTTCGCGCCTGCCTCCGCACCCGCGTACCACCTGTCGTTAGGACACATCCATTATCCCGTTATTCTCAGACCAATTGACAACCGAGAGCCGTATCTTCAAAATCTGCGTCGCATGCCTCCGGCCAATAACGGTTCCACTCGCAGCCGCTTCACCTCGATGATTCTTGCCGTCGTGTTGCTGGCCTCTGCCTCAACGCAACCCGTCGCCGCTCGCGCCCAGACCCAACAACAGCAAGCCGCGCCACAATCCGCCGCCGCACCGAAACAGAATTCCGGGTCCGTCACTTGCTCCATCAACCCGCAAACCGCTCCGCCGCTCTCCGCGCCCCTTGCTGCCGCGCGCGACCTCTATCGCACCGGAAAATTCGACGAAGCCATCACCGCCCACAACGCCATCATCCCCAATGGTGGTGACGACGCAGCCGCCGCCTACGCCGGTCTCGCTCGCGTCTACCTCAAGCAGAAACGCGTCACATCGCCAATCTCGATTTCAAGATCGCCGACAGGTACATCCGCCAGGCCTATCGCCTGGATCCCAGTGATCCGGACATCCGTCGCGAATACATCGACACCCTCGACGGCCAGGAACGCATCGACTTTCTGAACAAATATCTCGGCGATCAGACCAACGACGACGCAGAGACGCATTGCGATCTGGGAATTTTGCTGAACGTCACCGAAGCTGAGCAAAAAGAAGGCGAGCATCACTGCAAGCTCGTCAACGACGTGACAGAAACCGAAACCAAAATGGAGATGTTGCTCTACGATCCGCAGCACCTGCGCGGACTCGGCTTGATCGTCAAAGTGAATGGCGTCGGCGGCCGTCTGATGATCGATACCGGCGCATCCGGCATCACCATCGATAAGAAAATCGCGGACAAAGCCGGCGTCAAGCACATCGTCGATCACGAAATCGGCGGTATCGGCGATAGCGCGGGCACATCGGGCTACCTCGGCTACGCGGACAAAATTCAGGTCGGTACTCTGGAATTCCTTGTTACGTCAACGTCGTCAACAAGCGCAGCGTTCTTGACGACGACGGCCTCATCGGCGCCGATGTTTTCAGCGACTACCTTGTCGATCTCAACATGCCCGATCGCAAGGTCAAGCTTACACAGCTCCCGCGGTTTCCTGATCAGGCCGCGTCCACCACGGCAGGTCTCGCCACCTCCACCAACGCGCACCGCGTGCTTCACAATCGCTACGCGCCGCCCGAAATGAAGGACTACTCTCCGATCCTGCTCTTCGGCCACAATATGCTCATCCCGACCATTGTGAACTCGACCGGCCCGAATCTCTTTATCATCGACACCGGCTCGTGGGACAGCATGATGGATCTCGCTCTCGCCAAACAGGTCTCCAAAGTCAATCTCGATTCAGACACCACCATCACCGGCCTCAGCGGAAAAGTTCAGAAGGTCTACCGCACCAACGGCCTCACGCTACGCTTCTCGCATTTCCAACAGAAACGCGACGACATCGCCGCTTTCGACCTGACCAGCCTCAGCGACAACGTCGAAACCCAGATCTCCGGCCTCCTCGGCTTCACCCTCTTCAATATGCTCGACATGAAAATTGACTACCGCGACGGCCTCGTCAACTTCACCTACGACCCCAACCGCCTCCACTAACAGCCCCACCCTTTTGCGGAACGTACTGTTTTCGTTTCATAACAAGGCCTGTATTGCCCAATTGTGAAAATCGAGAAATGTGTGATACTCCTGCCGCTCTTAATAAGTACATCGAGGGAACTTATGCTTCGCATGCGCTACGGCTGCACAGCGATTCTCGTGGTGGCAATCTGTATCCTTATGGGCGCCTGTTCCTCCGCGCCGGTCTCCTTAACGCTGTCCCCATCGTCTGCGCAAGCGATCGATGAGACTCAGACGGTTTCGATCTCCGCCACAGTTGCGAATAGCCATAAGGGAGTTACGTGGAGCTTGTCCGGCCCCGGTTCTCTCAGTGGCACGACCAGCCCAACCGTCATCTACACGCCCCCTGCTCCGTCGGGAGTTCTTCCCGCCGTCCAGCAGGCCACGGTAACGGCCACCTCCATCGCGGATCCCACGAAAACCGCTTCAGAACAGATCACCGTCAACCAGTATCCCAGCATCCCATTTCAGACAATTCCCAACGGCCAAGTAGGCGTGCCTTACACCGAACCGATCCAGCTCTTCGGCGGGACCTCGCCCTTCCAATGGAATATCGACAACAGCCTTATCGCGACCGGATGGAAGGTTGGCGGCGCGATCCCGGATGGATTGAAGCTCGACCCGAGTAACGGAGTCCTTAGCGGCACGCCGACTGCCGCCGGAACGTGGTATTTCCAAGTGGACGTAACGGACGCCACCGGTGTAGTCGTCTCCAACGGTTTCTTGAGTGTTGAAATCGCGTCGGTCGCGAACGCCTCTGCAAAGCCGGTGCCTTTCCTGAATCAGACGCTCGTGCCTTCGGCGGTTTCGCCGGGAGGCGCCGCGTTCAGCCTGAAAGTAAGCGGCGCGGGATTCGTTTCCGGCGCCACCGTCAACTTCAACGGCGCCGCGCTATCCACCACATTCGTCGATAGCGAGCATCTCACCGCGGTTGTTCCCGCCTCCGCCACTGCGAAACCCGGCACGGCCGCGGTTACCGTCGTGAATCCTACGTCCGCCGCCGTTCAGTCCAACCTGGTTTATTTCCCGTTCGCTGCGCCGCAATCCACCGTGAACTTCACCGCCACGAATTCGCCGTTGCAAATGTACGGGCCCGCAGCGATCGGCATCGCTGACTTCAACGAAGACGGCAAGCCCGATCTGGTCATTGCCGCCGGTATCGAGATGTTCGTTTTTCTTGGCAATGGCGACGGGACATTCACCGCCGCTACTGGTTCTCCCATGAAAGTGCCTAGCCCGCCTTACGACGATTTTGGCTCGCCCTACGTAGGCCCTATCGCTCTCGGCGATTTCAACAACAGCGGCCATCTCGGATTCGCCGTTGGCGAATATCAGAATCTGGGTGCGATCATTTTCCTTGGGAATGGCGACGGCACCTTCACGCTTTCGTCCGCGCAGGTCGCCTACGTCACGGGCGAGCCCATAGGTGACGTGAAAGCCGCCGATTTCAACGCCGACGGAAACCTCGACCTTGCCATCTGCGGCCAAACCTCCGGCTATTCGACCGTCGACCTAGGATACGGAAAAGGCGCCTTCACCACCGCAGGACAAATTTACTCCACTGCGATTTCGAACGGCGAAGTGGTGGGTGATTTTAACCAGGACGGAAAGCTGGACGTGCTCATCGCGGGCGGTGGAGCAGCTGTTGACGATCAGTTCTCAGGGCTGAATGTGTCGCTCGGCAACGGCGACGGCACGTTCAGGCCGCTGAACCCCGTTTATCTGGGCAATTATTATTCAGCAATCGTAACCGCAGACTTTAACGGAGACGGCAAACTCGATCTCGCCGTTACCGACTCGGACGCAAACACCGTCACCATCCTGCTCGGAAATGGAGACGGCACCTTTGGCATCCCTACCACCTACTTCATCGGAAAGGCCCCCCAGGAGATCATCGCCGCGGACTTCAACAACGATGGCAAGCTCGACCTCGCCACTGCAAATAGTGGAGACAACACCGTCACGCTCCTGTTGGGCAATGGCGACGGCACCTTCACGCAGGCCGCGAATTCGCCCTACTCCGCATCGAACGGTTCATTTCAGCTTGCGGCAGCCGACTTCAACGGCGACGGCAAGCTCGACCTCGCCGTCGTGAACATATTCGCGGGAACCGTTTCCATCCTGCTCCAGCAGTAGCTCGCGCGTTTCACTAGGCTCGCTCCGCGCACGAAAACTCAGCGCGCCGGCGCGTTCTTCACGTATTTATCGAACCAGGTCAGCATCTCGTAGACTTCCTGCTCGTTCGATTCCAGCGCCGTGTACCAGTGTGGTTCGTGTGGCAGCATCACCAGCCGAACCGTTCCGCCGTTGCCGCGAATCGCCTCGTACAGTTTTTGCGACTGGAGCGGCGTGGTCCCGGGATTCGCGTCCTCCGACCCGTGCATCAGCAGGATCGGCACCTTCAGCTTGTCGGCGGAGAAAAAAGGCGACACTTTCAGATACACGTCCGATGCCTGCCACACCGACCGCTGTTCATTCTGAAATCCGAAAGGCGTCAGCGTCTTGTTGTAAGAGCCGCTCGTCGCCACTCCCGCGCGGAAAAGATCGGAATGCGCCACCAAGTTCACCGTCATCAACGCGCCGTGGCTATGCCCGGTCACTCCGATTCGGTTGGGATCGGCTACGCCCAGCGCCACTGCTTCATCCACGGCGGCCTTTGCATCAGCAACCAGTTGGTCGAGGTAGGTGTCGTACGCTTTCTTCGGATCGCCAACGATGGGGAACGCCGCGTCGTCGATGATCGCGTAGCCCGCGAGCAGCAAGAGCTGGTAGCCGCGCAGCCGCGTGAACGTCTCCTGCGAGCCCGTCACCTGGCCGGCCTTCGACGGATCGGCGTAATCCAGCGGATACGCATAAAGAATCGTCGGCACCCGCGTGCCTTCCTTGTAGCCCGGCAGCGTATAGAGCGTGAACGACAGGTCCAGCCCGTCGGCGCGCTTGTACTTCACCAGCCGCTTCTGGATCGACCGCACCTCGGGCGTCGGGTCCGGCATGTGAGTGATCGCCACGCTCGTCGACGCAAACACCGCTTCGCCCGGCGCCGCTTCGACGGGCTTTCCCAACGTGCGCTTATACGCATTCGGTGGATCGGCCGGAGTTTGATGCCAGGTAACCAGCGTGCGCGTGTCCGGTCCAGTGAAAGAAACAAAGCGTTCGAATGCCGTCTTGTCGCTGCGGAACAGCCGTTCGGTCTTCAGCGTCTTCAGGTCGAGATGGTCGAGAAAGGGCCGGTCGCCGTCGGGCGACGCACCTTCTCCCGAAAGGAAGATCGCGTCTCGATCCTGGCGAATCACCTGTTCGCCGTTCGCCAACACCCGGTACACAGGTCTTCCCGGATTCGCATATTCCTCGTCCGACGATAGATCCCAAAGCAGCCGCGGCTTCTGACTCGGTTGGTCCACATCCAAGATAAAAGCCCGGATCCAGTGCCGGTTGTGATCGTATTCGTACATCAGCGCAATGTCCGGCTTCTCGCTCCACTCGAATCCCTGGTAGCGCTGCTCGGTGCGCGCTATTTCGGCGGCAGGGGCGGTGAACGGTGACTTCTGTAGAAAAACTTTGTCGCGCGCAGGGACCGTCGTGTTCCAGTCGCCGCCGTCCAGTGCTTCCGCCCAAACAAGCGTCGCCGGGTCCGTCGCTCTCCACGCAAACTCCCGCGGCCCCACCGGTACACCGTTTACGGGCACTCGATCCGCAAGCGGCAGCGACGCGATCGTGTGCACCGCCACATTCGCGCGGTTCGACACATCCCACACCTCAACTTCCCGCGGAAACCGCGCATAGGTCGTCACGTACGAGTACGGCTTGTGAATCGTGGTCACCAGAATCTGCACGCCATTCGGCGCCGGCGAGAGATACAGGTAATTCGCGGCCTTCCCGAACGGCGTGACCGCGCCCGTTCCCGCATCCACGAATGCCATCTGCGACGCGGCGTAATAATCAAATACGTCCTCGTCGTGCTTGTTGGTCAGCGTGTCGCGATTCTCGTACGTGCTGCTCTGGCCCTTCGAGCCGTCCGACTCCTGGATGCTCGGTCCCGCGGGTGCAGTAGGTTCGGCGGGCGGCGCGCCCATTCCATCGGGCACCGCTTTCACCAGCAGCGTTTTCTGGTCGGGCATCCACTGCATCTCGTCGCCAAACATCGGATTCAGCCGCACGCCCGGAACCTTGGTTAGCTTTCCAGAGGTACCATCGCCGATCCATAGCTCAACCGAATCCGGCGCGATGTTCGCAAACGCGAAGCGCTTTCCGTCCGCGGACCATGTCGGCTCGCCAGGGCACATCCCGGCGGGCAGATCGACGGGAATCTGCGTCCCGTCGGCCGCTCTCACCAGCGCGAACCCCGAGGCGCACTGCGTGATCCCGTAGCCACCCGGCGTGTCGTGCTTGCTGTGATTCTTTGGCTCCACACGGACGCCCGCGAGCCGCAGAAACGGCGTCGCCACTCGCGAGATCGATGGATACTGCTGCCACCAGAGTAAAAGGATCGTGTCGTTCGTTGGGCTCATGATCGGCATCGGCGGCGCCGGTGCCAGCATCACGTCGAGAATATTCTGCGGCGGCTTGTTGTAGCCGGAGGTCGCGTCCGGCGCCGCTGCGGTGCTCGATTGCGGTATGGCAGGCGCGGCAAGCACGCATGCGGCGAGGATGGCGAGGCACGCGCGGTTCAAGGCAGTGAGGACGGACATTGGTTCCCTCCACTTCGATTTCGATTGGCCCATGGAAGCTGAATCAATAGACGATGCTGCGGGCGATTCGCGAGCATCTCGGATGGTGAACTAGAGCCCAGGCTGCGCGATCGGCACACATGTTACGAGCGCGCACCACGCCGAGTCAACGAACGGCTCGCTTCGTGATTTTGTAATCCGAAAACGAAAAGTGAACCGTGTCCGGCCCGCGTTCGCCGGGAACTGTCTCCGTCATCGCCTGAGGAACGAGCAAGCCGTTCACGGTTTCGTATTGAATCGTCAGCTTCGCCTGCGTTGACCGGTTTTTCTCCAAATCGTCGAGGTCGGCTTGGTATCCGTTCAACACGAACCCTTTCGGCGTCGCGTCAAACGTCGGATGCACGTCCGACCGCATGCTCTTGCCCTTGGTCCACACGCGCAACAGTTGAAACTTCGAATCCATATCGATCGCGATCGCCACGTCCTCCACGGTGTACTTCACGTAGTACTTCCCGCCGGTCTCCGTCATGTGAAAGTCGTCTTCGTCTCTCGGCAGCATCGCGATCGCCATGTATCCGGTCCACGCATTCAGAAGTCCCGCGATCGACCGGTGCAAGCCCGCCAGTGTTCCTCGAACTTCGCTCGCGCTGTCCGCCGCGGCGGGCATTGGGCCTTCCACGGTCAAAACCGTCGGCGTCCCTGCGTCGTCGATCGAAACGTCGTAGTGCGATTTCTCCAGCGCCGCAAGCGTCGCCTTCTCGTCGTCGTCCTGCGGGCCTCGCCAGTTCAGAAAGCCCCGCCAATCCACCGCCACTGTGCAGTGGACACTCTCCATTCCCTCGCGCAGCAAGCTGTATTGAGCAGCCTTCGCTTGTTGCACGAGCTGCTTTCTGTTCGGCAGATCTTCCTGCGGCGGGGAACTCCACGCCATCCCGATCGCGCCCACCACGCACGCCAATACCGCAATCCCCATCCATCGCCGCCGCGCCAATGCACGCCATCCCCAACGCACCATCTCATCCTCCACGTACACACCCGCGCCTTTTTGTAGGGAAGTGAAAACGTTTCAAAGGGGCCAACCCCGCAGCCACTTACCTCGGCTCGCAGGACGGAAGAAACGAGCTACCGCCGCAGCACGAGAAATCCTACACGCACTTCGCTCAAATCCAGATAAAAATTGACCCCACGTCAGCCCGTTCCGGATGAAAATGAATTCAAGAACTCCAAGAAATCACTGTTCGTTTTGAATCCCAGCCATCGAAGCACTCTTCTCCAAAGCAACTTCAGTCTTGATGTCCTCTTCACCAGCACTTTCATGTCGACTGTTCTCGCACCGTCGCGCCGCGTGAAAATTTCGAGCCCCTCGCTCTGCCATCCGCACAACACGTCGTTCACGTCCTCCGCAATCGCGTCGGTCTGCTGAATCACCACGACGCGCGAAATCCCGTGCTCTCGAAGTTTTGCGCCACTCGGAAAATCCTGCGGGTACACAATCCATCGGTTGTCGAATCGCCCTGCCACCTCGATAGACTTGGCAGCCATTCGGCTCGCGTCGAGAACAAACGCTGGCGGTGCATCCAGTGGCATCGATAGCGCGGCCAACTCCGTTGTCGCCACACGCAGTTCGCGCCTTACGGATACCGTGTCCACCAACGTCCGCTGGCCGGCGTCCCCTATAAACCGAGGGCCGGGGGCCGGCGCCGCGTTGAGAATTGGTACCGGCCGAAAGCCGCTTCGCGCGAATTCCATCGATCGCCGTACGGCCTCCGGCCCAAGTACATCGACCACCATGGCCGTCCCTGCCGCTGGCGTCTTAATCGAAAGCCAGGTGTCCGGCACCGCCTCGAGCGCCGGCGCTTCGTCGCAATGGATCTCGGTGAACGGCACAGGAGAAATCCACTTCGACCAGGCCGCCCCGCGCGGCGCCCAAGTCTCATACACTTCTTTATCGGTCATCGGTTCTCCATCCCGCTGCGCATCAGTACCGCAACGTCCTGCGCATCCTGATCGACGATCTGCCTCGCTGCTACTCGTCCATACGCGCCGATCGTTCGCCCTTCCAACGTGAACACGCCGATGCACGGAAACCGCGCGCCGTCCGGAGTGTCGATCGAGATCGGCGCGAATCGGCGTTGGGCCACCCACTCCTGTTCGTTGCGCCGCGCCTCGCGCACGATTTTCTGGAAAATCGCCGGCTGGGTCACGCCCTCGATCGCGATGTTTTCCCCAACCCGCCCAAGCGTAGGCTTGAACACCCAACCGCTCAGCGGTCCATCAACGTCCGTCACCGACCGCGTCTCCGGCAGCAGTCTCCTCCAATTCTTTGTTGGCGTTCGCAATGCGCGCCATGCTAGAGGGAACCGCTTGCTTTGTACGAGCAACGCCGTTCCCGGATTGCTCAACGCGGAACGCGAACCTCGAAACCACGGCTCCCAAATCTTGCGTTTCCCGGCCCCTGGAAGCCACTCGGCGGGGAAGAATCGCGCCACTGTCAGATCGCTTCGCGCCGCTGAATCTCGTCTGAACTTCGCCTCGCCGCTTATCCATGCGATCTCTTCCGGCCCGACAAGGGCACAACTCGACCCTAACTCGCGCAGCCGGCGTGACAAATACTCCATCACCTGGCGGTCGTCCGAATGCCACGTGGCGTGCACCAGCGCCAAAGTCCCCCCGTCCGCCGCGCGTGCTAGGGCCCGCGCATACTCGCCCGTCGGGTCGCCGCAAGTTCTCGTTCCGGTAAAGTATTCCGCAACCAGCTTGGTAAATCCCGACGCCTCCACAAATCCGCCGGGGACGTCGCAATTTACTTCCGAAATCCGCCAGCCGTCGCCGGTGAGATGAAAATCGAACCGCATCACGCGCGCCACGCTCTTCGGGATATCGGCCTCTCCGCAATCGCGAATCGCGCGAACAATTCGCGCCGGTAGCCCAAGCCTGGAATGCAATTCGGAGCGCAGGAAAATTTCCCGCTCGGCCGCAAGCACCTCGGCGCTTAGCGACTCCGCATCTCGCGCGATTGCGTTCCACTCGCCCTCTCCCAAAAAGAGCGGGTAGTTCGCGAGCACCGAGCGATCCTGCGATTGCGCGTCCCACTTGCAGCAATCAAACATCGCCGAGAGCCGGATCTGATGCCACGCCTCGTCCGCAATCGTCGCGCCTGCGCAAATCGCATGGCCCCGCGTCTCGTCGCCTCTAGCTCTCCAAACCTCATCATGGCTCGACGCTTGCAAATTGATCCTCGCCTTACCGATGCCTATATTTATACAGGACATAAGAAGTGTCTTTCAGACCGGAGACTCGCCACATGGAATGCCCGTCATCCTCAGTGCCGTTCGCACTCCCATTGGTAATTTCATGGGAGGTCTCGCACCCCTCTCTGTGCCCGAACTCACCGCAAAAGCCAGCACCGAGGACTTCCGTCACGCCCGTGGCGACGCCACACACAAGCCGGCCAACTGGACCAGCCCGCTTTTTCCTCAGCCTTTCACAGTTGTTGAGCGATTTCCGCTTGATCTACTCCTATTACTGTGATATGCTCGTATCGCGCTAATCAACAGACTCAGCGCCAAGAAGACTATGCGACGAGCCGGACGTCCTCTTTAACACTCCGGAACATCCCTATCTCCAACCTTTCATCCGTATTTCTACGGTCGTGTCTCCGTACTTGCCGCTTTTTGCGTAAAGCCGGGTCGATCCGACGAGGTCTCGACCCGGCAGGTTTCAGGTTCGCACCGGTCACAGCGCGAGAAAGCGTTTTCTAATCGACATCTCGTGCGATTAGAAACCGATGTAACTTCTAGAAAACAAACAAAGGAGGTGCATTCTAATCGGCACTAGATGACACAATTGACGATCGCAGAAACCGCACACACCGGGAGCAAAACATCGAAGTTTTTTCGGGCTGAATTCGCCAAAAGTCGGATTCACCCGGAGAAACGCTGGCGGCATAGCCAAGGCGCCGCGCTACCCGCCCCAAAATTGACCCCCACCTTACCCCGCGCCTATACTCATAGTTCGTATAAAAATTCCTTCTGCACTTGGAGCTTCGCCACATGGAACGTCCCGTCATCCTCAGCGCCGTCCGTACTCCCATCGGTAAATTCATGGGAGGCCTCGCGCCGCTCTCCGCGCCCGAACTCGGCGCGAAAGCCATCTCCGAAGCCGTGCGCCGCGCCGGCATCGATCCCGCCACGGTCGACGAAGCCATCATGGGCAATGTCGTCCAGGCCGGCCTCGGCCAGAATCCCGCGCGCCAGGCCGCGCTGAAAGCCGGTCTCGCTCCGCGCGTCGCCGCGATGACCATCAACAAAGTCTGCGGCTCCGGCCTCAAAGCTGTCGCGCTTGCCGCGCAAGCCGTCATTCTCGGCGAATCCGAAGTGGTCGTCGCCGGCGGCATGGAGTCGATGTCCAACTGTCCCTACCTCCTGAAGAATGCGCGCACCGGCTTCCGCCTCGGCAATCAGGAAATGATCGACTCGATGATTAACGACGGTCTCTGGGACGCCTACGAGAACTACCACATGGGCATCACCGGCGAGAACGTCGCTGAAAAATACAAGATCTCGCGCGAGGAACAAGACCAGTTCGCTTTCGCCAGCCACCAGAAAGCGATTCGCGCGATGAAGTCCTGCTGGATTTCTTCGCAAATCGTCCCCGTCGAAATTCCGCAGAAGAAGGGCGACCCCATCGTCATCAAGCAGGACGAATCGCCGCGTGAAGATACGTCTCTCGAAGCGCTCGCGAAACTCAAGCCCGCCTTCAAAAAAGACGGCACGGTCACGGCAGGGAACGCGCCAGGCACCAACGACGGCGGCGCCGCTCTGATCGTGACGAGCGAAGCCACCGCGTCGAAACTCGGCAAGCGGCCCATGGCGCGCATTGTGGCGCAAGCCGTTAGCGGCGTCGAACCCAAGTGGGTCATGATGGCGCCCGTCGAAGCCGTCGAAAAAATTCTCGCCAAGACCGGCTGGGATCGCGATAAAGACGTCGATCTTTATGAACTAAACGAGGCGTTTTCCGTCGCCGCCATCGCCGTCACGCGCGAGCTGCGCCTCAATCCGGAAAAGGTAAATGTAAACGGTGGCGCGGTCGCTTTCGGTCATCCCATCGGCGCATCCGGCGCGCGCGTGCTCGTCACGCTGCTTTACGAACTGGAGCGCCGGAACCTCAAACGCGGCATCGCCGCCCTCTGCCTCGGCGGCGGCAACGCCGTAGCCCTCGCCGTCGAACGCGCCTAGTCGTCGTCACTTCGAAGGACAGACCTTGCCGCCCAGACGCCGCCCAGCCGTCGAGCCGCCTTCAACGGCCAAACTCGGCCGTCGCCGCTTCGTGCAAGGCATCGCGGCGGCAGGAATTGTCGCCGCGCTTCCGCGCCACATTGCGGGCGCCGCGTCCGCACTCGCGGGCGAACCCGCGATCCTCGCCGGCACGCACTTCGATCTCACCATTGAGCGGCTCACCACCAACATCACCGGCAAGAGCGTGCCCGTCATCGCTACAAACGGCACGCATCCCGCTCCGACGCTCCGTTGGCGCCAGGGCGACGACGTCACTCTCGCTGTCACCAACAAACTCTCCGAGCCGAGCTCGCTCCACTGGCACGGCATCCGCTGCGCTCCCGAAATGGACGGCGTGCCCGGCCTCAGTTTCCCCGGCATCTCGCCCGGCGAAACTTTTCATTACCGCATACCCGTTCGCCAGAGCGGCACCTATTGGTATCACAGCCACAGCGGCTTTCAGGAACAGCTCGGTCTCGCTGGCGCGCTCATCATCGACCCCGACGGGCTCGATCCCATCGCGTACGATCGCGATTACGCCGTTCTGCTTTCCGATTGGACCGACTCCAATCCCGCGTCGATTTACGACAACCTGAAAAAGGAAAGCGACTACTATAACTACAACCAGCGCACCGCGGGCACTTTTTTCGAAGACGTGAAATCCGACGGCCTCGGCGCCACACTCGCAAACCGCAAGACCTGGGGCCGCGCGAACATGAGTCCGACCGATCTCGCCGACGTCGGCTCCTCCGCCTACACCTACCTTATGAATGGCGAACCGCCGCGCGCGAATTGGACCGCGCTCTTCGAACCGGGCCAGCGCGTCCGTCTCCGCTTCATCAACGGCTCGGCGATGACGTACTTCGACGTTCGCATCCCCGGCCTGAAAATGACTGTCGTCGCTGCCGACGGCAACGCCATCGTGCCCGTCGTCGTCGATGAGTTTCGTTTCGCCACCGCGGAGTGTTACGACGTGATCGTCGAGCCTGAAGCCGATCGCGCTTACACGATTTTCGTTCAGCCGCTGTCTCGCGGCGGGTACGCCCGCGGCACGCTCGCGCCGAAAATCGGCATGACCGCCGAAGTCCCGCCGATGGATCCGCGCCCGCTAAGAACCATGGTCGATATGGGTATGACGATGTCCATGAACTCGATGAGCAGCGGGAAAATGGGCGCCGCCTCCGCCGAAAAATCCTCGTCAATGGATGGAATGAACCACGGCGCAATGCCGTCCATGCACTCGATGCACATGGAAGGGAATCCCGGCGTGAGGACCATGCACCACCCGTTCCTCATTTTACGTCCGGAAATTTTCGGCATCGAGCCGCTGCCGCAACCGGGCCCGCACACGCCCCGCTTCGTTCCTGCCCCGGGCACGCCCGCTCCTGTACTGAAAACCGAATCGACGCCAATCAAAATCGGTCCCAATGTGGTATCGGTCGTCGCGCATCCCGAACCGCGATGGAGCGATCCCGGCGACGGCCTCGAGAACAACGGCCGCCGCGTCCTCACCTACGCCGATCTGCGCGCGCTCTTTCCCGGCGTCGATGGCCGTCCTCCGAGCCGCGAAATCGAGCTGCATCTCACCGGCAATATGGAGCGTTTCTCGTGGGGATTCGACGGCTATCGCTACTCGCAGGCCGAACCGGTTCGCATGAAACTCGGCGAGCGCGTCCGTATCATCCTCATCAACGACACGATGATGGAGCACCCCATCCACCTACACGGCCTGTGGGGCGAACTTGAGAATGGACAGGGTGCCTACCTGCCGTACAAACACACCGTCAGCGTGAAGCCAGCGGAAAAGTTGAGCTACCTCGTCAGCGCGGACGCCGCCGGCCGCTGGGCCTATCACTGCCATTTGCTCTATCACATGGAAGCGGGAATGTTTCGCGCGGTGGTCGTCTGGTGATCGCATCGCTTTTCGCGCGCCATCGCATCGTCGCCGCGTTCCTCGCAGCGATCTTCGTGCTCACGCTCGCCGCAGGCTCAGCGAGCGCGCAATCGACATCGGACTCGACGACCGACGCAACGCATCCGCAGTCCGCGCCGACTTCGACGACTGACACACAGCAGCCGTCCGCGGCGTCGTGGCCGCCTCCATGGGGCCCGCCCGTCCACGACAACGGAATCCTCTATTATGCCAATTTCAACGAACTCGAAACCCGCCTCACCGGCGCCTATCCCACCTTCCGCTGGGACAGCGAAGGCTATATCGGCGACGCCAACAATAAATTTTGGGTGAAGTCCGAAGGCAGCCTCACCAACGGCGTGATGAGCGACGGCGATCAGGAATTTCTCTACGATCGCCCGATCCCACGCGTCCGCTATTTCGATTTCCAAGTTGGCGTTCGCGCCGATCTGGACGCCGGCCCCACGCGCACTTGGGGCGCGATCGGCATTCAAGGCATGGCACCATACTTCTTCGACTTCGAACCGACGCTCTACATTCGCGGCGACGGCCACGTCGCCGGCCGCATCGAAGGCTCGTACAATCTTTTCATCACGCAACACCTCATCCTGCAACCTCAAGCCGAACTCAACTTCTACAGTAAAGACGACCTCGCACGCGGCATCGGGAGCGGCCTTTCCGACATCGACACCGGCGTCCGCATCGGCTACCAGATCACCCGCAAATTCGCGCCCTATGTAGGCTTCACCTACGCCTCCGGCTTCGGCAACACCGCCAATCTAGCCCGCCAAGCCGGCGCCCCCACTCACGATTCGAGCTTCGTAGTCGGCATCTGGGTTTGGCGATAAACTTTCTTCTCGCATACAATCCGCGAGCGGAGAACTCACATGCCGCCAAAATCAAAGCGCGCCACAAAATCCGCGAAATCCAAAAAGAAATCACGCGCCTCGCGTTCGATCGAACAGCGCCCCTCGCCGTGCGAATTCGACGCCGTTCGGCAAATTGCGCACACCCTCGAAGGCGTCGAAGACGGCGTCTCCTACGGCACCGCTGCGCTGAAGGTCCACGGCGCGCTTTTCATTCGCCTCCGCGAAGACGACGACACGCTCGTGCTCCGCTGTCCCATCGAAGACCGCGCCGCGCTCATCGAGTCCGATCCCGAAACCTACTTCCTCACCGACCATTACGTGAATTATCCGTGGGTCCTCGCCCGTCTCTCCTCCATCAACCCCGCGATCCTCCGCGACGTGGTGGGCATGGCTCATCGCAACGCCCTCGCCGGCCATCACGCCACGCGCAAAAAGTCTCCCGCCAGCAAAACGAGAAGCTGATCTCTCGCTCGCCTGACGCCAGCGCCGTATGGTATTTTCTTCGCGCGTTTTCATCCCGCATATAGGCGGTCGCGCAAAACATGTTCTGCCCCGAATGCCATTCCGAATATCGCTCCGGCTTCACCACCTGCGCGGACTGCGGCGTCGACTTAGTCGCCGAGCTTTCTCCTCAGAGCGGCCCCGATGACGCGCTCAATCGCGCAATCGATCAATCGAAAAATCCGGACGTCTATCGGATCGTCGGCGAGCACGGGGACCTGGCCACGATTCTCGCCATCCTTGACGCCGCGGGCATCCCCCATTCCGAAGCCGAACGCCACATCACGCTTCCGGGCCTCGGTAGCCGCCAAACGGTCATCTTGGTAAAGCCCCAGTACCGCGCGCTAGCCGATAAAGCCTTCGACGATTACGAGAAGTCGGTGGCAATTCCCATCGACGAGAGCGAATACGATCGCGACAACTCCGACGACCCTCCCGCAAATGACTTCGTGCCCGACGATTTCAACCCCGACGACGCCACCGTCGAAGTCTGGCACGGTGACGATCTCGACCTGCACAACACGCTCGTCGAATGTCTTACCAACGTCGGCATCGGTTGCGCCACGCATCTCGAAGACGCCTCCAATTCGAACGCGCCACCCGCGCCCAGCGCGAAGCCGAATCCCATCTTCGTTCTCCCCTCAGACGAAAAGCGCGCCCGCGAAGTGATCCGCGAAATCGTCAACGCCTCGCCTCCCGAGTAACGAAACCGCCGCCCCAGCCGCGACGTCACACCCTCTGAGATAGTCTTTATGTTGCAAGGGAGGCATCGCCATGAAACCGGTCCTCGCCCTTTCATTCGCCGTCCTCGTCTTCGCCTCAAGTTCGCACGTTCAGAACGCGACCGCCGCGCAAGCTCAATCGCATAGTCAACCTCCACATGCAACGCAAGCCGCAGGCGCGTCTCCAGCCAATCTCTACACGTCTGGATGCGGCCCGGGCGACGATAAATTCGACGTCAAGACAGACAACACTCCGCAGCCCGATCCCACCCCCGATCCCGGAAAAGCCATCATCTATTTCGTTCAAGACGATCGCTTCTTCTCGAGTCGTCCTCGTCCAACCGTTGTGTGGGGCGTTGACGGTTCATGGATCGGCGCCACGCGCACGAGGACCTATTTCCATATCACCGTTGATCCGGGTGAGCATCACCTCTGCGCCCGCTGGCAAACCACCCTGATCGCCTCCGCCAGCAAAGAAACCGCCGTCGCGCACTTCATTGCTGAGCCCGGCCGCATCTACTATTTCCGCGCGCAAAATCTGTACTGGCGTAATTTCAGTGAAGCCGCCGTCACGCTCGAACCGGTCGATAGCGACGAAGGCGCGCTGCTCGCCTCGCAATCCGGCTATAGCGTCGCCACACTTAAGAAATAATCTCGTCCGGTAAATTTTCGCCGCAGCTTCGTCGCGCGCCGCATCGCGGAAAAGTGGCGCGCGACAATTTCTTTACACCAAATCACAAACGGAAAATCCCGCCGTCAACTCTCTGTAACATTCCGCCTTTAGTCTCGCCCCGCTCCCGTCGGTCTCAACGCTCAAGTTGACTGTCCTAACGCGAAACGGAGGATTCCCGAAATGCGCAAAGTTGTTTCCACGCTTCTCGCCGGATTGATGCTCAATCCCGCGATGGTCGGAGCCGCGACGCCGAATAATTACGGCAACAGCTCCAAGACGGCCACGCCGATCAAGCACCTGGTGGTGATTTTTGGCGAAAACATTTCGTTCGACCACTATTTCGGCAGCTACCCGAATGCCAAGAACCTCAAGGGCGAGAATCCCTGGTACGCCGCGTCGGGCACTCCGACGGTAAACGGCGTCACGGGCGCGCTCCTAACCAACAACGGCAACGCCTCGAACCCTTTGAACGCAGCGGGCGCGAGCAATCCGTTCCGCCTCGCTCCTTCGCAGGCTTCCACTGCGGACCAGGATCACGACTACACGCCTGAACAACAGGCTTTCGATTTCGGTTTGATGGATCTTTTCCCGCTGTATACCGGCGCGGGCGGCACCGCTAACGGCAGCACCGGCACACCTCTGGTTTTCAACACGACCGGCCTCGTCATGGGCTATTACGACGGCAACACCGTCACCGCGATGTGGAACTACGCGCAGCACTTCTCGTTGAACGACAACGCGTATGGCTCCAACTTCGGCCCCTCGACGCCCGGCGCTCTGAACCTCGTTTCCGGCCAGACCAACGGCGTCAGCGACAACGAGAACGGCACCGGCTCTTTGATCGACGGCGGCGACGGCTCGCTCACCGTGATCAGCGACGCCGATCCGCTCGGCGACACCTGCTCGACCTCCACCGGCGAAAAATTCAGCATGGGCGGTACCAACATCGGCGACCTGCTGAACAAGGCGGGCGTGAGCTGGGGCTTCTTCCAGGGCGGCTTCAATCTTTCGATCACCAACGCCAACGGCACCACGGGCTGCAAGCGCAGCACCACGTCGGCGATCACGCAGGTCACCAAGGCCGACTACATTCCGCACCACCAGCCTTTCCAGTACTACGCTTCCACCGCCAACCCGACTCATGCGCGTCCGCTTTCGGTGAACGAAATCGGAAACGCCGGTCCGGCGAACCACCAGTACGACACGTTGGACTTCTTCAACGCGCTCAGCCACGGCACCCTTCCGGCCGTCACGTTCCTGAAGGCCCCCGGCTATCAGGACGCGCACGCCGGCTACTCGGATCCGCTCGATGAGCAGGCCTTCGTCGTTCAGGTGATCAACGCGCTCCAGCAGTCGCCCGAGTGGGAGAGCACCGCGGTCATCATCAACTACGACGACTCGGACGGTTGGTACGATCACCAGTTCAGCCCGATCGTCAACCAATCCACCACCTCGGCCGACGCCCTGACCGGCAACGGCGCTTGCGGCAACTACCAGACCGCGCTGCCTGGCATCGACGGCAACCCTCATGCCAATGGCCGCTGCGGCTACGGTCCGCGCCTGCCGTTCCTGGTGATCTCGCCGTACGCCAAGAAGAACTACGTTGACCACACCATCCTCGACCAGAGCTCGATCATTCGCTTCATCGAGGACAACTGGCTCGAGAGCGAGCGCATCGGCGGCGGTTCGTTTGACGCAGTCGCGGGCTCGGTCAACGGAATGTTCGACTTCAACAACTGCCGCGTGGGCGACTTCCTGTTCCTGAATCCGTCCACGGGACAGGTTGTCGGTTCGCAGTTCGGCGGCAACGGCAAGTGGTAATTCCGGTGCGCTTTGCCGGAGTGGAATAACTTGCAGTCGAATCGCATCTGAATCAGAGGTAGCGAATGCAGCGGGCCGGCGAATCTTTTTCGCTTGCCCGCTGCATTTTTCATGTGCGCTAATCGCGGTTCGCGTTTTCTCGAAAGGTAGAAGGCACATTCATGTTGATGTCTCGGCGTTTTTTCCTGCGGCAATCCAGCCTGCTCGCGGGAGCGGTTTTCACGCACCAGCATGCGCAGCATCAGCGCGCCGTGGTTCACGCGAAACCCGTCATCGATCTCGCCGCGCTTCCGAAATTTGTAGACGCGCTTCCAATCCTGCCCGTCGCTAAGTCGACGGAAACACGACCAAGTCCCGCGAATCCCTCGCTCAAAGTTCCGTATTACAACGTGGCCCTTGCTGCGTTTGAAGCGCAGGTCCATCGCGACATGAAGCCCACCACGATGTGGGGCTACGGCGGCTCGTTTCCTGGCGTCACGTTCGACGTCCCGAGCGGCCAGGAAATTCTCGTCGAGTGGGCGAATAGTCTTCCTGAAAAGCATTTCCTTCCCATCGATCACAATCTTTGCGGCGCCGCACAGGATCAGCCGGAGGTCCGCGCCGTGGTTCACCTTCACGGTGGACGAGTTCCGCCCGACAGCGACGGCTACCCCGAAGCGTGGACCGTCCCCGGAAAATCCTCGCTCTACCGCTACCCGAATCAGCAGGAGGCTACGGCCCTGTGGTATCACGACCACGCCATGGGCATTAATCGACTGAACATTTACGCGGGGATGGCCGGGATGTATCTGATTCGCGATGCCGCCGAATCCGCGCTGCAACTCCCGAGGGGCGAGTACGAAATTCCGCTGGTCCTGTGTGACCGGATGTTCGATAAGGATTCGCAGCTCTACTATCCCGTCTCCGACGATCCCAACGCGCCGTGGACGCCGGAGTTTTTCGGCGACGCGTATCTCGTCAATGGCAAGCTTCTTCCGTTCCTCGCCGTCGTGCAGCGCAGATACCGCTTCCGCTTGCTCAACGCATCGAACGCGCGCTTCTACCGCCTCGCGCTTTCGAACAAGCAGAAATTTCACGTGATTGGGAGCGATCAGGGGCTGCTCGAGGCGTCGGTAGAAGTTGCAAAGCTGGCTATCGCTCCCGGTGAGCGCATCGACCTCGTCATCGATTTTTCCGCGCACAGCGGGGAAGAGATCGTCGTGATGGACGACTTCCAGCCCGTCATGCAATTCCGCGTGGCGAGCCGAGCTGTTTCCGCAGGCACGAGCGCGTCGGCGCCTACGGCTTCGAACGCTACGCCGTCTTCCGCTGCAGCTTCGAGCACGCCGAATCTCACTGCAGACGGACCCGGCAATCACGAAATCGTTCTGCCCGGCCGCCTGCGCCCGGTTCAGCGCACCGCCGAATCGGCCGCCATCAAAACGCGTATCCTCTCGCTCGATGAAGTCGACGACCTCGTTCAAAATCCCGTGCGCATGCTTCTTAACGGCGCGCGCTGGATCGACCCCGTTGCCGAAAATCCTGTCCTTAACACGACGGAGATCTGGACGCTCGTAAATCCTACGGACGACGTGCATCCGATCCACCTGCACCTGGTTCGCTTTCAGATCCTCGACCGCCGCCGCTTTCAGACCTACGCATTCCTGATGAACCGTTCGCTGAAGTTCACCGGTCCAGCCGTCCCGCCCGATCCCATCGAAGCCGGCTGGAAAGACACGGTGCGGGCCGATCCCGGCATGGTCACCCGCATCATCGTCCGGTTCGACGGATACGCGGGCCGCTACGTCTGGCATTGCCACATCCTCGAGCACGAAGATAACGAAATGATGCGGCCCTACGAGGTCCTGCCAGGTCCTGTGACGTAGCTGCGCGGTGGTGAATACAATGTGGCTGGCGGCGCGGAAGACGCACGATGCGTTCGCCGCTTCGCGCGAACGCATCGTGCGCCAAACATTCAATGCTTCGTGTCGGACGCTTCCGGGACCTGAAACTCGGTGCGGATGAAAGGCTTGATTCCGTCGGCACCGCCTAAGCCGAGACAAACCAGACGGCCTTCGCGTTCTAGATCGATGTGAAAGTTGAAGAAGGGGCAACACTTCTCTTCGGCTGTGACCCACTCGACAAGCTGCGTAAGCGAGACATCCGAAGGGCTGAACTGAAACTCGTAGCCCTTTTCGGTTTCCACGATCTCTTTTCGGACTCGGATCAGGTATTCGGTTAATTCCTTGTGACGTTGACGCTCGACCGGGTCCATCGCTTTCAAGTTGCAGTAAAACTTGGACTGAACGACGGTTTGGCCCCTTTCAGGTGTTGCCTCTCTCACTGTGCCGATAGTCGAGGGTGAGTACGCCGCAATTAGAATCGCGGCCGCGACCGCGCGCTGCCTCTTCGCACAAAAGCTCGAGTGGTTCATACATTTTCTCCTTTGGGAATTGCTACGTCCCATTCGCTGATGCTAGAAGTTAAAGTCGACTTGAAGTCAAGCGGCGATTTCGAGCTCGGAGAGAGATTATGAAAATTGGTGAGCTGGCGCGGCGAAGCGGCTTGAACGCCTCGGCAATCCGATATTACGAGCGAGTGGGCTTGCTGGCGCCACCGCATCGCACGGGCGGTCAACGCCGCTACCCGGAAGAGGCTTTGCACCGGGTTTTGCTGATCTGCTTTGCGGGAGATATGGGATTCACGCTCGGCGAAATCAAATTGTTTCTCGCGGGTTTGCGAGAAAACGCGCCCGTTGGGCCGCGATGGAAAGGCCTTGCTGAGCGCAAAATCAAAGCTGTGGAGAGAACGATCGAGCGATCGCGTCGATTGAAGTCGCTGCTGGAGCACTTGCTCGAGTGCCGGTGCGGGTCGCTTCAAATCTGTGTCGACCGGCTTCGCCTGAGCAAGAACCTAAGGGAAATCAGCAGCGCGCGCGCGCCTTCGCTATCGCGGTAGTTAAAGCCGCCCGCGATATTGGCTGAGGCTGTGTATGCTTGACGGCGATTTGCGTGGTGTGTTCCTGTAGGCTGCGGAAAGTTTACGGAGGAATCATGGCGGCGGATGCGATTGAGACGGTCGCGGTGCTCGGCGCGGGCACGATGGGCAACGGGATCGCGCATGTGTTTGCGCGCTCGGGCTACAGAGTGATTTTGCGCGACGTCGAGCAGCGATTTCTCGACAAGGGCCTCGACACGATTTCGAAGAATCTCGATCGCGAAGTGAAGAAAGGAACATTGGCGGAGGCTGATAAGGGCAGTGTGCTCGCGCGCATCACGCCGACGACTGTGACGGATGCGCTGGCCGGCGTGGACTTGGCGGTGGAGGCGGTGCCCGAACAGCTCGATCTGAAAGTCCGGTTGCTTAAGGAAGTGGACGCAGCGCTGAAGCCCGGCGCGATCCTCGCTAGCAATACATCTTCTATATCCATCACGGAGCTTGCGGCGAAGACATCGCGCCCCGAGCGATTTATCGGTATGCATTTCATGAATCCGGTGCCGGTGATGCAGCTGGTGGAGGTGATTCGTGGGCTTGCCACGTCCGACGAGACGTTTACGACGATCATGTCGCTGTGCGAGAAGCTCGACAAGAAGCCGGTGGCGGTGAACGACGCGCCGGGATTTGTTTCGAACCGGGTGCTAATGCCGTTGATCAATGAGGCGGCGTTCGCGGTGATGGAGGGCGTGGCGACGCCGGAAGCGGTGGACGCGGTGATGAAGATGGGGATGAATCATCCGATGGGGCCGCTCGAGCTAGCCGACTTTATCGGGCTTGATGTTTGCGTGAATATTCTCGACGTGCTGCAGAACGGATTTGGCGATCCGAAGTATCGGGCGTGTCCGCTACTCCGCAAATACGTCGCTGCCGGGTGGTTGGGGCGTAAGACGGGGCGGGGATTTTACAAATATGGGTGAGCGAGCGGAGTTCGCGAGCGTGGAAAAAAGTGCGCGGTACCCGCGCACACAGGCAAGATTGCCTGTGCTACTTGCACTTGCGGTCGCATTGTTGTGCGCAACGTCGTCACGCGCGCAGCCCGGGACAACCGACTACGCGAAAGCGATAACGAAGACGGTGAAGCTGCGCGGCAACTTGACGCTGCTTCTAATCACCACGCCTGAGGACATTAACAAGGTGCTGATCCTCGACGGTTCCGAAGGTTTTCTACTGGTCGATCATCCCGAAGCCGTCGCTGCGCCGCTGGTGAAGAAAACTCTCGATGAGCTCGGGGCAAAACCGGTGAAATTCTTGATCGACACGCACTGGCACTACGATCACGTCGGTGGCAACGAAATTTTCGGACCGGATGCCGTCATCGTTGCGCAAGAAAACGTTCTCGCGCGACTGAGCACTGCACAGACTTCGGCGTGGACCAAAACTGCGATCGGTCCATATCCACAGAGAGCGTGGCCGCGCATCACGTACAAAGATTCGATGTCGATCCATTTTGACGGCGAAGACATCGAACTCGATCACTATGCGACGGGGCACACGGACGGCGACTCGGTGATCTTTTTCAAGCATGCGAATGTAGTGCACGTTGCCGATATTTACGACGGGAAGGGAAGTCTTGCCGGCGGTGCGGATATTGTTGGCGTTGCGAAGTCTCTGGCCGCGGTGCGCGATCGTATCAACTCCGACACCATCATTATTACTGGCCACAGCGCGGAACTTTCGAATCGCGCCGAACTCATCGACTACGTATCGCTGCTTGACAAAACGATCGATCAAGTACGAGCGGACATCGCTGCGGGAAAGTCGAAGTCGGAAATTATGGACGCGGGTTTGCCGCAAATTTGGACTCCATGGTTTGCGCCAAAATCGGTTCCGGCAGAGAAGTGGTTTATGCAAGGGATCTATGAGTCGCTGGCGCACACGAATCGAATCGACCAGTGATGACGGACGTCCTTCCTAACTGCGCTTTTGCCGTTAAGCCCTTACGGATGAGGAAGAACGCGCCATCCTGCAAGGCGCCAAAAAATTTGAAAAAAGACCTTTCGCCTTATCTTCGCCTATGCTATTCTCCCCCGAGAAATGGCGGGACCATGGGCCTGGTGTTACACTTTGGCAGCCCCCAAACCCCAGCTAAATCGCAACACAACTTTGAGGTGGCACTTCG
>Ga0210391_10000376_pt1 | contig 49754 bp, 39 predicted proteins | sample IncBWC12OmetaG_FD_160573 | JGI IMG/M metagenome (GOLD analysis project Ga0210391, IMG submission 160573) | Forest soil microbial communities from Barre Woods Harvard Forest LTER site, Petersham, Massachusetts, United States - Inc-BW-C-12-O ...
CCGTAACGGCGGCTCGCCTCCTGACGGTGACACTGGGGTGACACTGGGACGGGCGTGGCGTGAAGTGCCTCAGCAAATCGCTATTTTTCCTAGGAAATTGGTGGACGTGACGGGGATCGAACCGATGACCCCCTGCTTGCAAAGACGGCCGACACAAGAAACAGACGACTTAGCGGGAGACGGTTTGAATGAGCGAGAGGTAGCTAAAGTCGCGACGATAAAGGACTACTAGTTCACATTCGCCAATCCAGCTCTCTGCTTCAAATTCAAGGGTGGTCACAAATTTGGTCACAAGTCCCGAGCAATTGTGGCGGGCAACCTATAGGCCAATTATTTTCCTTCTATCGGAGATGCCATATTCCACCGCCAGTTTTCGAAGCGGATATTGCCAGACTTTTTCGTAAAGCTCTTGCCGATCCCATTCGCCGTCGGTGTCATTCATGAAGGGCTAATACTCGAAAATCGGTTCCAGCATATCGATCCTGAAAAGACGCGCAGCCCGTGAATTTATGCACTCGACGAATCTGCCTTTGGTTTGATCGACGTCATGATCAATGTATGCATGCCTTTCAGGGCGACTGCGTATTTCGGCCATCTTTGTTCCCCCAAGACGCTCTGGAAATATCCATACGGTTTATCGTGCTGGCCTCCCGCACCCAGGCATTTAGTAGTACGGAGCTTCTCTACCCTATCGTGGAACCGCATCATCCTGTCCGCCAAGTCCTCTAGCGGTTGGAGTTCCGGCTCGAAGGCTTCGCGAATTTGCCGCAGCGGGAATTCGCGGAGCAACTTCGACAGATAGGAATCCCATAGCGTCGTCGTGAGATCTCGATATGTCGAGAAGTATGCATCGCACATGCCTCGAAGAGTGGCCCACTCGAGTGGAGTAATCTGATTTCGCGCATCTAAACCCATTAGTGCTCGGTCGATTTGAGCTTCGAGCACACCGCCGATCGCAAGAGTTATATGAAGAAAATTGGGTACTCCGTCGGGATGCCGGTTCGCGACATGCCTTTCGAGCTTTCGAAAATGTCTCTCGCAAAACGTTAGAGCTAAGTCGTGAAGACTGAGCGCCATTGCAAAATTATGTTGCCCTACGCTTCTCATTTCTTCGCGGGGATCACCGCTACCTTTAAATAGCCGCAAGCCTGGTCGAGCGCCCAATGTTAGAGGAATGTCACAGAAGGTCAGGAAGGTTCGCAGCGCGTCCTCATCATCCCCAGAGCGCAAGTCATATAGCACCGAAAGTAGGCCGGCACTGTTCTGTTCGGCTTCTTTGACATATCTCGCCTTCCTGCGATTGGTTCCGGTTTGCACGTCCAGGAGATTGGTGATCAAAACTCGATTACTCAGGGTGGTGCCAGCAGAATCCCCGATGCTTATAACAGTAGAGCTTTCCGACAGTCGCCGGCTTGTCTCGGAGTCAATCTTGATCTCCAGCAGCGAGCTTCCGGTCACTTTAAGCGGAATACGGACGTACCTTCCCCCTGAAAACTCGAGTTGTGCGCGAAGTTGGATTCGGCCAAGGGGCTCTGCCAACCACACTAAGATGCTTTCGGTCTGAGCCTCCGCCTCGCTAATCCTGATCGGCGTGCATTCTCCGGATTCTTCGTCCGGGACTTCAGGAACCGAGATTAACTGATTCGGCTTTAGCAGTCGTCGAGCTTTCAGAGTGGGATCGAACAATCGGGGGACAAGCTCCCGCGCATCCTGCGACGACAGAGACAGGGTAAGAAGGTCTTCGACGTTGGATTCTCTAGCGGTACGCAGCAACGCAGCTGTCGTGCAGTTTGCACTTCCATACGCGAGGAGGCAAGTTTTGCCGGTATCGAATGCAAAGGCTTTACCGTGCAGAGGCTGATCCCGATCATCGGAAGAGTAATCAGTCAAGTAAAGCTCGACTTTGCCGCTCTTCACTAGCGAATGTCCCAACCATGATGGCGGCAAATTCGTATATCGATTCTGCGTATATATTTTGAGTTTTCGGGCGCCCGTCTTGGCAAACAATTGTTCCAAGACATTAGTGTTTGCATCGAAATATCGCGAGACTACGGAAACAGATTTAATCGGGGCGCTTGCCTTAGATACCAGTTGATTCAGAAGAGGACTTTTGAGGTTCGTCATCAGCTCGACGTCACAGGGAGCCTCTCCAGTGCCGTCGAGCCAAAGCGTGTCGAGATGCATCTCCTGCAAGTTAGACTTCAACGCTCTTGCTGGCCATTGAATCGCGATTGATTGGACAAACGCAAAAGCTGATCGCAGGATTGGGACGAACGTCTCATTCTCTTTCAACTTAAAGTCAAAACAGCCAACAAGCTCCGCGTTAGCCGTGAGTCCGGGTCGCGTGAAATTCGCGCTACCAACGAGCAGTCGCCCCTCGCGGGCGGACGTCAACAGGATTAGCTTAGGGTGAAAAGCACCAGGCACGGCCACCGGGTGGAGCAAATATCGTAGGTTCGCTTGCCTTGGCCGATGGGTAAGAGCACCTGTCACGATTTTGTCGTAGGTGCATCTGTCCAGCAATACCGAAATGGTCTTGCAATCGTGTAGGCTTCTGAAACTCGCCAAACAATATTCTTCAAAAAAGATCGGATCAAACGTATAGGTCAACACTACAGCATGATCGAATGATCCGGAATCGAGAAGCTTGGGGAGGTCTAGCCTCTTCGCAGACTGCGTTTTCACGGCATGAACCTTCCAAGAGTTGACTGTCCACCACCGGTCACCGAGAGCTGGTCATTAGAATCTTTCGCCAGCAAGCAGAGATCAGTCAGAACTGACACGCTGTTATCGCTCCTCGGCGATCGGTACCCGGGAGAATAGTCCTGATCCTTGAAAACTCTGCCCTCAATTCGGTGAAGCCAGCAGCTTTCGAGCTTACCTTTTTCGTACATTACCCTGTCGTGCTGATCCAAGATCAGTTCTGACAAGATCGGTTCCATCGCATCGGCCCAGGTAACGTGCTTGTCTCGCCACCTGACTACGTAAGGCCGGATCGACTCGAAGTGCATTTCAATCCCAGCCTTTATTGATATATGTCTCGCCACGTCTGTTGGTGGACCTCCCCACTTGGCATACAGGATCGCAAGGAGAGAGACAGCCACTGCAGTCCTCTCGTACGCGCTTTCGGGCGCTTGATCGAGGATTTGGGATTCGCTGCTTGGATGAGAAAGGTCGAATTTGAGCTGGTTGTGTCGGCAAATTGGTGGATTCAAATCAGGAACTGCGACCCCAAGGTGTTGCAATAGGTCATAGGGACGCCCAAAACCCGCTCCGTGGATTTCCTGTAGTTTTTCGAGGAATGCATCGGAGGTCAGCCTTGTGCAAATCTCCCGAACAGTCGATCCGGAAAGCTCGGCCGAGAGGATATCCAACACTGCAGCAAGTAAATTCTCTAAAGCCTGGGTGACGAACTGATGTAGGCAGAAATACTGCCAGAAATCAACGCAGGTTTTCGTGCTTGGCGGACAGTTCCATTGCCTTGACCGGCGCTTTGGCAATTGCAATTGACCATAGTAGTAGGGCGCGTATACGAGGTTCCAAGTATCACCCGAATGGACGGCGACTCCAGACTCCCCGTAAGCGGCAATAATGGACAATAGCAAACAAAGGGAACTCCGACGCATCAACGCTCGGTCTGACTTGAGATTTTCGCTGAAGAATAATTTAGTCAGTTGGTCCCTTTCCGACGATGCATGCACTAGGTAGTCGAGATTGAATTTCGCTGCAGTCTTGACGAAATCTTTCCATGCCAGTGAACGGTCAATATAAAGTTTCTTCCGGACATAAGGCGTGTCTTCTATTGACTGGTGGAACGCTAAAGCCAGTTCCCGTCCGGCTGGAGAAACGTGATAGATCCCTTGCTCGTCCCGTGACGTCAGGCCAAGTTCGGATATCGAGCCGGTATAGTACTGACCAAATGCACCTAGGGGGTTTGAGGGTAAGGGCCTGAAATCGCACGCGACGTCGCCGCTTTGCTTTGCGATTGGGAGCCGCGCCTCAATGACTCGCAAACCGACCGGTGAGGAGCTTGAGTTAAATTGGAGGCTTGCGAGTCCGAAAAGCGAGTCCCGTCTCTGAAATGCTGTAGCGAATTGTTCGTACGACTTAGGGTGTTCTTCTGTATCGATATGCCAAATCGCCCAGCAATAGAAAGAATAATATCGCGCGCGATAGGTCTGAGTGATGATCCCCTGAAGCAAGAAGTCTGTAATGATTGCCGAAACGCGTGACAAACCAAGCGGATCGCGACCACCTTCCTCAATCGACACCCTTTTGGTCCATCGGGGAAGTAGAGAGGCTATTGCTAAACTCATCGATTGACTCGCGCGTACCGAAACTAGCCAGTTCCAGGTTACAAGTCAATGGCCACTGTTGCATCCGGCACCGAGGATAGAACTCATCGTCTTCAATTGAGCTACGAGGAACACCTGTCCAAAGACCTTCCCTGCCCAGAATCCCCAGCCCTTGGGTGTCTCGGATTCATTGAGAATTTACTTGCCCAAAAGTGCGTCACGGCGCGCCTCAAAAAGAAATGTTTCCGGGCAGCCTCGGGAAAAAACGACGAACGCAGTGGGCACCCGCTTACCCACGGCGACCCTCGGATATCAGTCTGCGAACTTAGCCGTTTTTCCGTGTCTGAACGCGAACGTCGAACATGGGGTCAGACCTCGCCGAGTCCTGTCCGGCCCATGTTCGACCAAAGCACGATTCGATTCTTGTAGACATCGCCGCAAGAGGCGCGTTTGCGGAGCTAACTCTTTTCACGCCGTCTTAGGGAAGTGTGCAGAACAAAAGGGCTACGTTTTTCGGACGTGTCTCGGATATTCCGTTTGTATTGGGGTCGGTTTCTTTTTTCGGCCCTCCGCCCCATCCATCGTTCACAAAATTGGGCAAGCGCTGGGTAGCGCCTCCCGGGACCATCGTCGTACTGTCGCCGCCTTTTACACCCATCGTGTGCGTGTGGTTTGCAACCCCGTCACTCTGTACTGATCCCACGGATCGAAGGGCGCCGTCGGGGTCATTCGCTCCGCTCGGATCCAAACCTCGAATGAAGCGTCCTTGCGCAGGTTGATAAACCGTCCAGGGAGCTGGGCACGTGGAGGCAGCGAATGCGACAACAAGCCCATGCTTGTCTAGTTTCGCAGCCAATTCCTGAATTTGAGCCGTGGTATCGTCTCGGAGCTTCTGTATTTCCTCATGCACTGAGGTAATCGTGAACGCCTCCGACGCTGCCCCCGCGGTGGTTTGTATCCCGAGCGTAAAATGCTTCTCGGGGTCTTTGGAACAGTGTATGAGCAGCGTTTGGGTCGAAATAGGCTTGGGATGGGCCAATGAAGCATCCTGAAGATCGTCATTGCACTTGAATTGAGGATCTAGCGGTTGAGCTGAAAACTCGGTCAGTGCCCACTGTGGATTTCCCTTCGTGGTATTTGTCAGCAAAACCGCAAACGAGTCTCGGTTGTCAGATACCGTCTTCAGCCGTGCCGAAAATCCATTCATATCTGCGTCGCTTTTCGCACAGTCGTCCACAACCTTTAGTGCAGCTACGCTCATCTGGCTTATGACGGTGTTATTCGCGCCGCCGGCATACGCCGATTGAGCCGTCATAGAAAGAAACTGCGAGCGGTTTGCTCCCCAATTGGAGGCGTTAGACGACGTACCGAGGAAAGCATCGACCTCACCTGGAATATCCAGCCCCCCATTGAGCGAAGAACTCGACGCGTTCCCCCAGGATGCGTATGTGCTGCTCGCAACGAGTTGTTGGAGTTGAGAAAACTGCTGAAAGCTGCTGCCCTGAATAAGCACGTCAGGCTTGAGGTTTTGAACAAATATTTGGCAGACACTAGATTGAGCAGACGCCCCAAACACAAACACAGCCACAACAGCCAACTGGCACACTAGAGCACGAAACACAATTCTTTGCATTGGATCCTCCTAAGTTGAAGTTCCTACCAAAACCCATCCCAGAAAACCTTTAATCTGCCTTTCTCTATACGTATTCACGAATGCCAGCGGTAGGATTAGGTGCAGCATCCTCGACTGGATCACCCGTTCACAAGGCGTTTTCATTGTTGTATAGAACGGCAATTGGGATCGATTCCCTTCAATCGCGGAGGGTCAACCACGGAATCAGAACTTCCGTCTAGTTCCGCGCGACTACGGAGCTTATCGAGTCAGGAGGTCAGTCAAAGCGAGGATCGTATATCACAATATGCTTTCAAGAGAGTTTAGGAATATCGACGGGACTCAGCCTGGCCGGCGGCTCAAGTCAATTCTTATCAGCAGGCCACTACATCGTGGCATTACTCGTGCTGTCGCCAAAGAATCAAGAAACCTTCACGACGTCGCGCAAAGCGCCGCCGACCATCATTTTCATTGAATGAGCATAATCGCCGCCCGGCAATCCTTTCCGCCTCTAAGAAGCTTCTCCATTCGCTGCGCAGAATTAATCAAGGTGGTTTCCAAGGTCTTCGCCACTTGGAGGCTTAATCGGTCCTCCTTTTTTTTGGACGCATCGGAACTCAAATTCGCCAAAAGGTCGTCGATTGCGGTGTCCGAATTTGAAAGACTCATGGCTAACTGGCGCAACTGAGACTGCAACGGGAGCTTTTGTCGTAGCTCAGATTCCAATGTGGGCAGATCTACCAAGATCTTCTTACGTTGCTCGTTATTGAGTTTAATTTGCGAAAGGAATTGAACGAGCGACGTTAGATCTGATGGAATGTCCGGCAGATTCTCGCCGTAGGCCATGGTGAGCGACATCGTCCCTGCTGCGCAATCCGGCGACACCGAATCCTGCTGGGGGTCACATGGTGTGCATGAAGAATAGGTAGGTACGTCCATATACCTTATCGCTCTGTTACTGGCAAACGTCGGATCCACAAGCTGTAGCATTCTGTGATACGCAAGGTGGACGTGATAGTCACAGCCTGTAAGGTCAGGTGTCGTGTCTACACTTTTGATATTCAACCGGAGTGTGCCAGAATTATTTTGATCTGCCATCGCCGGCGTATTACAACTCGACGCGGTGGGTATTCCGGTGCATCCCAATAGGCTTACCGTGTGCGGGCCCGAGGCATAATGCAACACGGCTCCGATGCTATGCACGGCGACAGGGGTACTTGTTGGAGTCGAACTCGCCGTCGGAAATGCGTCTTGAAATGTCATCGGATAAGTTCCATCGTTACTGTACGAATCCGGAACTGGCAAAATGATTACGTAGGCCGAAGAGCCGTAGGTTCTCCAATTCCAACCGGCGGGCTTTGAAACCACAACTGGTTGGACCCCGCCGTAGCCATCGGAACTCAAGCCGGTCGTCGAATTGGTCGTACATTTGTCGTCGAACCCCAGACAGTACGTTCCCAGACTCTGTATTACTGTTCCGTCTCCGGTGCTGAACACGGGTGGGTTATGACCAGCAACATTGGGTGCGATCGCCACCAGGACTGGCGAGGCTCCGCCCGCTGTCTGGAACTGTGGTTCTACGTATAAAAGCCACGGGCCCTCTAACGAGACATCTAATCGCGTTTGCGCTGAGGAAATATGGCAGATAACCAAGGTAGCGAAAATCAGTAACATAAACCTCGCGCTAATCTTCATTTTATCTCCTCTGGAAAATTAGTCCTAGTAGCCCTGGACTCCGAAGGCCGCCCAGTAGAAGGGGTGGATGGACGATGACTTGGCAGCCGTGTGCAACTGCGCGTAGTGAAGCGCGGCGGGTGCGCTCTTTCCACCAACGAGATCCGAATAAAATTCGTGCATGAAATCCGCCGTTTCCTCCGAATCGACATGCCATCGTCCAGCAACCACATACGAAACTCTGGCCCTAAGAAAAGACTGCGTCAGTTCCTCGGTTCCGGAGGTCTCCGCGTAAGGGCCGCCCCACGTGTCGCAGGCCGCGAGAACGACGAGCCGCAGATTTTTAAGGTCCTGAGGTTCAAAGCTTGTCGCTTGAATTAGTGGTGGACGCAATGTCCGGCTGTCGGTTCCGGCGAGAAGAAGCCCACTCATTTCGGCAGCCGCTACGGCGTGCCCAGTGAAATGAAACACGGCAGACTCTCGAAGCTCGCGGCGAATAATGTCGAGCGTCGCCGCTTGTCCTCTCAGCCATCGGTAGGAGCGGAAGTGTCCGGCTACGTCCTCAACTTCGTTCTCGGCATCCGTCAGAACCGCATAATTCGGTATCGCCACGACGGGAACGCTAACAATTAGAACTTTAGATTTTTCCGTGACTGCCGAATCCGAGTGCGCGCTTAGTGCTTCGTATAATCCGGGACTAATTATCACGGCAGAACTTTCACCAATATAGTGCCCGTTTCTATCTACTAGAACCTCCATCGGAATCGCAGAAAGGATCCCGTCGAGCTCAAAAACCAGAATTCGTCCGGGATCGATTCGATCCTTCATGGGGCTGAGCAGAACGTCGTAGAGGGACCTTCCCAGCGCCCGCAATACCGTCAGATCGGAATCACGCGTCGCGCACAACCGCCGGAATTGTTCGACCAGAATCTCCAATTCATGCGAAGGTTGGCGCACCCACTGAAAATAGATTCCGCGATCGTCGTAGAGCCATATGCCTATGCCGTCGGGAAATATCACATAACTGATCACAGTTCTGTCGTGAAGTTCCGTTCGCCGCAACCTCACTGTTTCGGGTATTTCGATGTCCGGCGCAGAACGTGCGTCAGGCACAGTAGTTGAGTCAATTCTTGGTGACGAAAGCGATTGGTTAGTCGGAGCACGCGAGTCCGAACCTTTGTACCATTCCCACAGTTCTATCGCTCCCTCAGCGTCACCCCGTCGCAGTTCCCACAAGACTAGAGTCCTGTAGGTTCGGTCAGTTTGCTTCGACCATTGCAGGCGCTCGAATTTCGAAGGGAAAGATCGAAGTGCCCACTCAGCGAGATAGATAGCCGACTGGATGGATGATTTCGCCGTTAATAAGTCGAGCCGTCGTACATCGAGCTCAGCTTTCGTTGTATAGAACCCCAATTCCGTCTCAAAGCTCGGCGCAGCGTTCAGTTGATCTCGAACGTGATCCAGACGTTCATTCGCGGTTTCGAATTTCCCCTCCCTGCTTTCCAGGCTCGCGAGCCAGATCTCCGCCTCCATTCGACCACGCGAAGCGGCATCGGTCTTGGGAGCCTTCTGAAAGAGCGCACTGGCGATGGCAAACTCTCTTTCGGCCACGTCGGTACGCTCAGCGAGAAAGGCAGAGTTGCCGTACCACCGGTGGGCCATCGCGCGCTGTACGAGATCTGGATGCAGATCGATTAAGGCCGTCGCTTGCGCCCAGATCGTGACTTGGAGATCTGGCAAGCGCAAAGTGTCGGCTGCGGTGTCCAGATCGGTGTAGAAGTTATACCCCTTCATGACGTCGGCGCGCCCAGACCAAAAACGATCCAAACCTTTCACCGCAAGATTGAATCCCGACTGTGGGTCGCCGACATCACCCGTGGATTCAGCTTCGAATCCGAGTCCGCGCAAGCGGAGGTCTTCGTACTGAAAATCGGTAGCCAACTTCACTCCGCGATCGAGTGCCATTCGCGCCGCGCCGAGATTTCCAGCAAGATATTCACAATTAGCCAATTCAAGACTCACCTGAGACTGAAGCCATCGATAGGTCGTCCGTGATAAACGTCGATCCAAGTCGCGCTCGAGGCTTAGGCAATCTTGACCGTCATAGAGAAGATGGGACGAATAGAGTTGTTCTTCCTCAGCCCTCAGTTCGCCGGCCGGGTTGTGCGCGGTCTCGAACAGCACTCGAGACTTACTTGCGGCGGTGCGCCCGGCGGCATAGTCTCCAGATTCATTGTCCTCGATTGACAGCGCCAACTGATCGACGGCAAGACCAAACGGGTAGTGATGAGACGAGCTCAATAGTTCAGAGAGCCAAGAATCATCATGTCTGTCCCTCAACACTTTGGCCAAATCGATCAACGCGATCATCCCATCGCGGTTCTTCCCGGTTTCCTTTGCGACGGTAAACACTTGGGGCAACCACTCGATTATTGCGGTTCGCTGGTAGTCTTCGATTCGAGCGTCAATTTCGTCCTCCACAATGCTCCCACCGCTCCATGTGACCAACTGTGATGGACGTGCAGTCGGTTGAGCAAGACTACTGCGCTTAGTAGAAACTTGCTTTTGTACGCTCTGGAGATTCTGGCGAGCCTGCTCTGCCCAAGGACTCGCGCTGTCTATCCGCAAATAGTGCTGCCAATCAAGAATGGCAGGCTCGTATAAATCTAATTTGCCCTCCGCGAGCGCGCGATTATACAAAGCAATTGGATCGTCGGGTTTTTGTTTTAGGACGCGGCCCAAATAGTCGATTGCGATCCCATAATCCATCTTACGATCAGGATTGGATGCCGCACGCTCATAGTATGCGCTCGCTAGGTCCGTCATAATTGCAGTTGAATTGGGCTCTCGCTCAAGTGCCCGCTGCAGGAACTCTATGGCGTCACCGTACTTCAACCGGAGCAAATAGACTTGGCCCTTCGCATGCAACCATTTCGGATCATTCGGATCTGCTTTGAGTTTCTTCTTAATTAGAGAATTCGCGTCGACCAGCGGTTGCGGATCATCATCTGTATCACCGCGATCTTCTCTTAGAGGTGCGTATCTTGCGCCGACGATCCGTGGTTCGATAAGCCGCTTTTCCGAATACGCATCGGCTAGCATTCGGTCGACATCGGTTTCAGCACGGGAACGGACCGTCAGCAAAACCCCGAGAACCACAACCAGAACAATCGCTGCCGACCACATAATTGCGGACGGAACCGAGGTGACTCGCAAGATACGCTGCGTGAGACGGTCGCGGAGAGGTGTTCTGGTATTGAGAAGACCATATTGGACGTCGTCTTGGAACCCGGATTTGCTCGTCGCCTCCGGCGGGGTTTCGAAATTAGATATCTGGAAACAACGCGCAACGAGCTTCCGTTGCCAGTCCGGATCCGCGCTCGCGAGCTTGCCTATAAACGTTTTGTCATGAGCCGACACATCGGCCGCGAAAGCCTCATGCATCACTCTGAAAAGATGCCCACAGTGACTGCACGTCGCAATGTGTGAAAGCAAATCTTCCGACCGAGGTCCTGCCACTGCTCCGCCAGCTACCCCAATAACATCCTCGTCGCGAGGACAGCTAGCAGTCGCCTCAGATGGGCCATGTCCACGAACACGATCAAACGCTCCTTCCCATTCTTTGTGCATCGCGAGCAGTCTTTGGCATTCGACGCAACTCGCCAAGTGTAGGCGCGCAGAATTAGAGTCCGTGGACTTCCCGCCGTCTCCTCGGCTGTCACGCGCTACTTCGAGAAGCCACGCGATCTGATCGGCACTCAGATGCTTTTCGTCTGGAACCACTTCGAGTTACTCCTAATTACAACGAGCCGCGCGACGTTTTCCCTTTACCGAATTGCGCGGGTTGAACACTCTCACAGTAACTGACTACCAAGCGCTCCCGGATCTTTCGACTTAGCCGTTTCAAAGTACTTTCCACGCCTTTTGTGCTAAGCCCAATCGTTGAGAGAGCGGCGATTTCGCTTGCCGGTAAACCCACACGGTAATACAGCCAAAAAATTCTCCGATCGCGCTTACTGTCGGGCTCAGCCACGATAGCCTGAAGGCAAGAATCGATCTGTTCGAAAAGCACTGCATTTTCCAAAACCGAAGTGTTGGAAACCGCAGTTTTCCTCGCATCGAGGCCCGAGCCAGCAGATTCCAGCGATTTTGTCGCCGACGTATCGCGTTTCCGGGCGTGCCGAGCTCTGAAATGATCGTGCACAAGATTGGCAGTAAAAACTTTCACGAACCCGAACACCGAATCCGGGTGGAGTGATGCGAAATTACTCGCCAGATTTGAACGCTCCTTGTAGAGCTTCAGGTACGTCTCTTGAACCAAGTCATCGATCATCTGAGTGGAGAGCTCGCCCCACTGACGTCCAACACGCATTACCACGCTGGCGATTAAGGGCTGAAATCGACGCACAAATTCCATCCACGCCGCTTCATTCCGCTCACGTAGGCAGATGGCGACGAGTTCTTGTGGCGGAAGCGTCGAATAGTCCACGGAGACTACTGCCTCCAAGTTTTAGGGATTCTAGCGCAAGACCGGGTACTTTATGCAAAGGTAAATAAGCGGGCGAATCGGAGCACAGGTCGGTCAAAAGGGAACCAACCGCAAATCGCGTTCTGTTGAACGAAGGCCGATTTCAACATAACAAGAGGTCAACAGAAACCGCAGACGTGATTGGCTTTGTCTTTTTCGTCTATCTTTCTACCCCAACGTAAAATCGCATACGCCATTCCCCGATTTCGCGTTCGCCACAATTTGTAGTCTACATGGATCGGCAAATCAAGGAGCGAGTCCCTGCAGCACAGATGAGGTGTGCGACTTGCCTGCGGACTTTAACCTAGACAAGTCCTGTCATCAAACCAGCTTCAGCGGTCGCGGTCGTGGTGCAAACTCAAAAATCGGTGTCAGTCTTACGGCACGCAAACACAATCTCGTGCAGCAACATTGAACCCAAATCCATTAGCGACTTCGACCCTCCAAATTCAGCAGATTGTATCTTGTATTTTGTTAAGTCAATTGGATGTGGCTCCTGCCCTGTAGAAGGGATTCCGTCGCATCTTCCGTTTTCTTAAGACATGTGGGCCTGGTTAACAGGCGAGGAGACGCTCGATGAATCCCGCGCAAATGTTTCGATCCATTCTCAGTTTGTTGCTTGTCCTAACGATTCTAATCAATCCGATAGAGGCGCGGGCCAGCGTCCTGTCCGATGCGGCAGCCCAGGCGCAGAATCTCATCGGTGAGCTAAACCCAATCAATTTGGCGTTGGGACCGCTGATTAACGACGCCATTGCAAGGGGTGACGATGCGTTGAGGCAGCGGCTTGAACAGCTACACGCAATAATCCAGGAGGCTTTGTTCACCTTGAACCAGATCGCGCAGCAACGAATCGAACAGGTCAACCAGGACGTCATCGCGCGCTTACAACAACTCCAACAAATCACGAACCAATCGATTGAACAGCTGAATGCTTTGGCACAAGGACGAATTACTCAAATCGACAGTTCCTTGCAGGCAAGAATCACACAGATGGGAGATGCTACGGCAAATGTAATTGCTTCACTACCAATTCCAATTGAGCCGTTGTTGAATGTCGGACCAACCGGCATCACCACTGTGAGACAGTCTGGGATGTACACCACATTATTACTTACGGGAAGCGGCCTGTTCAAAAATAATACAAAGCCGGAAGCTTACTTGATCGACTCCGAAAAGGCGCATGCCGGCATCGATATACTCGACGTGCTTGCGTCCCTCGTCCCCGTCGGCTGTGCGAGTGCGAGCGCAGGAAAGGGGCTTGATGTTCCGAGTGCTTCAATGGGTCTCATCGAGATCAAAATTCCAAACAGTTATCTCCCGTCTAATCGGAATGCGACGGAGTTCACTCTGAAATTGCAGTTGCGACGAGGCAATAGTTTTTTTGTTTTTCCTAGCTACTCAACGCCTACCTTTCCTCTGCACGTTTGCGGTTCGTTGCCACCATACTCTATCGAGGTTACCCAAAGTGCTTCCGGCGAAGCCTGGGAGAAAAGAACTATCCCCTATCCAGGATCCGGACCAACCAAGGGACATCCTTACGGCTTCTACATTGACGACAATGGCGGGAACAATCATTTAGATATTTGTGCAATCGCAAGCGAAGGCTATCAAGTTGACGATGCTCCATTTCCCGGCTTTTCGGCCGGCCTCTCTGTAGGGTCAGAAGGCGGCGATCACTATCACAACATTTCTTCCCCAAAGCCCGGTTGCGTTCACTTGTATGCAGATAACCGAAACGGTGGCGCGAATGAGTGGATCGCCGACGTTTATGTCAGGCAAAGGAAGCTTACCCCAGTCCAGCAATGCAACCCGCCCGTTACAACGAGCCTTCAATTAAAATATGGTGTGCCAAATCAAATTATACTTGCTTCCGCTAATGCGATAGGCCCATGCGGAGAAGCTGGAGTGAACGTAACACCGACCGTCACGACGCGCGTGTTTGTGAAAGATTCCACCGGGACCGTTGTAGAGACCTTAGACTTGACACCGAATGTGCCCCAAACTGCGCTCGACGGTGCGATACACATGACCCTCGGGGCTACCGGTTTGCTAAATCTTACTTTAGATTCGGTTTGTCGCTGGAAATTCGATGAGCTGGTTCAGACAGCTTCTCATTAGAAAGGGCCATCGACCGTGGAGTGCGATCCTCATTAACGACGATGATAAAGCGCGCAGCCATGACATCTATGGGCGATAGTTGGTCGCCCATCTTGGGTAACAAGACTCCGCAGTAATGACAGGAACAGTCACAATTGGCTGGGGACTGCCGGGATGATCTTCACCCACTTCCATTCAAAACACATTTCCGATCGAACAAAATGAACTTCCAACGTCGCTTCATAGTGTTTGAAGTGGAGCAGCACGAACAATCTGATTGTGCTCGTGCTAATTCTGCTGAAGCCTTCGCTACGCCTGCCGATGCCCAAAAAACCCGTTCCTGACGACCCCGTAAGTGCTTGGACTGTCGCGGCTAAAGCTAGCGGTTCCCGTTGCCCGCAAACGGGTGTTTCTGGGCGCTCACGTGAACGCCGCAGATCAAATTAGGGACACCTAATACTTCTCACAATTCAAGACGAAGGACAAAGTTTCTTGAAACGATGTCCTCTCTCGCGTCACCATCAGACAGAGGGTATTCGACGTAGACCACGCAACGCGCGAACGACTAAATTCGCATTTAGCAATACGCGTAGCCGACCGATCTGAAACTGGGAGAAACGTCATGGTTCTACGGCTCACCAAGAAATCCGAGCCCCTAAGAAAGAGCCTGGTCAATGAGACGAGCCGACGGGCAGACATCAAATCAGCTGCGTCGATCTGGAGATCCGCAACAAACTCCTCACGAATCTCAATCTATCAGCAGCCGGTGGACTTGAGAGTTAAGGCAGTAATCGACTTCCTTTTGGCGGCTGAGGATCTTTCTGTTCTCGATTGTGGAATCATCGCCCAACGCGTGCACCTATCGGATTCGCGATTACGTCATCTCTTCAAACAAAATGTCGGGTTTTCCTTCCAGAATGTTCTAAAGTTGATAAAACTACAGAAAGCAACGATGCTTCTCAAGCGTTCGTACCTCAGCATCAAGGAAATCGGTGCGAGAATCGGTTTTAATGACATTAGTCATTTCGTCCGAGATTTCAAGAAGGTTTACGGGCTTCGACCTTCCGAATTTCGTTTACACGGCGACAATTCTCCCAAAAGGTCGGCCAAAACCGGAAATGCTAATCAGTAGCCACCTGACTTCAGTAAGCCCTACTCGAACTATTGGTCGATTCGCGGCAGGTAGAATCGAGAGTCAAACCCGTCGCTCGCTAATCGATGTACACCCACGGCACGCCCATGTAGTTAGCATCGCCATCGCCGAAGTTCAGCTGAGCGGTGGAACCGCCGCCGCGCGCATATACGTAGAATGAGGCGGTCACCCTAAGATAGGCCCGGTCGGCACCCAGCAAATCCGAATAATACATGGTGCGCCAACCGTCGAAACGGTCGTTCACGTCGATGTTTTGGCTGTCCATGTCAAACACATTCGTACTGCCGGTGGCTTTATAGTTGTACTGATAGCCTACCGCTGACAGGTCGATGCGCGCGTGCGCTTCTTTGGAATCCCAAAAGCCGTCGTCTGAATAGAGGATGTAGAACCCATGAAAAGGTACCCAGATGGTGTGCGCGTAATCACTGTCTTGTGTGGTGACGTACGTGAACCACCAGTCCATGTACACAGTAAAGGAGCCCGCACCGGTGCCGAAAATTCCAGAACCGGCACCGTTTGCAAAATCCGACAAATCGATATTGCCGGGATTGTAGCCCTGCCAATATACACTGCCATCCGACCCGTGGAGGGTACCGTAGTAAGGCGTGAACCAGCCCAGCGAACTAGGCGCCACCAGATGGCCGCCGGCCAAACCAGGGTGCACGGCTGTTTCATTTTCCGCTGGCGAGGATGAGGCGGCGAGCTTAGCTTTCACGATTTCGACGTGCGATTTGGTGGCCGCACGCGCTTCGTCGTGCATCTTGTCAAGAGTCTTCAACACGCCAACGACGTCCTTAGGCAGCCCCTTTTTCAAGGTAGCAAGCCGTTCCTGACCACGGCTCGCCACCTCCTTGAGTTGGTCCGCCTGCGATTTCTGCAATCGCACTACCTCCTCGCGTCGTGCTTTGACAAGCTCTTTCAGAATGTCATCTGTCTGCTTGAACGTCACTTCCGCCATGGCTAGTACTCCTTTATGTGATTTCTTGAACGGACTGATTGGAAAAGTTGGTTTCTTGTTTGCCTATCAAGGTGAGTTATCGTCCTCAGGAAACAGAGTCGATTCGTCTGTTGAGCCGACGCAAATGGGGCAATGCGTGATCAGCTGCTGCCTGAGTGGGACGATACATTTCCCACCGTCTACAGAGACTGAACCTAGTTTTACAATGCAGCAAGTGCCTTGTGTTGGCACATACGGCTATATATTGGCCGTGACGGCTATCTGCCTAGAATGATTCGCAAAGCTCAAAATATTTGGCGAGAGTCGATAAGATGGTCGCGAGTCAATAGAAGCTTCCAAAAGCGATCGGCGGACTACAAACTGCAATAGACTCACTGGAGAGCCAGTCTCATGCCGAGGCTGACATGGACATGCCCCATGCGGCGCCGGTGAACTAATTGTCATTCGGGCCGCCACGACGCCAAACACGTCGGTACAAGCTATCGCCGCCCGATCCACTTTCAGAAAAGACCAGGCGCCTGAAATTATGGTGTGCTTTAGGTTACCGTCGGATGGACGCGCCAACTGGAACCTATTCGGCGCCAGAAGTCCGCTTCTGGGAAGCTCCAGCTTGCTAACTACTTGTAAGTCACGTAACCGGGCCACTCCCAAGAACATGAGGTTCTGAGCAGATGTACGGTGACGCGACTGAGCAGGGGATCGCGCCTCCGCGTCAGGCAGCAAAAATTCGATGCGCGCCCGTGGATTTGAACTGGCGCATTTTTCTATTGCCTGCCTGTGCAACACGTGGTATAGGATGCGCTACCTCAGCCAAGGCCCCGTTTTAAAAATCCTTTCCCCGGAGGATTTTCCAATGGCCTTCAAGATCAAAGACCTCATGATTTCCGTGTTGGCCGCAAAAGGCGCGGGCCAGAAAGAGATCTGCGACGATAGTTGTCCAGAGCTTAGCTGCGATATCGGTACAAACGGTTGCGACCTCGATAACAGCGGAGTGAATTGCGAGTTTTGCAGCATAGGTTGCACGGACTGTACTGACCCCTCCTGCGAATGTTCAGACGGTACCTGGTGCATCCAAGGTTGCACGGATCCGACATGCCTGATCTGCTCTGAGGGCTGTACTATCTGCACGGCCTGCACGGATTGCACTTGCAGCAATTGTACGGGATGCACGCACTGCACGAACTGCACCTGCACCAAATGCACACATTGTTCGGTGCACACCTGCACCTTTCACACGGCGTGCACCGTGTGCAGCCGCAACAGCTGCGAGGCAAGTGCCCGCCTGCCGCAGGCAACGCGTTTGCGCGCGTCCGATCTACCAAAGCTGAAGGCCCAATTGCAGCGCGCGCTCAAGCAAGTTGAAGCTCGGGAGCAGGCGGTCGCCAAGAAGTTGCAGCCGCAAACGGTCGAGCAGATCGAGATACTGGAGACCAAGCTCCGAGAAGCGCTCGATGAACTGGCTCGCCAGAAGAAAGAGCTGCCGGCGAAAGAGAAGAGAGACAAGCCGGGTGGCGAAACGAAAAACCCGAAAAAGTGAGCGTGAATTCTGATTGAGGAGGTCCGGCCGATTGTTTCTGGTGGAGCTATGCCCGACGTTTCAGGGGTAAGGGGATTGGTGTTTCGCGCGAACCCCGCCTACGAACTCGTGGTATACGACCGGCTGTCGCCAACGGAGAAGTCTGCGCTATCCGCGCTGACAAGCGACGCCGATTTCTACGGAATCCTTCGGCCGAAGGTGCCGGGCCTCAACCTTAAATCCGTGAATCGAGACTTGGCGTTGCTATTTTCCACGATGGCGAACCCAGGGACGATGCCGTCGTACGTCGAGGCGGAGCTGGGCAGATCGTTCGCAGGATTTGTTACGCAGTTGGTCCTGGACCAGGTGTTCGAAGTCGAGCATGAGGGCACTTTCGTCTCCGCAGCAAGCGCGCAGCATCTATTTGGCGCCGAACGCGGGCACCGGCCTGCGTCGCGCATCTCGGAACTCTCGCAGCGCGCGGTACAATACGCGCAGCACCTGGACATCGACGAGGCGGCGGTCCTTGGCGCGCGCATCTACTTCTACAATCGCCAACCGGCAAGTCCTCAGCTGGCAGCGGAGTTTCTGGGCGAAGGGCGGCTTGCGAAGCACCTGGGGATTAACGAAGAGACACCGTTCGGTACGCGGCTGAAACAGAAGTGGAGTGAAGTACCCGAGGAACCCACGCTTCAGGGTTGGCGCATGTGGAGAAGCAAGCGCCGGCACAAGGGGAAATCGGGATCCGGATACAAACTATACGTCAGCCCGCAAACGCCGTCGCTTGGCGAAGCGTTTCGCGCCTCCGCCGACGTTTTCGAGCGCACCGGCGTCCAACAATTCAAAGTAGGACGAGACCTTCACGGGATCCTCCGGCCAGACAAATTGGTCGCGTACTTTTCTTCGGAGGACGATGTGCGCGAGACCGGCGAGCGGCTGTACGCAAAACTCGGCGGAATGCCGGCGCACGGCGTTCCATTCACCTGCGATTTGCATGGAGACGGCCTCCTTTCCTGGGGCATGGATCCCCCTCGAAGAACGCAGGTCCTACCCTGGCAGGAGCGACAGAGCTGGCGGCTGTGGGTGGTGAATCGGCTGGCGATCGCGCTGCTCGCCGCGAAAGCGCGGCCTTCCACAAATACCGAGCCCTGGAAATTCGCGCTTGATCGAGTGCGTTTTGATGGCGTCGAGACGAATTCGTGGATGCCGGCGCCCGACATTTTCCAGCGCGGCGGCGAGACCTAATTCATGGACCCACTCGACCCTTTTCTGCTCCCTCCCGACGTGGTGCTCACAGCGGTGGCTGATCTGCCGCCGCACGTTCGCGAACAAGTGAGTGGCGACGGTGAATTTGCGATAACGCGCCCCCGAGCGCGCTCGTCCACGCGGGTGCTCAGCCGCGATTCCGCCGATCTGATCCAGGAATTCCGCACCGCGAAAACGGTGGTAGAAGCGGTCATCAAGTATTGCTCGGCGAAAGGCAGCGATCCGGAGAGCACCCTGGAAGAAGCTTTCCCCATACTCCAAAACCTGGTGGCCGCGGAATTCCTGGTGCCCGCTGACTCGGAAAACGCGGTGGAGATCGAGCCCGGTTTCAAGCAGAACCAGGTCGTCGAGGGTTACACGATCGTGGAGACGGTACAAACGCTGGACGACAGCGAGGTGTACCGTGTCTCGTCGCCGGATGGGCAGTTGGCCGCGCTGAAGATTGCCCGCAGCGCGGACAACCGTTCGATTGCCAAGGCGCTCCGCCGCGAAGCACAGATACTGCTGGCCCTTCAGGGCGCACCGGCGCCGCGGTTTCTTGCGGAAGGAAAGCTCGACAAACGCCCTTACCTCGTGATGTCGTGGATCGAAGGACACAGCGTCGCGCAAGTCGCAAACGAACTGAGGCGCCATCGCGAGTATGCAAAACTGATTTCCCTGTGCGTTGCGGTGGTGCGGGCCTATGGCTCCTTGCATGCGCGCGACATTCTTCATTGCGACGTCCATCCGCGCAACGTCCTCGTTACCGGCGCGAACGAACCGATCATCATCGATTTCGGCCTAGCGGTCCGCAGTTCGGCGCAGGATCACGAGCGGCGGCACGCCCCGCGCGGGGGAGTGCCAACATTTTTCGAACCGGAATACGCGAAGGCGCGGATCGCGGGTCAAACTCCGCCGCCGGCTACTCAAGCGAGTGAGCAGTATGCGCTCGGCGCGCTGATCTATTTGTTGATCACGGGCCATCCCTATTTGCAATTTGCTGTGGGTAAGACGGAGATGCTAAATCAGATCGTTCAGGATCCCCCGCAACCGCTTGACGCCGGAACCTTCCCGAACGCCGGCCAGCTCCAATCGATTCTTCATCGTGCGCTGGCCAAAGAGCCCGGTTCGCGCTTCGCTTCGGTCGAGCAGTTTGCGGACGCATTGCAGGCCGCACAGATTGCGGAAGTGGCCAGACCTCCGGCAACGCAGGGTTTTGGGTCACAACGCGAGAGATTCGCGGAATCGGTGCTACGGCGGTTCGCACTTGACGGCACGCTGTTTCAAAATGGCTATCCGTCGGCGCCGCGACTTTCGATCAACTATGGAGCAGCTGGAGCTGCCTACGCGCTGTACCGACTGGCGGTCTTGCGCGGCGATGCCGAGCAACTCGCGCTGGCCGATGCATGGGCTACGCGTGCCTATGCACAGCGAACGAGCGACGGAAGTTTCTATAACGACGAAATGGGATTGAGTGCGGCGAAGGTCGGCCCCATTTCGCCCTATCACTCACCCAGCGGGGTGTTTTTTGTGCGCGCGTTGATCGCCCATGCCATGGGCGACTTTGTGTCGGTACAAAACGCTTTGCAAGGATTTGTCGCCGCCGCCGATCAGCCTTGCGGGAATCCGGACCTCACGCTGGGACGGGCAAGTGTATTGCTGGCGTGCAGCCTGCTTTCGGACGCGATTCCAGAGCATCCACTTGTCGATCGCGCGCCCCTGACGGCATTAGGCGCGCGGATCGCGCTGAAACTCGAAGAAGAAATCACATGCTACTCGTCCATCGCGGAATGCAAGCAAGTTCCAATGTTGGGGATCGCACACGGCTGGGCGGGTCTGCTGTATGCTCTGATGCTATGGAGAAAAGTGTGTGGGAAAGAACTGGCGCCGCACTTTCGTGAGCGCTTGCAGCAGTTGGAAGAGCTTGGGGAGCCACGAGGTGCAGGGCTGCGATGGAAGATTCGTTTGGATACGAAGCGCGCGCGTGTGGGATACATGTCGGGATGGTGCAATGGCGCGGCCGGCATGGTTTTCCTGTGGTTATTGGCCAACGAGATCTACGGCGAAGCTCACTTCCTGGAGCTTGCAGAGAAAGCCGCGCGCAATGCGTGGGAAGACGCGGATCGGGCAACCACGCTGTGTTGCGGCTCGGCGGGATCCGCGTATGCGTTGCTGGCCTTCTATCGCGCTCAGCGAGAGAAAAGCTGGCTGACGCGCGCTGAGGAGTTCACGGAGAAAGCCGTACAGAATGCGTCGGCCGGAGCAGAATCGAGCCTGTACAAGGGCGATTTGGGGATTGCACTACTGGCCAATGAAATCGCGCACCCCACTTACGCTTCCATGCCAGTCTTCGAGCTGGAGCGCTGGCAGCGAGTATAGTCAAATGGGAGAAGCGACCGCTCGATTCAGTGAACCTTGAAATGGAGAGATGAGATTTTGTTCCGTTGCTATTTTATTCTCTTGCCCGAGTGCCTCTGGTTAGTCGGTGACTCATATTTGTAACGCAACCGTATAAACACCCGACATACGGTGTTCTGGGAACATTGGTCGAATGCCCCAGTCCTGCTCTACGCCGTCACCGGACATCATGTGGAGCACTGGGCAGAATGAAGTCCGGTGCCCCATCCAGATTTCGTACGCCAGGCTGCGGTAGATGCCCAGAAACACATGTTTGTGGGCAAGGAATCTGCCAAATTTCCGCCACATAAAATCAATCACTTACGGATGGAGCCGACGAAGGGTTATTGGGCAGCACAATCTTCCACTTTCTATTTAGCACGTCTTGGCCCGCCCTGATCTCAAAGGATTAGAGAGCTTCTGCTAGCACCCCTTCGGTAAACCGACCCGCCAGGACTTCTACGTTCTGTTCTAGCCAAGTTGTGCAGTGGTGCGCCTCATCTCGAAATAAATCTCGAACCGGTTCAAAGTGGAGTCACCCAATTAGTTCCTTTGAGTCACTCATTTTTGTCTTCTCCATTTGTAGAACAGGCTGATACTGGACCTGAGAGGGGTGCAACACGCGTGTTAAATGGGAAGAAGCGTCGGACTCTGAGATTTTCTCGCTGGGCCACGCAACTATGCTGATCGGCCCGAGGGACGCTGTCGTCGGACGTTGCCACGTTATTGGCGCACCGCTGCGCGCACTGGCGCTGCGAGGCGCGCCCGTACGGGTTCGTAAACGGGAATGTCCGTGTCAACGCCAACTTCAAAGCTGACGGCAAGGGCATACGGAACGGGGTCGGGCGGTAAGCCGCCGGCGCTCCTGCAGGAAATGCGTAAGAGAACGTAGCCATCGTCTTGAAAAACGGTTGCCTGTTCGCCCATCCGGCGCTCGTGAAATACGGTGCCACGCATGTTCGCTTTGTCGGTCGGCTGGTACGGTTGTCTCGTCGAAGTTATCCAGTATTTCTCATCCGTGCCAGGGCTTACGTCCAAGGCCGCCATCCGGTAGCCTTGATGTCGCGGGTTGACCGGCGTAAACCATGCCAGAGTTACAGTCAGAGCCCGAAATGCGCGAACACCGTCGAGGCCAGGAGGAAGAGGAATTCGGTATAGCAAGGCAGTGTCGGGCGCAATCATACCGAATCCAAGAAGGGTAGCGCGGTTCGCCCCGCAATCAAGAACTCTGTCGATCTTCGGCACACCATAGCCCAGAAGCCGAGCGATGTCGTCGCGGCGTGCAAGGTGCGAGCCTACACCTTGTGGCTGAAAGTTCTCGTCAAGCAACTCGCCTTTCGGTCCCCATGCGGCGCCGTGGACAAGGAGTGCCTTCGCGGCGAGCGCGGCGTACTCAGCTGGGAGGTCGGCGTGATTTGATCCGCCGTTGCCATCAAGAAGCAAATCATAAATTCGGTGTGCCGCGCGGGTCGCGAGAGCTGTGGCAGCGCTGGTGCCGAATGTAAACTCCTCGGAACGGTTGCCAGCGACGCGACCCGGCGAGGCCGCCTTGAGGCCAAAGAGGCGCGCGCCGGTGCGCACCGGCTGAACAACGAGCTGGTCGCCAGTCTGCACGACTTGGACCGGCGTTCTCCCGCCCTCAAATAGAAGGTCAGGCTTAATCGCCTTCCGAAAGCCGAGGCCCATAGCGGAGACGATATTCGGCAACTCCTCATCTGTAAAAGGGTCGATGAAAGTTTCGGGAAATCCCCCGTTAAATGCCGAGCCTGAGTGCGCGGCGCCGATCGTGAGCGCATTCAGCGCTTCGGCCGGAGAATATAGGGTGCGTTGGCTTTTCGAAGCGTTCAAGGCATTCAGCATCGCCAGCTCGCGTTCTTCCGGCGTCGCGGCCTCGAATTCCGTCGAGGTCCTGAACGGCAGGACGGGTAGGCGGTCGAGAATGTTCCCGGCGCTGATAAGAAAAAGCACTCGGTAGCGATGCGCGAGGTAGTCGAGCAGACGGCCGAGCGGGCTCATTGCCCTAGCGAACGGTCGCGTGCTGTCGCCGAGTGAAAAATTGATAAAGAAGACGTCGGGCGCGGACGGTGGCTGCTCGCCATCAGCTTCCTTAATGCGCCGTACGGCCCTGTAGATCACATCCACAAGAAGCCTATCGGCAGGCGTCCTCTCCTCTCCGCTGGCGTTGGGCCGCATAACGGGAAGAACGAAGAGGGGGCGCGGCAATGGGGGCTCGCCGCGGTTTAGATCGCCGTGCACAATCAGCGATGCCATCTGGGTTCCATGTTGTCGCTGCGCGACGGGGTAAGTAGCTTCGAGACCCTCGGGGTCGTCAATGATCAGCCGCCCCGCAAGCCGGACGTGATTTGAGACTGGCAGTCCATCTAGAAGCGCAACAACGGGTGCGCCCGCAACTGCAGCGGCTGCGACTTCGCCGACTATCTCTCCATCGTCCGGCTCCGCCCTGGGCGGAGACTGCACAACCGATTGCGGACGCAGGAACATGACGTCGTCTACACGAGCGAGCGTGATGTGCGGATTATTGAGAAGCGCCTGTGCTTGGTCCGGCGGAACATCGACAAGCGCAGCGTCGTAGCGAATATCAGGAATGGCTGCGTGGTGGACAACGCGGCCGTTGGTCGCGCGAACTTCCTGTTCGAGGTTCCGGTATGCTTGGGCGCGCCGTTCCGCATTCTCGTAGAACCATAGTTCGACCTCGAAGCGAACCGGTTCTCCCGGACGATCCTCAAGAGACCTTCTCCAGTAAGCCATCGTTTCCGGAGGAACGCGGTCCTCATGCCCCCAGGGGCGAACGTCGATCAGGCTTGCGAACAGTTCGCGCCAGGGCCCTTTGCCATTCGGCATGCGGCGCCCCTCGGTGAAGCGTCGCCACAAGCTAAGGAGTTCGCGCAAGGCTTGCACATCAGGCATGGCGAGATAAATGCGGCCGCCGACGGGCTTCCCCGCGTCGTCGCGGTCGTAAAAATCTTCGGTGGCGATAAATTCGTCCTCGAAATCGCCCAGGTATTCGAGGCCAATCGCGCGCGCCTGCGCGTAGAAATCCTTTAGCGATCCTGCGACGACGAACACGATGGCGCGCTCGGGCGCGATGGATGAGGGATCATCGCGAAGGTCCAGAAGCTGTTGCGGGTGTTCCGCGATCCGCATGAGCCGGCCGAAGCGCGGCTGCAATCGCTCCTGCTGGCGGTCGCGCGCAGGCGTGGCGATATCGCTGCCGCCGCGAGGTCCAGGCCTGGTTGTGTACGGTTCTGGATCAGGCAGTCTAAGAAGTGGACGATCTGGCACGCTTTCTAGTCCTTTTGCCTTTCGACGAAGTCGCACGTGCGGCCCAGACGCTTAACTGTTCCTTGGCGATTTCGGCGGTGGTGCGTTCGCCCATGGCCAAAACCTGCCGCCGCGCGAGATCGAGAAAAAGATCCTCGGCCTCGGCATAACTAACACGCCCGAGCGCCTTGGCGATCATCCGTGAACGAATCCCAAGGTCCATTTTAGCCCGTTCGGCGAGGGAAATAATGAAGTCAGTGATTTGCCTTTCGTTAGGTGCCGGAAGAGATAACCGAAGCTCGAAACGCCGCCACACGGCACGGTCCAGAAGTTCCGCATGGTTCGTGGCGGCAATGGCGACAACGTAGCTCGGTAATTCATCGATCTGCATCAAGAGCGACGTTACAACGCGTTTTATTTCGCCAGTCTCGTGTTTGTCGCCGCGTTCCTTTCCGACGGCGTCAAACTCGTCAAAAAACAAAACGCAGGGGTTCGTGCGAACGTAATCAAAGACGTGCTTCAATCTACCAGCCGTTTCGCCCAGGAAGCTGCCGATCATGGATTCATACCTGACCGTAAAAAACGGCACGGCGAGGGCCTCGGCAATCGCCTCCGCGAGAGAAGTCTTGCCATTTCCGGGTGGGCCAACAAGAAGCAACCTATGCCTGGGTTCAAGCGAATGGGAGCGCAGGGTGTTCGCACGCTGCTGCTCTTCTATCAACTGGCGGACGGCCAAAGCCGTGACGTCGGGAAGGATGAGGTCGGAGACAGTTCGACGCGGGACCGTCTCGGAAACGAAGTCCTTCCCTTTGGACGGCGGCGAATCGGAAAACAAGGCCAAGGGCATTCTGGGATCACCGTTTCCATTTGGAATCTTCATCGCGCGTTCAAGTCGATCGGCCAGGACGCTGTGCTGTTTCGCGCGTTCCTCTGCCACAATCGCCTCAGCAGTGCGGTGTGCGAATCGGCGGTCTCCGCTGACACCTGCTCTAACCAGGTTGATGAGTAGGTCAGACCGCGCCATTGGTTTTCCTCGGCCGCCGCCCGCGACGGTCAACAAGCTGTGACGGCGGTATCTTAATACCGATAGCTCCTAATGCGCGCAAAACTACCGTGCGTAAGTTCTCGCCTCGTTCGGCACTCATTATGGCGAGCTGCCGCCGAACGCTGGGAGGCACCATGACTTGGATTGGTACTTCCTCGGTCTCGTTCCCTAAATCTCGGACGACCACGCGTCGTGATTTTGTTGAAAGTTGCCCTGTCGGCATCGTTCCTCCATCTTTCTACGCAGATCGTATGACATCATGGCTTCATGATCAAGAATCTTAATCATAACCTGCTGAAATATTTTGGGTTCGTCAGTTGTTTTGGCGGCCCGACGGAAGCAAGATGTTTGACTGAGCTGTGAACGCTGGGTCCTTTAAACCCAGGCTGCTGAAAGTCACAGTCACCACGTGCATTTCATTACCGATGACCGCGTGTGCCGTCAGTTCGTTGCCCTGAATTCCGGCAAAGAATTTCCGTATCGCGTTAGTTGCTTGCCTCGAGAAAACTTCTGGGAAAAGATGCTCAGCGAGCACAAATCTGCCCAGGGAGCGCACATCAATGACATTACGTCCCGGAGAAGTACCGGGCCGTGCCGTCGCGGTCTTTCCGTTTCTGAAAACAACTGACGCGACACAGCTCGGATCCATTACGTTTCGTTCGACTCATGACACGTCCGATCTGGAACGGGAAGACGCTACGCATGTCCGCGAGATCGCCGACATGCTATTCCTGAAAGACGATCTTCGTGTTCGCTCGGCGTCTTACGCGACAGTACCGCCGCTCGTTCTCGACAAAACAGACACAGTCGTTCCTGAATTAGAGAGGATTCAGGCGATCGTCGCGTATTGTTATAGCGCTCCTCGCCACGCCTTCGGCGATATTTTCTTTCACTCTGAGCACGCCAGCCTGGCTATTTTCAGCCCGCAGCCCGTCACGACCTTTCTGGTGAGGCCTGACCATCATGTCCTGCCCGCCTGGGATCTCGCGCCCATGGAAGCCGACGAATGGCACCGCATGCCCGGCTATGAAGGGCTTTACAATTTCCGCAATCCCTTTTGGGTTGCCAAGGGATCACGGCTTTATCCGCCGGTCCCTCATATCTCTCTAAATGACAGCCAGGACCTTGCCTGGGATATTGGCAGAGCGTTCAGAGAAGAGCCACGGCATCACTTATTGCCCACGCTAATTCAGGAGCCTCTCTCGGAAAATGCTAAACGTGCCATGACCGCTATTCGTTGGTACAACCGCGCGAACTCGCTTCTGGGAGATGATTCTGAAGCTATACTCTTGCTGGCTGTCGCATTCGAGGCGCTTCTCGGTCTGCCGCGTGATGCCAAGACGGAACGGTTCATCGACGCCGTGTCTTTGCTCCTAGGCCGCGTTCCGCGCCTCAATTTCTGGGCTGTGCAGTTCTACGCCGCGCGTTCCGATGTCGCTCACGAGGGAAGAACCGACCGCCTGCGCCTCATGCCGACCGTGCAAAAAACCAGTGAGACCGGTCCGGAGTATCAGTCGTTGGTATCCTACGGTCGCCAGATTTTTCAATTGTGCGTCGGGAGCGTGCTGTTCGGAAGCCACATAGCGCGGCGCTCGGAACTTCACAATAAACTCACGACGAATCAGGAACGCTTTGAGCTGATTTGCAAGATCCTAAACGACACCTCAATTCCGCTGACTGGTCGGTTCACGTCAATCGATGACATCGTTGCCAACGTTGGCGAGTACCGATATGTAGCCGAGACGGGGCTGAATACCGAAACTATGCTCAGTGCCGTGCAGGTTGCCGCAAAGAATCTCCTAGAGTGCAGCACCCTACTTGATCCTGCGATCAAAGCCCAAGTGTCAGATCTTGCTGTAGCGAAGAGATCAAAAGACGGCTATGAGATTCTCGTTGCCCTAGAAGCTTGGCGCAAGGTTATGCCGAAAGGCCCGTTGGAGCCGAGGTCCCCTGAGGGCATTATGCGCCGCTTCACCGAAATCATCTGGGACTACAACTTTATGCATTATTTCGGTATGAAGAAGGAGCGCGAAGGCGGGGAGGGATAGCCACAGTAAGTACGCAGGCCGCGACTCATGCCGACTGCTAGCTTGGCTTGAAAACACTTATGCGTTTTTGGGCAAGCCACAAAACGCCCGTTGAGCAGAACCCTTGCTAATTGCCATCTCTGCTGTGATTTCGCGCCACGAGCGCCCGTGTGCGCGTAGGGCGGCGATCCTCGCGGCATCCACGATCACACGTGGCCTTCCCAGGCGCTTTCCCTTAGCCCGGGCATTCCGGAGGCCAGCTTTTACGCGCTCGGCGATCAAACTGCGTTCCAGTTCTGCTACGGCTCCGAGGACCGTGAAAACCATCTTGCCTGTGGGCGTGCTTGTGTCGACTTGCTCCGAAAGAGAGACGAACTCGATGCCGAGAGCCTTGAAAGTTTCAAGCGCTCGCAGCAAGTGCGAGACAGAACGTGCGAATCGGTCAAAACGCCAGACGACCACCGCGTCAAAACGCCGCCGATGCGCATCGGCCATCAGCTTATCGAGCTCGGGTCGGCTGTCCTTCGTGCCAGAGATCCCCTCATCGACATACTCGCCGGAGAATTTCCAGCCTCGATGTTTGCAATACTCGCGAAGTTCGCGCGTCTGCATTTTCGGGTCTTGGCCGCTGTTTGCGGTGGAGACTCGGGCGTAGATCGCAGTTCGAACTAGACGGGAGCGTGATTCTTGGTCATGTAAAATCTGACCAGCCATGTGGCCTCTTACTAGGTCACTCGGTTGGGGGCGTGTCGGTGCTCGATACACCGATGCGCCCCGTTATTTCTCTTTTTTCGGTCTGCCTTGACCTTTCCAGTAAATTCGTTCTTTCGCTTTTCGAAGCCGATCCAACGCCGACTCACTCCAGAGGCGCTTTGCTTTTGCGCCTTCCAGCGTCGGCTTCGGAGGTCTAATCTTCTTATCCTTGATCCAAGCCTGCAAGGTTGCGCGAGCGATGCCGACTTTGGCCGCCGCTTCCTTCGTTGTAAAAGGCGCCTGCCTCATCACAGTGGACACTATCCCCGTGCTAGACACATGTCAAATCTTTCTGTAGCATACAGGCGAGTGTGGAGAAACTCCGCTGATGATAGTTGGAACGTGAGGGCTTTTCGTGGCAAGTCAGCCGCAACATATTCGTGCTCGCAAGAGCGATCGCTCGGCGCTAGCCAATTCGCCCGACTCGTTGCGGCCAAAGGCAGCTAAATCCTCTGCGAGTTGCGCGACACAAAATAACGAGCCTCCCCTATCCTCTGATCTCTCGCTTTTTCGGGAAACCGTTCTCCGGTACGCTGGCGCTAAACGCGCGCTCGCCGAACTCTGCCGACACGGCGTGGACCCAGATGACTTTCTGAACGTTTTGGCGTCGAGTGTGAACCTACAGCGACGTGAGGGTCCGAAGCGTCAACCGGATTACGAGATTCCCGGAATACCTCCTCGACGCCTCCTGACGCTAGCCGCACAGATGGAGGGAACGGCGCGGGAGCTCGATGCGATCGAATCCCATCCGTTTATGAACGATACGTTTGCATTGCTTTCAGCTGAAGACCGAGAATCGTTTAGTAAGCTGCCCAGTTTTTTGCGAGAGCGAGCATTTTTGATACACGTTCACGTTAAAGTACAGAAGCGCCTCTATCCCCGGGTCTATCGAGAGATCGAAAAGCGGGCGCGGCTCAGTCTTATCGACTTCGTTCGTCAGTCGACAAAGAATCGCCATGCGATGTACTCCGAGGTGGGGCTTCTCCTCACAGCAGGGTTCCACGCGATTGGGCGCGACGAAACGGTGACGCCGGGGTCTCTCCGAACGTTGTGGAATGCTGACAAAGCTCTCTAGAAAGCGTTAGAAATCTCAACCTAAAAAACTTCGCTTTGCCTGACGTTTCCGTATGTCTCCGTGTGTTTCTATGGGGCGGTGACGCAACCGGCTAACGAAACGATCTCAGCTGTCTCCCGGGTAGCGGATCCCCTCGCCCTCGGCGATTCAACGATTCGTCCGTGGATTTCTGAACGACCTCTCCCTCAGTGCGCGCCGGGTCGACGTATCCGGGTGCATGCAGACGACCTTGGGAGCGATGTGGCCGACGCAGGATTCCTGGTGCAGAGGCGTGCAGTGGGTCAATTGAAATCGAGACAACGAATTTACTCTCACCGCCGCGCGCGTGCAGGATGCCTCGAAGCACCGGGGTGTTGACGAAGGAATCGTAATGGGCTTACCCGCGAACGCGCCAATGGTCAACCTATCGCGAGACCACCGCGCTGATCTGGAGCGCAGTGGCCTGAACGAAAAGACTATTGTCGCCTGGGGAGCCTATACCGTCGAAGCGGATCAGAAGTGGGTAATGGGTCAACTAGGATTTCCCTACATTGACCCGCCGGCTCTGGCGCTGCCGATTTTGCCGCCGGACCGAACGAGCCCTGATCTTGATGATGTCATCGTGAAGCCAGACCGGCCGCGGCTCGACGGGCGTGGCCGTCCAGCGAAATACGAGACCCGTCCAAGATCACGAAATCGCATCCACGTTCCACTAGCGATTCGAGAGGCACTCGTTGATGTTTCAGTTCCCCTGGTAATCACCGAAGGACAGAAGAAAGCAGAAAAAGCGTCACAAGAGGGCATCTGTACAGTCGCGCTCGCAGGCGTCTGGAACTGGAGGGATCGGATAGGCGATTCAAGCTTTCCAATTTCTGATTTTGAGCTTCTTGCGCTCGAGGGCCGGCGTGTACTTCTGTGTTTTGATTCGGACGCCGCATCTAATCCTCACGTCCGCCGAGCTGAGCAGGATCTTGCCTCGTTTCTGAGCAAGAGATTCAAGGCGGCCGTTTCTGCCAAGCGCCTTCCTCAAATTCCGGGCGGCGCCAAAGTTGGTCTCGACGATTTTCTGCTCACTCACACAGCTGAGCAATTCTGGGATCTCCCCGAACTGGACCTGAACCCAGCGCGTCGCGAGGTCGTGCACTCGGATTGGCCCGAACCCGCAACACTGGGCGGCGAGCTCCCTGGGGTTGATGATTTTGCATTGGAGCTTCTGCCGGTTAGTTTCCGGCCCCTTGTTGAGGACGTATCCGAACGAATGCAAACACCGCTCGAGTACGCGGCTGCGGCCGCAGTTCTCGCGCTAGCGGGATGCGTGAATCGCCGCGCCATCATCTGTCCCAGAGCCGAGGACGTGTCCTGGATGGTGGTCCCTAATCTCTGGGGAGCGATTATCGGCCCACCCGGAGTCATGAAGTCCCCAGTTCTGCGCGCGATAACTCTTCCGCTGTCCCAAATTGAACAGCTCTGGCGCGCCGAGTATTCGGAAGCTTCAAGCGAGTATGAAGCCGCAAAAGAAGAGGCCGAATTGCGCCACCAAGCTTGGAGGGAAGAGCGCAAGCGGGCTTTCAAGAGCAATAAACCTGCTCCAATCCAGCCGGATAACACCCTCTCGGTGCCTGCGCAGAAGAGACTCGTCCTTACCGATGCTACATTCGAAAAACTGCACGAAATACTACGCGAAAATCCTGCTGGCGTGCTCTTCATCCGCGACGAACTTACTGGTTGGCTTGCGCAACTCGACAAGCAGGGGCGCGAGGGGGAACGTGGATTCTTCCTGCAGGCTTGGAACGGCGATGCGGGATTCAATATAGACCGGATCGGCCGGGGCTCGATACACGTACCCGCAGTGTGCGTGAGCCTGCTCGGCAACATCCAGCCAAGTCGTTTGCGTGGGTATCTTTCCGAGGTGCTCGAGGGCGGACCGAGCGACGACGGACTATTTCAGCGTTTTCAGGTTGTCGTGTGGCCAGATCCGCCAAAGCGCTGGAAGCTGGTTGACCGACCACCGAACGCGGCCGCGTTGGTCGCGGCTGAGAAGGTGTATTCGCAACTCGCTAACCTGTCAGCCGATGCGCCCGTTCGAATGCGCTTTGATCTTGATGGCCAGCGGCTCTTCAATGAATGGTTGACCGTGCTTGAAAATAAACTGCGCAGCGATTCTGGCTTGACGCAATGCCTGGTCGCGCATTTTGCCAAGTATCGAAGTCTCATGCCAACTCTCGCCGGGTTGTTCGAGTTGGCCGATCAGGCCATGGACGGGAACCTGGGTGCCGAAATTCAGATCAATCTCAACCACACACGGCAGGCAGCGGCCTTTTGCGATTTTCTCGCGAGCCACGCTCGGCGCGTTTATGCGTGCGTGCTCAGCCCCGAAACTAGAGCCGCCCGCGAGCTGGTGCGCCACATCGTGGCCAGGGACGTTCCGGATGCCTTCACGACAAGGAGCGTCTATTCCAAAGGTTGGACTGGTTTGGATACCCCAGAGCGAGTTCGCGGTGCAATTTCTCTGCTCGAGGACGCGGGTTGGGTGCGTCTCGGAGAGTCCGCTCGACATCCAGGCGGAGGTCGTCCTTCCGAGGAGTGGCTTATCAACCCGAAGGTGAAGCGTCATGAGAAGTAAATGGCTCGACTGGACTCCAGAAACGGGTTCCGTAGGTTTTGGGGGTCCCCAATCAGGGAGCTTCCCTATTACACGAGCCTCTGAAGGGAATGGAACGCTGGGTCCCAGCCGGTTTTCCGATCCGATAATTGAGAAAATCCTTGGAAAAGGACCGACAAAACCTACAGAACCTATCTCCGCGACAGATGGCGAGTCCTTGGAAGAGCGACCATCCTACTTCTGGGGTAAGTATGGCGACGCGTACGGGTGGCGCGCGCACGTCGCACTTGAAGCCATCTGCGGGATCCGCGCGCCCGAGGATTTGGTCGTATGGCTGGGCGAAACCTCACCATTACTTTACCGAAGACTCACGGATGAATTGCCGAACAAGATTTCGCGAGCATGGAGTGACCGTGTTCCGATTGAGGAGTTCGACAGTCTTTGCTTCGAATGGGTGGGTACCTTCAGATGTGCGGTCGAGATGAGGCTCGCGGGGAAATGATTACCAAACCGATCCAATTCGCGAGGAACCTTGAAGGCAGCGGATCACGCAACCAGGCCGCATCGCAGAACCTTTTGACTGCCGAAGAAGTCGCCGCACAGACGGGCCTGTCGGTTGAGACCTTGGCGCAATGGCGAAGCCAGCGGCGAGGGATTCCCTACATCAAAATCAGTCGAAACTGCGTGCGCTACCGCCAGTGTGACCTTGACGATTGGCTATCGGAGCGTATAGTCCGCACCGATCAAGATGTGCCCAACACACGGGGGAGTGCGTAGATGGCGGTCTTTCGACGAGGCAAAGTCTATTGGTATCATTTCGAGTTTCAGGGTCGAAGAATTCAGGAGTCTTCCGGATTCAAGAACAAGACCCGTGCTCTCCGAGCTGAAGCGAAGCGGAAGATTGACCTGCTCGACCGGCGAGCAGGATTCACGAAGTCTAAGCCGACGCCCAAATTTGAAGAATATTGTGAGCAATTCCTCGAGTGGTCGAAGCAGCACCACAGACAGAAAACACACGAACTCCACGTGTTGAATTGCAGAACGCTTAAGCGATTTTTCCGGGGGAAGTACCTCGATGACATCACGAGCGAAATCGTCGAGGATTTCAAATCCGCGCGGAAGCAAGAGCGGATTCAGTGGGCGAAGAATCGTTCCGTCACGGGCACAACTGTAAATCGCGCCCTCACGACGCTCAAGCTTCTGTATCATCAGGCAGAGCGCACTGGCTACGCCGTCAAGAATCCGGTTCTTGGAGTCGCGATGTTTCGAGAACCGCTTGATTCTATGCGTGTGATCAGTTTCGAGGAGCAGGCTGCATACTTGACCGAGACGAGCCAACCGTTACACGACATCGCAAAGATCATCCTCGATACCGGTATGCGGCCGGAGGAAGTATTCCGGATGCGGGTCGAAAACCTCGACTTCAAACAGAAGACGATTTTCAATCCGCACGGGAAGACGAAAGCTGCACGCAGGACCATTCCAATGACCGACGACGCTCTATCTGTGCTCAGGCTGAGGGTGAAAAAAGCGACGAACCTAGGAACGCCATATCTGTTTCGATCGCGCCACGATGTCCAGAAACCCATTGGCAGTGTTAAGAAGGCGCATACTGCTGCCGTGAAGCGAGCCAAGCTCCGGCGCTATTTCCGGCTTTATGATTTACGCCATACCTTTGCCACGCGAGCGGTCGACGCTGGGACGGATCTGCCAACGTTGAGTTCGTTGCTAGGACACGCGAGTATTCTAATGACCATGCGGTACGTTCACCCGGCAGCTGAACAGAAAAAGACGGCGATGGAGAAATTCGAGAAATTCAGCGCAGAAGGGATTATTGGTGCTGCAGCATTGCAGGAAAGTCAGAGGGTCACTACAAAAGTCACTACACTCGGGAGAGTGAACTGATGAGAACAACCCGTAAGTCATTGAAAGAATTGGTGGACGTGACCGGGATCGAACCGGTGACCCCCTGCTTGCAAAGCTAGGGTAATTTCAATCTAAGTCGTCGCTTTGGTTGCGCTTATCACCTTCGGGCACACTTAGGTTGCTCCAACGTTGCTCCTAACATCAGTAGAATGCGATCAGAGCTGCGTAGCGCACTTGTGTGAATGAACTCAAAACGGGCGCTCTCCGCATGCGTCGCAGAAATACTCTATGGCCGTGCCGCCTTTCTCGAGATTCCCCGACTCCTCGGCATGAACCAAGCCTTTGCACTTAGCAGCTTCTTTCGGCGTGACATCCGCGGCAACACCGGAATTATGCAGCTGCGGCCAATCCCGCGTGCAACCTGCGCAATTTGCATCTCCCTTGGTGTGGACCTGGCCGTCTTCGACGAATTTGAACTGATTCTCTTCAGACCCGCCCATCGATTGCCCCCTCACGATTGACAACAGATAGCGCTGCCAGATTCCCTCAGCAACGCGCTTCATCGGCAGTCTATTCCGGAGTTGACGAGGAGCTAGCAGCCGCCGACTGTCCTACAACCTCGGTCTTGATGCCCGTGGACCTCTGTTTTTCGTGCTCGACCATTCGCTCGATCTGTTCTACGGAAAAACGAAGCCAACGTCCCTTCTGGGGATATACCATTCTGCGGACGGTCGCGTAATCCAGCTTGTCAATGTCCTCTTCGTCATGCGGTTCAAGCTCCGGCGAATCCGTCTGCCGGTTGATTTCTTCAATGAGCTGTTTTTCCTCCGCAGCGTCATGCGCCGGTTTCGGCGCAGCCGCTATTTCGCGCCAGCCCGGGAGATGTTTATCCCACAGGCGCGTGGTTAAGAAACCGTTATCTTCCGGCGGATGCGCAGCAAAATGAATCAGGCCCGTTTTCAACACCTCGTCAGGGAGAGCTAAATAATGAGCGACCAATTTCGCTAGGTCCTCCTTGAATTCCACGCCGTTGACGAAGGTCTGTTCCGGGGAAAAGAAGAGCGGAACGATCTGGGCGTGGAAATTGTCTTTGGATGTAAAAACGGAGCAGAACGGCAAGTAATACAGATAGGCCAGATCAATCTTGTGGCTCGGCTTCACGTTTCGGAGCAACTGAGTTGGCAGCACGAGACAGAAAAAGATATTGATGCTGAGCATGAATACGAAATAAGGCAGATGTTCCCGGATCGGCGGTCTGCGCACTTGTATCCAGTTGTGCAAGACGTACTCGACCGTCTCCGGCGCTCCAAGAAGGTTCAATCCGAACGGGATGAGCCATTCCGGCTCCGTGTTGTCGATGATCGTATCGGCCATCTGCCTTGCATCTGCTAAAGACTTGGGCTTCCGCCAATGACCGAGTTCACCCATCACCTGCTTAGTCATCGCTTCCAGATCGATGGCCGTGAGCGCCCGACGCCATTGCTTGGCTGTCTGGCGCTCCAGCTCGAGGAATTCTCGTTTTCCCCACCGGCTTACAGCCTCCGCTTCCGGGCTCTGTTCGAACACAACCCCCTTTTTTCCCCCGAGCTGAACTCTTCTTCCGCCCGCGAGCATGACACGGCCGTGCACGGCTCTTAGATCGAAGCGACCCGCCAACTCGCCGCGGAGAATCGTCGAGTGGTGGACGTTGGGGTACGACTGCGATTCAGGCGTGCGCGTCGCGAGCGATCCCACCAGCTGCTCGGGGGTGCTCCTGCTGCGGATGGCCTTTTCCAGATCCGCCAGACATTCGACGAAAAACAGTGGCGTGATGTTCGACATATAGAAGTTGTCGAGCATCACCGCCTCGTCGAGATTGAGGCTTTCGAGCGAGGACTTATCAAAAATCAGGAACGGGCCCATCGGCATCGGATTCTATTCCCCGGTAGGCACAATACTAACGCACCTCGATTCTTGAGCTCAAGGCATTTCCTGTGCTAAGCTACGTTATGCGTACTACTCAATACGTAGCACAGAATTCTTCGAAGACCCGCTTCTCAGACCTCCAACTCTTGATCCTTGCGAGCCTCTCCAAAGCACCCAAACATGGGCACGCCATTCTGAGTGACCTCGCTTCATCTTACGGCGCGGAATTGGGCCCGGGGGCCCTCTACGGGGCGATCAAGCGACTCGCGAAGAAGGGTCTCATCGAGGCTCTGCCGGATTCAGATAGAAGGCAGCCGTATCGGATCACGGCAAGTGGCCTACAGGTCCTTCAATCGCAAGTGTCCACCCTACAGCGCCTGACCGTTCCAGGCCTCTTGCCGCGAACAGAGGACCGGGAGGCGCCGAAGCAACATGTTCCCGCCTTCTACCAACCCGTTGACCCGAATGAGGTAGAACGCGAACTAGGCGAAGTGAACAGTAAGGTGCCCGATCACGGTGCCGACGAGCTTCCTTTCGTGCACTTGGGCGGACGGAGATTCGAAATCCTCACCTATCTCCTTAAACGAGACGAATTCCCTGATGCAATTGTGACGCTGGTTAAGTCATCGGGAGATCGTGGGCGCGACGTCCTAGTCCATTCGGGAGGCGTCCTCAAGGCAGTCATCCAGTGCAAGAATCTGGATCACAAGTTCTCACTTCCAGAGCTGTGCGAGGAGCTGGTCAAGGTCGTGCTTCACGATTATCGCGAGCGCTTCATCCCTGATCAGGGAATCCTTTATGAGCTGTGGGTTCCCGGCGGGTTGACGGAGCCCGCAGAGAATTTCATAGCCACTTGGCCTGGTGCCAGCTCACACTACGAGATCCGAAAAGCCTTCGACACTGTCGTCCGCAAATACAAGTCTCTCTCCTCACTCACATTCGAAGAGGTTGCCCATCATCTGAGGGAAACGCTCGCCAAGCGCATCCGCTTCCAGCGGCATGAGGTGGTATCGCTTAGCAATAGGATTCGCTCAAACTCCGATCTGTTTTCGCGCTTCTTTGAAGCTCTGATCGTGATGAACCGTGAACACGTCGAGAAATATTTCGACGGAACACTCCGTTCGCGTCTTGATTCGCAGCACTCAGGGGTTAGCGAACAGCTTGCGAATTTGACCGAACAGGTGAAGGGCGACGCCGTCGACGATGAAATTAATGACGCGCGGGACTTCGTAAACGCACATAAGTTCGCCGATGCCGCAGCGATTCTTCGAAGGTTGCAGTCCAGAAGGCAGCATGTTCTTTCCCGGTATCAACGATATCGAATCATTTCCAATTTTGGTGCGATTGCCGTAGGTGAAGGCAAAGCCGACGAAGCGGCGCGACTCTTTCTCGAAGCGGTTCGACTGGAACCCGATGACGAGCGAGCACGCGTCAATGAAGTCTTCGCGCACTTTCTGCGGAGGGACTTAGCAAAGACGTTCCAACTCGCCAGTCAGCGCAAGAGCATCTATCCGCGGTCGACCCGACTGCTCGCCTTGTGGATCATGAGTGCCCCCTCCCACACTCCTCTAGAGGAGCTCGAAGCGGTACTTGATCCCACTCTGCTCACCGACCACGAAGTCTCGGTTGCGCTGGCGCGTCGGGCCATGGTCGCAGGCCAGTTACGGAAGGCGAGGAATCTTGCGGATGCAGCGATTCTATCGGCGCCGAAATGGTTCCAACCTTGGCTCGTCCGATCTCAGGTAGCGATCGGTGAGATCATGGGATTTAACTCGGCCTCGGAGACCCTGCCGCCCCTGGCAACGAGTGACCTAGTCAAAGGCGCAATCGAGGATTGCACTCGATCCCTGGAACTTGCAGAAACAGAGGGCACGTGGGCCAAAGCGGACGCTCTAGCTGTTCGCTGTGAATTGCAGCTGATCGGCTGTGACATCAACAAAGCAACCGAAGACGCAAAAGCAGCTTATAAACTCGACCCTGAGAGCATAAACGTCCTGCTACCCCTGGCACAGTGCCACTTGGCCGCTGGCGCGCTTGACCGCGCTATAGAGATCCTCGAAGAAGCTCACGCGAAGGAAGCTCGGGCCGACGCAACCATCATGTACGCACGAGCGCTGGCCCAACGATCCCAAGAAGGCGATTTGCAGAAAGCGGTGGACATCTCTGCCGCACTGGATGTTGGCATCCTGCCCGCGCAAATGCGCGCCGCGTTCTGCTCGACGGTACTCCGAGGGGCCGCCAAGAAAGGAGACTGGTCAGCCGCCGCCAATTATATCGCCAAAGCATCTCCCTTGCTTGACGAGGCTACCGTTCACGCTTTCGAAGGATTTATCCAACACGAACGTGGTGAATCAGAGGCCGCCAACATCTCCGCAGGGCAAGCCCTTAACTGGATTAACGCGGGTACGGACCCAAGCACGAAGGAATTTTTGGCAGAATTATTCATGCGGCTGGGGCGACCAGCGGACGCCCTCCCGCTTTTTGAAGAACTTTTTGCGAGGCAAGCTCTCTCCTTTAATCCCGATCGTCTCATCGAATGCGCCGCGAAACTCGAACGAGACGACAAGGTCCTCGAAATCTGCGATGAGTTGTACCGTCGGAAAGGGCCCGACTGGCGTCTCCTAGAGTTTGAGGTACAGTACCTCGAAGAGCATGACACCCAGAAAGCCATCGACCGACTCGAAGAGTTTCTAAGACTCAATTCCGACCATCAACTTGCGCGCCTTCGGCTTTCGGTGATTGGGTATCGGGTTCGAAGACCCGATCTTATTCGGGCTTCCATGAAGGTCCTGCCTCCCGTTGAACAGCTTCCCGTTCGTTACCTCGGGCCAGCCCTCGGTATTCTCGGACTTGGCGAAGACCGCGACCTGGTCATTGATTACGCGTATAGGTTCTTGCGGGAACATTTTGATCGTCAAGAAGCGCACGAGGGTTACATCCAAGCGGTACTTACGAGCCCAGACCGCCGCTATCCCCCAAGCCTCGAAGTGGTCACTGAGAACTCAGCCGTTCTATCCGAGGAAGTGCCGAGTGGAGAGCCACGTTGGTTCGTCCTCGAAGACACGGATAAGCCCGTGCGCGATTTCGAAGAGATATCACTCAAGGACCCAGTAGCCATTGAATTGATAGGGAAAAAGGTGGGCGACAAATTCCTTCTGGCTCGCGCATCACTCGCAAACCGCGAAGCAGTGATCAAACAGATTCTTCCTAAGTACGTCCGTAGGTTTCAAGATTGCATAAACGAATTGCAGGTTCGTTTCGGAGCGTCGGCGATGTTGCAATCTGTACGGTTCGGGCCTGACACAGATATTGCACAACCAGGTCTCGTAACTCTGATGATGTCTCTCCAGGATCGCGCCAAGCACGTAGCCCATCTTCAATCCTCGTACACCGAGCAGCCATTATCTTTGCACCTTTATGGTGCACGATTCGGGAAGAATTCTTATGTGGCGCTACAGCACATTGCTCAAACCGAAGGCATGGCGCTTAAATGTTTCGATGGCAATCCTGCGACGGGCGAGAAGGCCATGTCGAGTCTTCGTGAGCGGCCGACCCTTCTGGTAGACCTGTCGGCGATCGCCACGGCTCGTCTGCTAGGTCTTGAGTGGATTTTCGGTACAAAGCTGTATCGTTTCGCCACAACCGAAGCCACTTGGGAAGAATTGCAGGAGACGCTTCGTGAGATCGAGTGCGGTGGAGAGAAAGGCGGCACGCTCGCATACCACGACGAAAGGTATGTCCTTCAGGAAGAGGACCCTCAGTCCGCTGCACAGAGGAAGGCAGAGGATCAGGCCTTTCTCGACAGCTTTCAAGCAAACGTAGAAATCGTACCCGCCCGCGAGCTTGCCTCGGTTGAACCAAAGAGCCGAGACCTCGTTGTCAAATACTTGGGCCGCTATGGTGCGCAGACCGCCGTCCTTGCCGGCAAACCTAGTTTCATGATGTGGTGTGACGACGCGCTCGAATCGCAACTTGCCACTACAATCTTTGGCGCTCGATCCGCATGGACCCAGATGATCCTTGTCTCGCTCACGGAAGCCGGGATTCTCGCGGTGAACGAATACAGGAAGATCGTTGCAAGACTGATCGGTATGGGATTCACCTCGGTGTATTTTGACGCGCAATGCGTTCTTGAATCCGCCAAGCTCGCCGAATATCGCATCGGTCGCTTTCCACTGAAACAGATGCTGGAAGTGTTCCAGCAGGCCAACTCTCCCGCGAACGAGCTGCTGAGACAATTCCTGGGACTTTTTGTTCTTCTGCAACAGGAGGCGCTGCTGATTCAACAGAAATCATTGCTGATCCAAGCGTTTCTCAACGCACTTTGGCGTAACCCCAACACGCACGATTCTGTGCTTTCGCTTCGTTCTGTGAGTGCGAAACTCTTCGGCTTGAACGTCATTGCGGAAGCAGAATTCAATCTAATTTTCGACCAATGGCTCAAGTCTCTAAACCGTCCGATCATATAGGCCCATGCGTTCGGTCAATGATATGGTTTCTGCTGGACTCATCTTCTACAGTAGACTGCCAGGGTGAAACATGGCCCGATACGACCGCGACGACTATGTGAAAGTTGAGTTTCCGGCAGACACTCCGGGGGTTCCCGGCGAATGGATGTGGGTGCGCGTACATCACTGCGACGAAGAGCGCCAACTCCTTTTCGGTACACTCGACAACGAGCCCGTCGTAAATCCCGAAGACCTGCAACTGGGCCAGGAGCTTGCCATCAGCTACGGACAAATCCGCGAGCACCGAAAGCCCTGGGAATTCCGCAAGAACTGACGACTCAAGACCCTCTCGTACAAAGTGTCCGTGAACGGTTCCTGCATCCTTCCGAACCACGGGTACCGAGGCGAAGATAAGGCGAATATGCTACGATTGTTCGAATATGGCGCGGCGGCCCGAGTTTCCTGCGAAGGCGATGACCCGCGAGGAACTTAGGGAGCTGAAGCGATCGCTGTCGCTGCTCAGCCCTCACACGGCGCAGGACAATTACACCGAACTGCTGGCGAGCTGCCGGCTGCGAGACGGAATGCCGCCACCGCCTCGAACGATGCAGCGACTTGTGACGCTGTGGAAAATTCTGTGGCGATGGCGAGGATAATGGAGACGGAAAGCGTTTGATTCGTCGATGCATTCAACCTAGAATCGCTTTCGATCTCCTCCAAAAGGAATAAATGGTCGGCAAGAATTCTCACAGGATAAGCGGCAACGGCAAGAAACCCATAGGCGTCGATCTTTTCGCGGGAGCGGGAGGACTGAGCCTCGGTTTCGAGCAAGCCGGATTCGACGTTGCCGCCGCGGTGGAATACGATCCGATTCACTGCGCGACCCACGAATTCAATTTTCCGGACTGCGCGGCCATCTGCCGCAGCGTCGCCGACATCGACGGCAAGTACATCCGCGACAATTCCCGCATTGCAAACCGAACCGTAGACGTGCTGTTCGGTGGAGCGCCGTGCCAGGGCTTCAGCATGATCGGCAAGCGCGCTCTCGACGACCCGCGCAACTCGCTCGTCCATCACTTCGTCCGCCTTGTGGTCGAGCTGAAGGCGTCTTATTTCGTATTCGAGAACGTGCGCGGCCTGACCGTCGGAGAGCACCGGAAGTTTCTCGACGAAATCATGGCGGAATTCCGCAAGAACAAATACCGCGTCGTCGAGGACTATCGCGTGCTCAACGCGGTGGACTACGGAGTGCCCCAGGATCGCCAGCGACTTTTTCTCATCGGCGCTCGCAAAGGCTTTCCGCTGCCCGAATACCCCGAGCCAACCCACGCCGTCGACGGCGACACCGATTCGGGAAATCTCTTTCGGCGATCTACACCCACCGTGTGGGACGCGCTGCGCGACATTCCCGAGGCGGACGACTTCGAGGAACTGCTTCACCGCGACTGGGTCAAGGCGAAGTTCAAAAAGCCGACAGATTACAGCGCGCCGCTCCGAGGCGACGAGACCGACCCGGACGATTACTCCGTGCCGCGCAAATTCGATTCGAGCCTCCTTACCTCCAGCCTGCGCACGATTCACACAGATCTGTCGAAGAAGCGCTTTCGTGAAACGGCGCCGGGCGACACCGAGCCAGTCAGCCGGTTCCACAAGCTCGATCCCAAGGGCGTCTGCAATACGATTCGCGCGGGGACGGCCAGCGATCGGGGAGCGTTTACTTCGCCGCGGCCGATACATCCGCATTCGCCGCGCTGCATCACCGTGCGCGAGGCGGCGCGGCTGCATTCCTATCCCGACTGGTTCCGCTTTCACGTAACGAAGTGGCACGGTTTCAGGCAGATCGGCAATTCCGTGCCGCCGTTGCTGGCGCGCGCCGTCGCGTCGAAAATCCGCGAGGCCTTCTCCGTCCCGAAAAAGTCCGCTCGTCCCGTCGCCCAGGGGGACGACCGCTTGTTGTCGTTCGCCATGTCGGACGCCGCGGAACACTACGGCGTGCGAGCCGACGTGGTTCCCAAGCGTATCCGGATGGGCCAGGGGGCCGAAGCCAATGGCTAAGAAGGCCGACCCCGACACCCCGAAAAAACCGAATCGCTACTCCGCCATCATCGGCACCATCTTCAAGAATCATTACAAGAAGGGCATGACGCAGTTCGAGTTCTCGCGGGACGAATTCGTCGAGATCGCCGAGAAGCTCGACATCGCGCTGCCCAAGAATCTCGGCGACACCATCTACTCCTTTCGCTTCAGGACCGCGCTGCCGGACGAAATTATCGCGACCGCTGGGAAGGAGCGCGAGTGGGTGATCGAGCTCGCCGGACGCGCCGTCTATCGGTTCCGCCTGGCGAAACTCGCCAACATCGTACCGAACCCGAGCATGATCGCCGTCAAGATTCCGGACGCGACGCCGGAGATTATTTCCGCCTACGCCCTCAGCGACGAGCAGGCGCTGCTCGCGAAGGTGCGCTATAACCGGCTCGTCGATACGTTCCTGGGCCTGGCGACCTATTCGCTGCAGAACCATCTGCGCACTACGGTCAAGGCGATGGGCGACTCACAGATCGAAATCGACGAAGTCTACGTCGGCGTCAACAAGCACGGCGAGCAGTTCGCGCTGCCGATGCAGGCCAAGGGCGGAAGCGACCGATTAAGCGTTGTACAGACCGCGCAGGACCTCGCCTGCTGCAAGGAGAAATTCCCCAACCTTACCTGCCGTCCCATCGCGGCGCAGTTCATGGCCGAAGACGTAATCGCCATGTTCGAGCTTGCGCTCGACGGCGAGGACGTTAAGCTCGTCGAAGAGAAACACTACATGCTCGTACCGTCCGATCAAATTAGCTCCGACGACCTCAAGCTATACGCGAAGCGGTGAGGCGCGAGCGGGTGTGTTATGGACCATGTCTCCAAGGAAATCCGCTCGAAGATCATGGCCGCCGTCCGCTCGCGCGGCAATACCACAACCGAACTGCCGCTTGGCAAGATACTCCGGGACGCAGACCTGCGAGGCTACCGCAAGCATTGGCCGGTCGCAGGTAAACCGGACTTCGCGTGGCCGGGCCGCAAGGTGGCGGTGTTCGTGGACGGCTGTTTCTGGCACGGCTGCCGCTGCAAATACCTGCCGAGTACGCATAAGGCCTTCTGGCGCGACAAGATCGAAACCAACAAGCGCCGCGACCGCCGCGTCGCTCGAACGCTCAGGCGAGAGGGATGGAAGGTGATAAGGATTAAGGAATGCGCCGTTCGGAAACCCTCGACGCTGACGCGAATCGCCAAGGCCGTCGAATGGAAAGGGTCGTAAACGGGGATGATGCGCGTAGAGCCGGACGATGTTAGTGAGGTTACACTTGGATAACCTGAGCAAGACAATTCGTTCGAAAGTCATGCGCGCAATAAGGAGCGCGAACACGCGGCCGGAACTTTGCGTACGACGTACGGTCTACTCACTGGGATACCGCTACCGACTCACCGGATCGAAGCTCCCCGGCAGGCCGGATTTGGTATTCCGTTCCCGACGCAAGGTGATTTTTGTGCATGGGTGCTTCTGGCACGTTCACAAAGGCTGCGCACTCTCTCATGTCCCTAAATACGAATACTGGCGCAACAAGCTCGCCCGAAACGTAGCGCGGGACTCTGCGACGCGTCGAGCCCTGAAACATTCTGGATGGAAGAGCCTCATCCTATGGGAATGCGAGCTTTCACAACTCGAGCGCGTGAGCAGCAAGATATCGTCTTTTCTCGGTCCTCCCGCGCCCAGAAATGCGACTTGACCGACCCTTTGTGCCCGCAGCAACATGGATACACTTTGGCCTGGCGCATCGCCTGCTGATCGAGGCATACTCTGGTTCGACGACTGTTGATGGATGAGCAGTCGAACGGACGTATCCTTGACGAAAAATCCTGTTTTTGTGGACGTTTTCGCCGGTTGTGGAGCGCTTTCACTCGGGCTAATGCAGGCCGGATTGCAGGGTAAGTTTGCTATCGAGCGCGACAAGTTTGCATTCGCGACCCTCCAGGCGAATCTCCTTTCCGGCGCCCCGCAGTTCAAATTCGATTGGCCTCGCTGGCTCCCGCAGGAGCCAACCTCGATCGCAAGCGTGCTTCGTAATCATCACGACAAGCTCGCCGCACTTGAGGGCGAGGTCGATATATTGGTAGGCGGGCCGCCTTGCCAGGGCTTTTCGAGCGCTGGACGACGCAAGCATGACGATCCGCGGAATAAATTGTTTTCCTCTTACCTCCGATTGGTGGATATTCTACGGCCGAAAGTCGTCCTGATCGAGAACGTCCGCGGCTTTACACTCGATTTCACTTCAGCCGCTGGAGTGAAGAATTATTCGCGCCGACTTAGGGACAAATTATCCGCGCGATATAACGTGTTCGAAGAACTGCTTGACCTGTCCCAGTTCGGAGTGCCGCAGCTTCGCACTCGCTACTTCCTGATCGCCATTGACGCTACGCTGTCGGCCGCCAATCCATTCGATCTTCTCCGCGAACAGTTGCCTAGCTTCCTTCGTTCCCTGCGGCTAACTGCTCCTGTAACATCATGGGCCGCAATCTCCGACCTCGAAATTTCGCGCGGCGGCAAGCAGGCATCGAGAGACACGCCAGGATTCGACGAGATCAGGTACACAAATCCGCGCACGCAATTCCAGAAGGTTATGAATGCTGGGGCGACGCAACTTACAGACGTTCGCCTAGCGCGTCATTCTGCAGAAATTACGGAACGGTTTCAGGAAATTATAGAGATTAGCCACGCCGAGGGTCGGTTAAATACGAGCATCAGCAAGGAGCTTCGCGCTCAGTTCGGCCTGCGCAAGATGGCGCTGCGTGTACTTGACCCGGATCGTCCATCACCGACTGTCACAAGTCTACCGGACGATCTCCTGCACTACAGCGAGCCAAGAGCACTCACAGTCCGGGAGAACGCCCGATTGCAGAGTTTTCCAGACTGGTTCTCCTTCAAAGGGAAGTACACGACTGGAGGGCACCTGCGTAAGAAAGAGGTCCCACGGTTTACGCAGGTAGCAAACGCTGTGCCGCCGCTTGTCGCGAGGGCATTCGGCGGGATGCTAGCCACCCTGTTTAGTACTCGCCGGCCCAGTTTGAGAAGAATCGGCCTCCGCTGGGGTTCTGAGCGCGGACAACAACGTGTAAAAATCTTGGCGGAAGCCTAAGATCAGCCGGCGAAGCTCGCGCAGTTCCTTTACGCCCAATTCCTCGCCGGCCGCATTCAATACGGTCCGTGATTTGCCTTTCAGGGCAGGTAGAACATGCGCCATCGTATTGCGCTCTGGAACGACAGCCTTGATGTATTTGCCTAACGCTGCCCCACTGTTGGCGTGAGCCTTTAGCGCGTCGCCCTCCACCAAGCCCTTCAGCATTCGCAGTCGATCATTCGACGTGAAATATACGTGGGCTTCCAACACCGCAGGCATGCTCGCATTCGCCTGAATCTTTTCGACTTGCTTTGCCCATTGCTTCAACTTCTCTTGAACGCGTTCGAGAGCTTCGGCCAAAAGCGCTTCCTGGCCTTTGGCGTCGAGTTTTTCATAAATCAAGAGCAGGCACTCGTTCACCGTATGATCGATGTCGCACGTTGCTCCCATTACGATTCCGCGCGTATGATCGAGGTCGAGTACCTTCCTGATAAGCGATTCGAAAATATCCTCTACTTCGGGAATAAGTTCCTCACGGCTCGCACAATAGACACCCTCGATACCGTTGTCGAAGACCAGTTTCCGAAGCTCGGCTGCGGGTTTTCGAGCCGAATAGAAGACTATGTCCCTGTAGGGCGCGGCCTCGCGAATCTTCGCGATTACATCTTCGCCGTGTACATTCGCCCCCAGGTCCCAATCAACCAGCACAAGGTCGATTTCGTCCGCAAAGACGCCGTCACCGAGAATCGTTGTCACTTCATCGAGTGATTTGCATAGCGTCCGCTTGAACAGGAATCCTTCCTCTTCCATTTTCCGGGTCAACGGGACACTTTGCGCTTCGACAGCGTCCGGCTGATCATCAACCCACAGCACGTTAAAATCGAGCCTCATGATGATTTCTTTCCGGAGACTATCCTGATAAGGAACGACGCGCCCTTCCCAGGGACGCTTTCCTCAAGTTCTATCGTCCCGCCCATCTCACCCAACACCTGACGCACGTGGTATAACCCCAACCCCGAACCTTGGGTTGTCGTATAGCCCATCTCGAAAATTCGATCCTTATCGCCGCCGGTCGTGACGCCGCGCCCGTTATCGGTCACGCGAATCGACAACGCATTCTTGTCGGCCGGGGATAGTTGGAACTTGATCCATGAGGCCTTCGCCTTCCTCGAATTGCTGACGAGGTTATCGATGATGATCGAAGCGTCGATAGGCTTGAAACGCAGCTTTAGGCCAGGGTGGTCGTTCTCAACCCGAATTTGCAGGCGGGCGCTACCCGATGTGCGTGCGATCTGGTTGATGTAATCCTCGATGAAACCCGCCACATTCGTTTCAATCTTCTCCGAATCCAGTTGGAACGTCGCCTTCGCTGCAAATCTAGCCACGGCGAGGACTTTGCGATTCAGGAACGCCATCTGTTCAAGCGCCTTCAGCATCACATCCCTTGGAACAACCTTCTTATCGGCAGTTTCCGACAGCAAATTCTCGATTTGCTGCGCGATGTCGACAGCGTAGATCGTGACCTGATGATGCAGGTTCAATATGGTCGCGGTGTCAACATTCACAATCGACTCAAGAAAATGCGACCGCCGCCGCTCGGAGTCTGCTTCGGTCTTAGCTTGCTCGGCTGCCGTTTCCGCGGTTTCTGCCCTTTCCACCGCAGCTTCGGCTGCCGCGCGTTCGCGGTCTGCGGCTTGGCGGGCATCCGCTTCGGATCGCCGAAGTTGTTCGAATCTCTTCTCCGCCGCAGTGAGCTTCGCAAGAAACGTTTTGTCCTGAGTCTTCTCCGCTATCGCCCTGAGGCTGACCAAAGACCCTTCGAAATCACCCGACCGCTCGTTGAGAAGACTGACGAGTTCCTTGTTGTACTCCAGCAACTCGATCTCATCGTTGTCCACAAGATTTGCTACAGCGGCGGAGACGCGGGCACGGCCTGGGTCTGTCCGCAACCTCGATAGGTCGTCAACGTTCGCATCACCCTTGTCCGCCCACGAGACCGGTACAACGTATTTCTCAAGTCGTTTGAGGCAATGCTCCATCACCGCCTTTTGCAGCTGTTTTACCGCCGGCGTATCGATCAAGCCCTGGTTGCGACTAGAAGCTTCCTGGAAATCCTCGTCCGAGCCGTAAACATCCACTCGGCCAATGATTTCGCGCGTGCCCAGGAAGCGGGCATACCCTTGCTGTTTCCGCCGGTTGAATCCGAACCAGTCGTCGTTCTCATTCCCGATGGGATATACCCGGAATCCGTTGCGAAAGACGAACACGGAGCCGAACTGGACGGACGGCAATCCGATCCGTCTCGCGAATGTCACCTTTGCGGACTGGTTCAGGTAGTAGATTTCACACTTGAAGTCAGAATCCTCCAGATCTTTGTAAGGATTCGGTTCTCGAATTTTATAGATCAACTCACCGCGATCGGTAAGCGTCGTGTGGATGGAGCCCTCCGAAATCGAAACTTCAATGAACGTCGTCTTGTCGCGGAGTTTTGAGAAGATGAAATTGCCCACCCGACCATTGACGACGTCCTTTGCAAGGGCTTGCGACCCGTTCTTGCCAGCCTTTCCCTCTTCTGCTTTGTCAGCAGCTTCTTCATCAGGCGCCGTGATAAGAATCCGGAATGGGTCGCCCTTGTCCCCGAATGGGTTGATAAGTTTTGCGAGCGAAGCCTTCAGTGACAGCAACCTATCTCGGTCCCAGGATCGCCTAAGCTTCTTGATCTCGATTACAGTGCCGTGCTTCAGGCCCGCGCCAAATTTGCGAAGTTCGTCGGGGAGGCGGAAGCCATTCGTTTTGGTGTACGTGACAGGAACCTGTTCAAAGTGTTCTTTGTCGCTTTTCTCGAAACGCTCCCAATTCACGGTGAGGTTGTGGACGGGACCGGATTTCTCTTTTTTCGGGCGCGTTTGAATGAGAATTTCGTGGCCCAGGCGATCCGACGAAAACCTCCCGATTCCTTTGCTGCCTGCGTAATGGCGATCCGCAGCTACGTTGCGGAAATCTGCGTCCTGATTCGCCTCTCGTTTACCGGAGTAGGCGACAAACAGCCATTTGTCATTCAAGTCGTCATACGACATGCCGGAGCCATCGTCGGCCACAACGACACTGTCGTCGCCAAAGTACAGGTGGACCGTGCCCGCCCCGGCGTCAAAAGAGTTTTTTACAAGCTCGAAAATCGCGACTTCATCCTCAGTAATGAGCTGGCGACCCAGGACTCTTTTCAGGCCCGTGCTGACATCGAAGTGCAGGGTTGTCGATCCTGCGGAAGATCCGCTTGGGCTGGTTTTGGAACTCACCGAGGCAGCATATCACTATCAAAAATGCGGCGGGAACGTCAAATCCGAAAGCTCACGCTAGTCGGTTACGCGTAGAACAGACTCCCAGCCAGCGCCCTTGGCTGACCTGCGACAGTCGTCATGATAATTCCGGTTGGCCTTGAACCCGCAGGCTGGGGACCTTGAGAAACTTCCCATGACGACCTTGCGGTTTTCTAGCCCCGCCTAACCCCTTTCGACCGGATTCCACTTGCCGTCGATAAGCCAGGGTTTCCGCAAGCTTGTGTCCGTCAGGAAATTGCTGATATAGGTCAAAACCATTTCATCGGGCATCTCCCAATCACCGTCCATGATCGCGATGAGTTGCATGTCGGCAGCCGCTTGTCGAAGGGCGGCTGCCATTTCACTGTGTTTCATTGCGACCCTCCCTTTCTTTCTTCCAGACCTGTTTCTTGCTCGCTAAACCATACCTGCTGAAAGCTCCGAGCATGCCGCAGACGGTAGCATGGATGCAGAACGAAGTTCTGCGCTCCGAGATTGCTATCGCACTTCGGAAGAAAGCCAAGAACCACAATTCCGACTGGTGAGTTTCCACCGCAACCGTCTTTTCCCCTCAATGCCCTTCCTGCGGAAAGACTGCGCCTAGACCGCACGCTTCTTCTGTCAAGGGTCTCCGCTTCGCTCCGATGAACGCGAAACCCACGCGCCCTTGACAGCGCGGACGGCTAGGCGCCGGGGACCGCTAGGAAGGGCATTTGTTTTCTATGCACCGCTCCGCGTTGCGTCGAAAGCAAGAATCAAAACCCTTCAAAAGGAGTTCTCATGCAGCAAACCAGACAGCAGCCGTTGTTTTCACTCGGCCAACT
>Ga0210391_10000379_pt1 | contig 49626 bp, 30 predicted proteins | sample IncBWC12OmetaG_FD_160573 | JGI IMG/M metagenome (GOLD analysis project Ga0210391, IMG submission 160573) | Forest soil microbial communities from Barre Woods Harvard Forest LTER site, Petersham, Massachusetts, United States - Inc-BW-C-12-O ...
CAGAAAAGTCGAGCACGGTAAGGAGGTGGTGCGCGACATTTCAGGGCAGGTGATTGCCAACGCCGCCAAGCTCGGCATCGACGCAATCATTACCATCGGCGGCGATGGATCGCAGAAGATTGGCTACGAACTTTCTCAGAGGGGAATGAAGATCGTTGGCGTGCCAAAGACAATCGACAACGATCTTTCCGCCACTGAGGTCACGTTCGGCTTTGACACCGCGCTGCACACTGTGACCGACGCCATCGACAAGCTTCACACCACGGCTGAGTCGCATCATCGTGTGATGGTGGTTGAGGTGATGGGCCGCGATTGCGGCTGGATCGCGCTTCACGCTGGAATCGCCGGCGGCGCACACGTGATTCTTATCCCGGAGATTCCGTTTACGATTGGGCACGTGTGCCGTTACATTGCGGAGCGCGAGAAAACCGGCAAGTTCTTCACCATCGTTGTAGTTGCCGAAGGCGTAAAGCTCCCGCCGGAATTGAAGGAAAACCGGCGTATGAGTTCTGTTGGCAGCCTGATCGGCGGGGCCATCGCACAGGGTTCGGGGAAGGAAGTGCGGGTGAGCGTGCTCGGGCACATTCAGCGCGGCGGCTCGCCTTCGCCTTTCGACCGCATTCTGGCGACGCGCTTCGGCGTGGCCGCCGTCGACCTGATCGCTTCTGGAGGTTTCGGTATGATGGTCGCGCTGCATGGCGACTCCATTATCTCTGTCGATGTGTCCCATGCCATCGGCCATCTCAAGTCCGTCACTCCCAATGGCGAGGTCGTGCGCACCGCGCGTGCCATCGGCATTGGCTTTGGAGACTGATCCCTCGCCCACAGGCAATGTGGACGGTCGCGCCAAGACACGAGACTTGCTGACTTGGGATACGCAGGTACCTTCGTAATCTTCCCCACAATGCTTCCCGGCTTTTCAATACGAAGTGGTTTAACCCGGGAACACTTGTCATGAGTGATTTGGCGATTTGCTGTGCAGTTCAGTTCTGTCTGGCATTTGGCCTGGCGGGATTATTCTGGCCGGAGAAGTTGATGCCACTCTTTCAGGTCTTGCTGTTTCCCTGGAGCGCGACCTATCGCACGATTCGAGCTAATAGCCTCGCTGCCATTGGATTGTCGGCGCTGCTTCTTGCCCACTTGTCCACTTTGATGAGTTGAGCGATCACTGGCCGGTGATCAGACGCTTAGGAATGAAATCCGTTCCCAGCTCTTCCCTTCCCTAGTCTTTAGTCTTTGCTCATGGCGTCAATCAGCGAGTAAAGCTGGTTGCTGTCCTTCATCTCCACATAAGGCCGGGTCGGATTTCGGTTGCTGACCACGTACACTGTTGGCGTGTGTTCGAGTTTGATGGCCTTGCCCACGTCGCGGTCGGCATTCACTTCGGCGGCAAGCTTTCCCTGCGGATCGATTTGGTAGGGCAACGCAATTTTGTGTTCGGCAGCAAATTTATCGGCGTAGCCGCGCAGGTTCTGAGGATTGATCTCAAGCTGGCTCGCGAAAATGTAATCGCGAAACTCATCGCCCAGCGCTTTGGAGGTAGCGTCGAAATAGCGCGCCATCACGGCCGCCTGGTAAGACCAATTGTGCATGGGCAGCGGAAAGTCATGCCTCACTAGGGGAATCTTGTAGGTCTTCGCAGCTTGTTCGAGGATGGGCGCAACCCGGCGGCATTGCGGGCACTGTAGGTCCTCGAATACCACAAGAGCAACCTGCGATCCTTTGGGGGGACGCAGGGCGGGATTAAGGGCATCCTGCGCCGGCGACGCGCACAAAGAAGCAACGAAAATCAATCCCCCTAAAATGACAGAGCGAGAGCTGAGTTTGTTTCTCATGATTTTGTTAGTCGTGACTCACTCCAATGTTAACCGATGCGGCATAACAGTGTCAGGTTACCAGCGGAGACCCGGGCGACGAGGTGCATTAAAGGCTAACCTCCGTGCGCGAAATCCACGCGGCAACGCGCTATAGTTAAAGTCAACATCTGCGAAAGATCGTGAAATTGCCTCTTGCATCGAACTCTCTGCATTACTCTCGTTTGGCGCTGCCGCTGGCGGCCGTCTTTTTTTTGCTCGGGGTCTTTTTGCTCGGACCCTTGGCCTGCAATCGCAGCCGGCATCGAGTGCTGGAGGTCAATTACGTTTCAGCCGTGCAGGCCACGCTACGCGATCAGGTAGCCACCATCTACAACCGCGTGGGCACGGTGAAGAACGGAGAGCGCGTCGAAGTGCTGGAGCGCGAGAAGCGATTCTCTCGCGTCCGCACCGCATCCGGGCTTGAGGGCTGGATTGAGCAGCGATACCTGGTTGACCAATCCACTTACGACGCCCTTCAAAAGCTCACGCAAGAGAATCTCAACGATCCCGTGCAGTCCCCCGGTGTGTTGCGCAACGACACGAATATGCACGTTACACCGGGGCGTGAGACTGAGCACTTGTATCAGCTGGCAACTGGAGCGAAGGTTTCGGTGCTGAAGCGCGCCACGGTTGAGAAACAACCCGGAGCAGTCGCGGTACACACGAAAACTGGCTCGAAAGCGGCCTCCGGTCCAGCTCTTGAGGATTGGTGGCTGGTACGCGACTCCGAAAACCGCGTGGGCTGGGTGCTGGGGCGAATGGTGGATCTCGATGTGCCATTGGAAATCGCTCAATACGCCGAAGGTCAGCGCCTGGTCGCATTCTTCGCATTGAATCAGGTCGAAGACGCAGGCAAAGAAGGAGCCGACAAGAAAGTTTCGCAATATCTGTGTGCCGTCACCGAACCGCACGACGGTTTGCCCTACGACTACGACCAGATTCGCGTCTTCACCTGGAATGTGAGGAAGCACCGCTACGAAACTGCCTACCGCGAGCATGGACTCAACGGCGTGCTGCCGATTACCGTGACCACCGAGAATTTCGACAAGGAAGGAACGCTTCCTGTGTTCGTTCTACGCGTGACAGACGATAGCGGGAAAGTGAGCGAGCGCAAGTACAAACTGAATACGCCGATCGTTAGGCGAGTGCTGGCCCCGGGGGAACAGAAGGAAGCGCCGCATGCCTCAATGAAACACCGGCGGCACTAGCAGTAAATGTTAGCAGTAAAAATCCGCGATGCTCTGCACCACCCAGCGTTGTTCTTGTTCGGTGAGTTCGGGGAACATGGGCAATGCTAATACTTCTTTCGTGGCGCGTTCGGCCTCTGGAAAGTCACCTTCGCGATAGCCCAGATAAACGAAGCACGGTTGCAGGTGTAGAGGAATGGGATAGTAAACTTCTGTGCCAATCTTGCGGGCGGTGAGGAATTCGCGCAATTCGTCACGACGGTAAGCGCGGACAACATATTGATGGAAAACGTGATGAGCGGCAGCCGCGGTGTGCGGCAACTGGATCGGGCCGCTTTCGAAAATTGCGGATTGCCGATCGCTATTTGTCGATTGAGAAACCTTTGCCAGTCCAGCCCCGACGAATAGCCGATCGTAAGTGGCAGCGCACTCGCGGCGAGCTTCGTTCCATCCTTCCACATACTTCAACTTCACGCGTAAGATTGCGGCCTGCAGCGCATCAAGACGGCTGTTCCATCCCAACTCATCGTGAACATAGCGGCGCGAGCTGCCATGATTGCGCAGGCGACGCATGTGCTCCGCCATCTCTTGGTTATTCGTGGTCACCAAGCCAGCCTCGCCGTAGGCGCTGAGATTTTTCGTGGGATAAAAACTGAACGCCGCGGAAACGCCCATCGATCCGGCCTTACGCGCTTGGCCCGGCTTACTCCCCCACCGCGCGCCAATGGCTTGCGCGGCATCTTCGATAAGCGACAGATGGAATTCATCTGCCAATCTCTGAAATACATCTATGTCGGCGCACTGGCCGTAGAGATGAACCGGCAGCAGCGCTCGGAGCTTGTCACGCTTGGCACGCCGCAGGAAGGACTCTGCTTGAACGGGATCGAGATTGAACGTCAGCGGATCAATGTCGGCAAAGACAGGACGTGCGCCAATGCGGGCAATAGCGCTGGCGGACGCAAAGAAACTGAAAGGCGTAGTGAGAACCTGATCGCCGGGCTGCACTCCGGCCGCGGCCAAGGCCAGCCACAAAGCGTCGGTGCCGGAGGCGCAACCGACGGCGTCGGTAGCGCCGCAGAAGTCCGCGAACTCACGTTCGAACGCCTCGACCTCAGCGCCCAGAATGTAATGCTGCGATGCACAAACGCGTTCTACTGCGGCCAGTACTTCGGTGCCGATCTGCACATACTGCCGCTTCAAATCCAGCATGGGGACGCGGTCGAGCGCCTTTGCGCTCTGAGCTGCCGGAACCCGTTTTGTCAATTCACTCTTTATCGAGGATGTGGTCACGGAAATGTTGATTGTAGCAGGACGGTTTGCCACGTCAGGAAGGTGCGACGCCATTCAAACAAGCCAACAGAATATTTGTTGTCTACCATTTCTCATACCGACCTCCATAAACTCGTGAGATTGTTTCGCGCCTTACCGATTTGTGAGTCTGTATGTAAATGATAAGACTATATGTTGCTCTCTTGCTCTTTTGGAGCTTTAGCTGCTTTAAAGTTTCCACTGGCGGGGTGGCGGCGCTTCTTAAATTTTATTGGCCTCGGGAACTTAATATACAAAATGAAGCATACTGGGCGAAGTACTTCGCCCCGGTTTCGATTCAATTCGCTTTCTGTCAAATTGGGGAGGACCAATGCAAGGGTTGAGAAATTTCTTAGGATTTTGTGCAGTTGTTTTGTTTTCCGCCGTCCTTTCGTTTGCGCAAACAGGATCGATTGCCGGAACCGTCTCAGATTCCTCTGGCGCAGTAGTACAAGGCGCCGAAGTTACAGTGCGGAACGGTGCGACGAGCGAATCGCACAAGGCAACCAGCGATGCGTCTGGCACCTTCGCCCTGACGAATCTTCCGGTGGGCTCGTACGAAATTACCGTTAAGAAGGAGGGCTTCAAGCTCTTCCACTTGCCCAGCATCGAGTTGACTGTAGGCCAGACGCTAACGGTCGGTCCTAAACTCACCCCGGGGGCGGCTGGAGAAGAAGTAACGGTACGGGCTGACGCCACTCAGGACGTAGATCTTGAGACGTCGCAGATCAGCAACCTCGTCGATCAGAGGCAGATGGAGAGCTTGCCACTGATTACGCGCAATCCCTACCAACTCGTGTTGCTATCACCCGGAACATCGCAGACCGATAGCAGCAACGGCGGCATTTCTGTCAATGGGGCGCGCGATCGTAACAACAACTTTTTGCTTGACGGGCAAGATAACAACGATACGTCCGTGCCCGGAATCATAGGTGGCGTGTTAACTGCTAATCCGGAATCGACCGAGGAGTTCCGCGTTATTACCGACAACTTCAACGCCGAATACGGACGCAACACCGGCGCGATCATCGATGTGGTGACCAAGAGCGGCACCAATTCGCTCCACGGGAATGTCTATTACTTCGGACGCTGGAATGGTTTCGGAGGGGCGCGCGACTGGTTTAACCCGGCAGAAGGAATCAATGCGGGGCCGATGAACCCCTACATTCGACACCAATTCGGATTTTCCATCGGCGGTCCCATCATTAAGAACAAGACGTTCTTCTTCTTCAATGACGAAATGGACCGTTTCCGCACAACGCTGAGCGACCAAGCCAGCGTACCAACGCCAGGATTTCTAAGCGGAAAGTTCAACTATACCTATGCCGATACCTCAGGCGCCGAGCATACAGTTCCGATTGACTTGGTTGACACGCCAGCTGCAGGTGGAAATAATCCCTCGGTAAATTTCCCGAACGAGAGTTACGTGGGTCCACCGATCCCGTTTGACTCAACGATGCAGAAGGTCTTCGCTAACTACCCGACCACGACGCAGTCATTCAACGGCATCTCAGGCAGTGTTTTCTTTCCAACCACTTCTAAGCAAAGCACCTACAACCCAATCGTCAAACTCGACCATCATTTCAACGATCGGGAATCGCTCAGTTTGCGCTATGGATACGGACATTTCTTCGATCCCAATCCGGGTTTTTCGGATATCCTTCCCGGATTCGGAGCATACGAAGAAAAAGCCATCAGTGAAAGTCTGTCTGCGCAGTTGACCTCGACCCTGAGCAACAACTTAGTCAATAACTTCCAGTTTGGCTGGAACCACATCTACGCGGCTTTCTTTCTTTCGAAGAACACCACGAATGTGCTCGATGCTCCTGGGGGAGTGGATTCCTTTGGAAATGGTTGGGATTACGCGCTCGATCCATTTACCAGCTTCGCGAGCACTCTAGGCGGGTCGGACGCCCAAGCCCGGAAAACGGGCACCATAAGCTACTCCGAGAGTCTTAGCTGGGTCCATGGAAACCATACCTTCAAGTTTGGTTTCGATTTTCGAGATGTAGGTGAGAGTGGCTATGATGATTTCAGCTCGCGCCGCCAGCTCACTATGGATCCCGAAACGGCGTTTAGCGGCTTTAATCCAGGACAAAACTTTCCGCAGACACCTTCGGGCATTGTGGCCAATGCACCTTTTCTCGCGGACGGGTCAGACCCTGACAGATCGCTGGTGGATGCGGCGGTCGCATATTACGGCCTTGTGATTGAAGATGCACAGTCCCAGTTCTTCAATAAGACAGGTGTGCCACAACCTTCGGACAATAAGTTTTTCAAGCAGCATGAGTTCGATTGGTATGGGCAAGATACCTGGAAAATTCGCTCTAACTTTACCTTGAATATAGGATTGCGCTATCAACTCAACGGTGTCCCATACGAGACTAGCGGAAACCTTTCCAACTTGTTGCAAGACCCAGGTTCGTTCGCCACCGGCCAGCCGGTGACATTCAGCACTGTTGGCCCGGGCTCCGGGCACCAGCTCTACCAGCCGGACTATAAAGACATCGAGCCGCGCTTTGGCTTCAGTTGGGATCCGTGGAAAGACGGTAAGACCGCCGTCCGCGCTGGATTCGGCATCTTCCACGATCGTACCTTCGGGAATGCTTTCGGAAATGTCCGTGCCGACCCGCCGTTTCAGGGATCCTATACCAATTTTCCCGGAATATTCAACGGCAACGAGACAGGGGAAACGATCAATAACGCGTTTGGTTCGGCCTCTTTCCCATCACAGCCGCCGCTGCTGACGCCTTCACCGTCGATTCCCGATGAATCCCTGGTATCGGGCATCGTTGTCTTTGACACTCACTTCCCCAATGCCGCAAGCAACAACTGGAACTTTGACATTCAGCGGCAACTGCCAGGAAACAACGTCGCAGATATTGCGTATGTTGGGGCCATGGGCGTCCACGTTTACGGACAGCGCGACGGAGATCCACCGGATCCAGCACTGGTGCAGCAGTTAGTCGCGTACTGTAGCGTTCCCAACGCGTTCGGTTGCGATCAAACCACACCGAGCGGATCTTTACTGTATGAAGGTGCGGAGTTTGGTCTTCTGCCATTTGACGCGGTGAACAACAACGCGCTTTTCCAGCCCGACTACCAGATCAATGAGTTCAACTCTATTTACCACGGGCTGCAGACAAAGTTCACGCACCGCATGAATCACGGGCTGCAGTTCCAGGCTGCTTACACTTGGTCGCACGCCCTCGACAACGCCGTCGATCCTCTTACGCCGGCAAACGGGTCACACACATTTCCGCGAAACTCACTCGATCTACGGGAGAACTACGGCAACTCCGACAATGACACCCGCCACGTCGCGGTACTGAACTACGTTTATGAATTGCCATTTGGCCGCGGCAAGGGGTATTTGAACCACGGAGCGATTGGGAGGGTTATGGAAGGCATCGAGCTCGACGGCATCTTCACCGCACAGACCGGCCATCCGTTCCAGGTTCGGGGAACCCTGGACACACAGAGAACCGGCATTGCAGCGTGGGGCTACCAAGTCGGGGATCCTTTCGGCTCAGGCGCCGGTTGCGGGCTTACGCCGGCGCCGGGTTCAGGTTATGCCTACATTCCCAACGAATGCGCCTTCACCAACCCACCGTGGGGATCCGCTTCTAACAACGAGCGTAACCAATTTTATGGGCCTGGATTCTGGGACTGGGACGTAACCGTAGCGAAGAGGATGACTATAACGGAACGGGTAAAGGCTGAACTGCGTTTCGAGGGCTACAACATTCTTAACCACCCACACTTCCAAAATCCCGGAACAGATGCCGCAAATATTGGCAACTTAATTGGACAAGGACAGTTTGGCGTGATTACATCCACCTATGTACAGCCCGACGGAACCACTTCGGCACGCCAAGTGCAGGTTGCGTTGAAGATCATCTTCTGATTCCTCATCGTACGACTTTCCAACGGCCTGTGTGATGATCGCACGGGCCGTTGCTTTTTCCAGTCCCTACTGATCCGTCTAGCCATCTAATCGCCGCCTACAATTTCCCACATTGAGCTCCAGAAACTTGTTTCAGCGTTCCCCAAAACATAACAAACAATCAGCTGCATATCTATGAAAACAATGGGTGTTATAGAAGACCCATTTTGGAACATCATTTGCTTTTGTATGACTGACAGTTCGAAACGGCGGTTTTGCGCCCTAATCTGTTTAGGGACCGCGACCCGCCACGCCAGATTTGGGTTTCTCTCCAGTTTCATATATGTCCGCGTTGGAGGTTTTTATGAAGCAGCCTGCATTTCCTCTCCCCGTAGTTCTCCTCGCCCTTGGATTACTTTGTGGGATCGTCTTCACCACCCCAGCAAATGCTGATGAGCTTTATGCCAGCATTCGAGGCATCGTCACAGACCAATCAGGGGCAGTGGTGCCTGATGTGAACGTTACAGCTATTAATGAGGCGACCGGAGTCTCGAAGGCTGTGGTTTCCAACCGGGACGGCGCATTTTCGTTCCTGCAACTTCCCATCGGAGATTATGACGTTAAGATAGAGAAGTCCGGCTTCAAGAGCTACACGGCAAAACATATCCACCTCGATGTAAACCAGGTATTTGCTCTAAACGCAAAAATCGAACTGGGCACGGTATCTGAGACGGTCACGGTAGAGGCTAACGGAACTCAGGTTGAAACCAGCACGCCGCAACGCGGCGACGTCGTTGATGTGAATCAAATTCTCAATCTGCCGCTCATTGGCCGCGACTGGGTCAACCTGCAACAGCTTGAGGGGGGTGTGGTGGCGGCCTCAGATGGTCGAGGAGAATTTGCCACCAACGGCAGCCAAACCACGCAAAACAGCTTTCTGATCAACGGAACGGACACCAACGACCTTCCGCTCAATACTCGTACAGTGATTCCCAGCGAGGATGCCATTCAAGAGTTCCGAATGGTGACCAACACCATTAACCCGGAATATGGCCGGAATTCGGGGGCAGTTATGAATGCCCTGATCAAGTCGGGAAATAATGCCTTTCACGGTGATGTGTTCGAGTTTTATCGCGACACATTTTTGAACGCCAGCGATTGGTTTACAAAGTCGCCGGCAATTTTTCACCAGAATACGTTCGGGGGCACCATTGGCGGCCCCATCTGGAAGAACCATTCGTTTTTCTTCTTCTCCTATCAGGGCATTCGAAATCGGGAACCGGAGCCCAACGCTCCGACTTCGAGTGTCACCTATACGACCGCGCAGGTTACGGGCGCGGCAGGCGCGTTCACCGGGATCAACGGGAATCTCTCGCCGATTCCACTGGTTGGCGACAATGGCACAACGTACCCTGCCGGTACACCTTATTCAACCATCTTCGGCACAGGGGCAATTCCCACCGCCGACTTCAATCAGACCGCTACCCAATTCCTTCCATTTCTGGGCGCGAACCCCTCTGGATTGCTTTCGTTCGACCCGATTCGTACTCTCACTGACAATCAATACATATTCCGCATTGACCAGAATCTGACCAAGAACGACTTACTCTGGGGCTCATACCTGCAGGAATCCGAGCCTTTTAGTGACACGATAGCTTTTGCCGGTCTCGGTACGGGTCCCACGGTTCCGGGATTTGCGGACACCAACCAGCAGCATTTCAAGCTCCTGACTCTCTCTTGGAGCCACACGCTGAATGATCACATGATCAACGAATTGCGTGGCGGGTATAACCGGTTCAATTATGCCGCAGTCCTTCCTACGCAAATCGTCCAGCCCTCCAGCCTCGGGTTCAACATCACGCCCCAGGATTCCGCCGCGGCAAGTTACCCGTTCATATTTATTCCCAGCTTGTTCAGCCTGGGGTTCTCGCCAGACGGTCCGCAGCCCAGAATCGACCAGACCTATGAGGTAGTGGATAATTTCTCCTTTACGCATGGCAATCACACCATGAAGGCCGGCTTCGATATGCGACGCTTCGAGGTGAACAACCCCTTCTACGCTCAGAATAATGGGCTATTCTTTTACAATGGCGGCGGAACTTACAGCACCGGCAATCCCGGAGCGGACTTCCTTCTGGGACTACCCGATCTCTATGCTCAGGCCAGCGGGGGTAACGGCATCGACCGTGCCCAGGAGTACTACAGCTATTTCCAGGATCAATGGAAGATACGGCCCAACTTCACCTTCACTTATGGCTTGGGTTGGACGATCGACACTGCGCTGCAAGACCTAGCCTATGACGGTAATGGAATGGCTGCATTCTATCCCGGCCAACAATCCACGGTTTTCCCGAACGCGCCGGTTGGCGTGGTGTATTCGGGCGACCCGGGCGTTCACCCGACTGGCACCGACCATCCTTTCCGGAACTTTGGACCTCGCATTGGGTTCGCCTATAGCCCCGACTTCGGCGCGCTGACCGGCGGCGCGGGAAAGACCAGCATACGCGGCGGTTTCGGCATTTATTACAACCGCACGGAAGAGGAGCTGAACCTGCAATTCCAGGGCGTTCCGCCCAATTCGATCTCCACGAACGGAGCGGGAACCGATGGCGGAAGTCCGAGTTTCGCCAATCCTTTTGTAGACGTCGCTGGCAGAGGTACGCTCAACGAACCCAATCCTTTCCCCTTTGTTGGCGCTCATCCGAACGTCCAGTTCTTAGCGAGCAACGGGAACCTTCCTGTATGGAGCGCATGCTGCAGCACGATTGACCCGAAGAACGTCGATCCCACTTCCTACAACTACAATCTGACCATTGAGCGTCAAGTCTCAGCCAGCATGATTGCGTCCGTGGGTTATGTGGGCTCGCTTGCACGTCATCTTGAAATCGGCCACCCGCTAAATCTTGTCAACCCTGCGGCTTGCGTAGCTGCCGGGCCGACCGTCTGCTCTCCCGGCAGCCAGCTCACTCAATTCCCGGGGGATTACTTGTATCCCGGAAACGTGTACGGAACGATCGACCAGATTTCGAACATCGGCAATTCGCACTACAACTCGATGCAGGCGGGATTGAAGAAGAGGTTGTCCAATGGTTTGCAATTCAGCGCGAACTACACCTGGGCGCACTCCTTCGATAATGGCTCGGGATTCGAGAACACGTCCTTTGGCGGCGGTGGATTCGGTGGGCTGTCCTTAGCTCGCGCCTACAATCCGTATGTGAAGTCGCTCAACTACGGATCCTCGATTTTCGATGCCCGAAATCGCTTGGTCTTCGGCTACACCTATGAACTGCCACATCGCCATACCAGCAACGCGTTGCTCGGTCGGGCCACCAAGGGCTGGATCATTTCTGGAATCACGACGTTCCAGAGTGGATTCCCCATGGACGTGGTCGACACTTCCGACTGGTCTTTGCGCAACTACCCGGGCAACTCTGATTTTGCCGGCATGGACGTGCCGAACATGGTCGGGCCGATTCAGTACCTGAACCCACGAAAGAATATCGTCGCCAATGGAACTGGATCCGCGGTTCAGTGGTTTTCACCAAGTGCATTCGTCGGCTACTGCCCTACCAATAACAATGCCGCAGGTTGCGTTCCTGAAGGAACCTTTGGAAATGCCCCGCGGAACGTATTGCACGGACCTGGAATCAACAATTGGGACTTCCAATTGTCCAAAGACACCAACCTCACCGAATCGACCAGGATGGAGCTGAGGATTGAGTTCTATAACATCATGAACCATGAAAACTTCTGGCCGGGAGGCATTTCGGACAATATTCAAGCTCCGAATTTTGGCCAAATGACGAGTGACAGCCCGTCCACGGGGCAGGGGCCGCGTCTGATCCAGCTAGCCGCGAAGTTCTACTTCTAGCCAGTCAACTCGCTACAACTCTAAGGAGCGTCCCGAAGGGGACGCTCCTTATTTTGTCTGACTCGAATTTTGGTTCCGCTCAGGCACCTACATCTTTAGTTAATGCGACCGGACTACTTCCTGAATTTCTGCCCCAAACACTACCCAAAACAGCGTCCCACCTAGCCTCTCGAGCCTACTATTTATCATATTTTACTCCGTAAACCAATGTACATTTCTGGACAATTGCGCCGCACTGAGAGTTATGTCTATGAGAAGACTAAGTGTTATGGAACCACTGTTTTGGAACGTTAGTTGCTTTCACAATGCCGTTGCAGTAATCTTCCTGTCCGAGTGCGGTCCGCTCTGCATTTTTGTTCCAATCCGTTGTTGGAAAAAGTCGAGTTGGAGGGTCTTTCATGAAGCAGCGTGTATCTACCGTCACGGTTGTTCTACTCACCCTGGGACTAGTCTTCGGGCTCGCTTGGTCGACGCCAGCGAACGCCGATAACCTTTACGCCAAAATTCGCGGCACGGTGGCCGATCCATCTGGAGCCGTGGTAGCGGACGCGAAAATATCCGCGACCAACGTCGCCACCGGTCTTGGGTACAACGTTACCTCCGATAAAGGCGGCTTGTTTGAGTTCCTACAACTGCCCATCGGCGATTACTCGGTCAAGGTAGAGAAGTCTGGCTTCAAGTCCTTCACGGAAGGCCACATTCACCTGGATCTCGACCAAGTTTTCAGCCTGAAAGTGCAAATGGAACTGGGCTCCGTCAGCGACACGATTACGGTCGAAGCCAATGCCGCCCAGGTAGAGAGCACTGACATGCAGCTCACCGCTGTTATTAGCGGCAATCAGATTGTCGACATCCCGCTGAACGGCCGCAACTGGACTCAGTTGATGCAGCTTCAGCCTGGTGTACAGGCGTCATCCGACCGCTTCGGAGCTGGCGATTACTCCACAAACGGCTCGACAACCCAGCAGAATGCCTTCTTGATCAACGGCACCGATTCGAATGACACCTCGCTGAACACTCCGCTTGTGATTCCCAGTCCGGATTCCATCGGCGAAGTCAGCATGGTCAGCAGCACCATCAATCCCGAGTATGGCCGCAACTCCGGCTCGATCATCAACGCCGCCATCAAGAACGGCACCAACCAGTTCCACGGCTCGGCTTTCGAGTTCTATCGCGATACCTTCCTGGATGCACCGGCTTGGTTTGAAGTAGATCCGAACACGGGCAAATCGGCCGCCACTCCCTTCCACCTCAACGAGTATGGTGGCACGATCGGCGGGCCGATCATCAAGGATCATGCGTTCTTCTTTTTCTCGTATCAGGGCCTGCATGAGAGGACCCCGGACGCCGGCGAGCCCACTTCGACGCCGGTTTACACTCCCCAGGAGCGCACGGGGGACTTTTCTGACCTCGCCCCGCTTTACAATGCCAATAATCCCGAGCCGGCAGGTTCGCCATGCGGAGCGAATTACCAGGGTCCTTTTGGGCCCAATCCGCTGCCATTTGCCGTCGGCACGGCCGCTGCTGGGACGCCGTGGTGTCAGGCATTCCCAACGGGGGTGCTCCCGGGCACCGCTTTGAATGCGCTGTCACTGAAGCTGATGAATCAGTTTGTTCCGCTGCCGAATAACGGCAGCAACTTTAATTTCAATCCCACCACGACTGAGACCAGCAATCAGTACATTTATCGCGTGGATGACAGGCTGAGAGCGCAAGATAATGTCTGGTTCTATGGCCTCTATCAGAACACTCCGTCGGTAGACAGCCTGCCCTTTACCGGTACAACGCTGCCTGGATTGCCCGAAAACGCGAAACGGCACTATCAGGAATATACCGCCGACTATACCCACACCTTTTCGCCGACGACTCTCAATGAACTCCGCTTCTCCTATTTGCGCTTCAATTTCGTCGCCGTAAACCCGGTCAATCCGATCAACCCGACGGCCTATGGATTTACCGGCATTAACCCGCAGGTCCCTGCGCTGGCGTCTCTTCCCATCTTGAACGTAAATAATCTGTTCGAGCTCGGATTCAGTGCAAACGGGCCCCAACCGCGCATCCAGAACACCTATCAGGTAGCGGATAATTTCAGCAAGGTGTGGGGACACCATACCTTTAAGGCTGGCTTTAGCATGGAGCGCCTTGAGATCAACAACCCGTTCTATAGCAACCTGGCTGGCAATTATCAGTTTAGGGGCGCAGGACCGTTATCGACAAATGCTTCTGGAGCGGACTTCCTGTTAGGCCTTCCCGATTCCTACTCTCAGGGCAGCGGGTCGGTCATCCGTGGCCGCGGTCGCGAATACTATGCATACGTCCAGGATCAGTGGCAGATAAGGCCCAGCCTGACGCTGACACTGGGGACGGGCTATGACATCGAGACGCCCTGGAAAAATTTGTTTGCGGACGGCGAAATCACGGGAGCATGGCGGCCCGGCCAGCAGTCCACAGTTTTACCGACCGCTCCAGTCGGCTTCGTGTACCCCGGCGATGCGGGCATCAACCAATACGGCGGCGTAAACGTTCCCTACAAGGATTTTGCCCCTCGCTTGGGCTTTGCCTGGAGTCCCGGAGGCTCGCACAACTGGAGTGTTCGCGGCGGTATCGGACTGTATTACAACCGCTCGGAAGAGGAGTTGACCCTGCAGACCCTCCTCAACCCCCCGTTCGCTCTGGGCACCATCGGTGCTAATTCCATCAGTTCACCGAACCTCGCGAATCCGTTCACCACCGTGAACACGGTGCCGGTCGGTGGTGTTGGCTCGGGCTCCAAGCCGAACCCATTTCCGTTCATTCCTCCGGCGAAGGGAGCCAAGATCGACTTCACGCCGTTCGCTCCCCTCGGTTTCGACTGGGTTTCGGAGCAGCCTAACTTCACCACGCCGAGGGCGACCAACTTTAACCTGAACGTCCAACGTCAGGTCGGAAAGTCGACGATTGTTTCGATAGGGTACGTGGGGAGCATCGGTCGCCACGAGGAAGGCGCGTACAACGCGAATATGGCAGGCACGCCTGCCGGAACGAACCCGCTGTCGGCCGCATCAGGCTGTCCATTTGGCCTTCTACTTAGCGAGTGTCCCCTCCAGACACCTGTAACCTTTAACCCGACTACCTTTGTATATACGAACGGAGCCCCGGTACCGGGTGCAACTCCCTACAACCTTAATCTGTACGGCCAACCCGGTATTGAAGCCACCGATTACAACTCGAACTACAACTCGCTGCAGGTGGAAGTGAACCGGCACTTCAGCAATGGCCTACAATTCCAACTCGCTTACACGTGGTCCCGGAACTTTGACGAGACTTCGAACTTTGAAGGAAGTTCTTTCAACTTCCCCGGAATTAATCCTTACAACCCCAGATATACCTATGGTCCTTCGCAGAACGATGCACCGCAGCGCCTCGTAGTCAGCTACAAGTACACGCTGCCCTTCTACAAACTCTCGGGGCATCGTTTCAGAAGGCTTACCGACGACTGGAACATAGTGGGCATCTACACGCTTCAGAGTGGATTCCCGATTCCAGTATTTGACCTCACTGGCCATTCGCTCACGTGTGACGATAATGGCTTATCGTTCTTCACATGTCCGGATCGTCCAGACCAGGTGGCAGCGGTGAAGATTGTGAATCCGCGCACCTACCAAACCAATGCCAACGGTGGCTCAGGAAATGCAGGTAACTACTGGTTCACGAACGGCTCATCGGCCTTCACAGTAAATGCGCCGGGCAGTGGATTTGGGACGGCCAACCGTAACCCGATCTATGGTCCGGGCATCAACTATGGGGACATGGCGATAGAAAAGGACATTCGCATTGACGAGTCGAAGTCGGTAGAACTGCGCATGGAAACGTTCAATACCTTCAACCATGCCAATTTTGCCAATCCCGGCGGTGGGACTAACGGAGCCAGCCAGGATGCCTCCTTCCTAAGCACTGCGACCTTCGGGGAGGTCTTCAGCGTTCGTTCTCTAACCACCAACGGCGACGGTCGAGTCGTGCAGTTGGGAGCCAAGATTTACTTCTAACTGGCCGAAGCTAGATAAAAGAGGCATCCCTCGCGGGATGCCTCTTTATTTTCCCTGTACTGCAATTTGTTGTTGGCTGTTAGCCCGGAACTAGTTGCCTTCGGGTTTAGCCAAAAGCCAGAGGCTCATTTCCCGAACATGGGGTAGTGGCTGGCCGCGCCCATGAAGAACAACATCACGATCGACAGGAACGCGTTGGCCCTCGAGGCCAGCAGGGCCTGACGAGCCATTGCTTTTGCTTTGTCGGGAATAGGGGTACCATTGGCGGCGTTGTCGCGGGTCCATTGGATGAGACGCTTCTGAATGCGCCAGATTACTCCCCAAACGTTGAGCAGCATGACCCAGCTGATGCCGCCGCCAATGCCGATGGAGAGGAGGCGGTTGCTCTCCCAACCGTGGTTGTTCAGGCTCAGGAAGAGCCAGGCAGCCGCGGCGGTGACCACAGCATAGACCATGCCGATGAATGCTCCCTTGTCGAAGATTCCCTTCCCGGGTATCAGGCACGCGTAGAGGAGACCCCAGACGATCGTCCAGATCGCAAAGAAGCTGCCCATTGCGGCGCCAGAAGACGCACCGGCAAATCCTTCAAGCTGGGCATTGTGCGCATCAGCAGCAACGATATTTCCCCAATAAATCAGGCCCGCCAGCACGGTCAGCGCAGCCGACATGCGGAACCACATGAGAGCGCGCGTCATCAATGCAGGCATCACTTTGCCTTTGGTGGCGGCGTCGAGTTCCTTCATCAGGGGGACGTTCACCAAGTTGAAGAAGTAAAGCAGGCCGATCCAGGTGATGCCGGCGAGGAAGTGGATCCAGCGCACTAGCATAAGAAAATTCGTGTTGAAATCCTGGGGAAAGTGGATTTGGGGACCAAAGAAAGCTGCGAAACCAGCATTTGCCATGAATGCCCTCGCTTGCCTATATCTAAGTCAGGGTCGAAATTGCCCAAGGCGCGATTGTACACAACGCCGGGGCAATCGGTTCGGCGCTCTGGGCTGGGACAGAACCGTCCTAGCAAAGCCAACCGGCCTCCCACACCCGGAAAGGACACCTTATCCGAATCCATTGTGGGCTTTGCTAGGGACAAAGACCGATTTCCTTAAGTTCCGGGTTGAAAAGAGTGGGCGGACGCCGTATTGTACTCGCAGTTATCTGCCCGCTACGCGACCTTGGGAAACCGGGCTGTGAAAAGGCAGATTGTCCCCCCATGTTCCTTAGCGGAAAGCCGCGAGGAACTCGCTGTTGTTATGAGCTTCGCCCAAGGCGATTGCCGGAGGCGCAGATTGGAAAGATGCAGTTCAAAAGAACTTAAGGAGATCGGCTATGGATAACGGCAAGCCGGCGCAGAATATCCAGGATTCGTTCCTGAATACGGCCCGCAAAGAGCGGTTGAGTATTACGATCTATCTTCTGAGCGGAGTGAAGTTGACGGGCCGGATTCGTTCTTTCGATAAATATTCCGTGGTGCTGGAGGCCAACGGGCAGGAACAGTTGATCTTTAAGCACGCCATCTCGACGATTGTCATGGGCCGGACAATGTCGCAGGCGCAAACGCATGGAGCGCATCCCGAGGCGAAGACAGTGGGTGCGTCGATGGCTGCGGCGGCGTCATCGTCGGTTTCGGCAGGAGCGGTGCCTCCGGTGGCCAGCGCTTCGGCCACTGAAGGATAAGGCGCTTCCCGTTTGCGCAGTTCTCATCCCAAGAAGACCCGCGATCGCACACCTGCGGCTGCACGTGTGCCTCTCGGCACGGAGACGGTGCGCCCTGAAGACGATCAGGAGCGCGCGTTCCTAGTAGGGATTGAGGTGCGGACACGCGGACGCGCTGGAGCGAAGGTTACCGCGCAGGCCCAGGCGGCTCGTGAGGCGGCTCTGCTGCAGCCAGCGGCAAGTGGAAAGAGCACGGCGTCGCATGGCGCGGGAAAATCCAACGGGCACAAGCCAGCCATTCCAGAATTTGACGCGGATGAGTCCCTTGCGGAGTTGCGCACGCTGGCGGGGAGCGCGGGCGCGAACGTTGTCGGCGAAATTCTGCAGCGTCGCGACCGGCCCGACCCAGCAACTTTAATCGGTGCTGGCAAGCTCGAAGAAATCGCCGGCGCAGCCGCGTCTGTCGACGCTGACCTGCTTCTCTTCGACCACGATCTCACCGCGTCGCAGCAGCGCAACATCGAAAAGATCGTCAAGAGGCGGGTGATCGACCGCACGCAGCTCATCCTCGACATTTTTGCGCGCCACGCACGAACGCGGGAAGGCCAGCTACAGGTGGAACTGGCGCAACTGCAATACATGCTACCGCGGCTGGCTGGACGCGGCGTGGAAATGTCGCAACTTGGCGGCGGCATCGGGACGCGCGGTCCCGGCGAAACGCAGTTGGAGACCGACCGCAGAAAGATTTACCGGCGCGTGCGGCATGTCGAACAGCAACTGGAAAATGTGCGGCGCATTCGCGCGCAGCAGCGGCAGCGGCGGGAATCCGCGCCGGTCGCGACTGTGGCGCTCGTCGGCTACACCAACGCGGGCAAATCGACCCTGTTCAATGCGCTCACGCAAGCCGCGGTACTCTCTTCGCCGCGCATGTTCGCCACGCTTGATCCCACGATTCGAGCGGTGGTGCTGCCCTCGAAGCGCAAAATCTTAATGTCCGACACCGTGGGATTTATTCGCAACCTGCCGCACACGCTGGTCTCGGCGTTTCGCGCCACGCTCGAAGAGGTGCAGCGCGCGTCTCTGATCGTGCATGTGTCGGACGCGAGCAGCCGGCTTTCCGCCGAACAGGACGCCCAAGTGGAGATTGTTCTGAAAGAGCTGGAAGCTGAGAAGAAGCCGCGGCTGCGGGTGATGAATAAAGTCGATCTGCTGGATGAAGAAGTGGCCCAGAGTTTAATCAACGACTCTCTGCGGGAAGACGCCCAGTTTCAAGGAACAGGTTCCGACGGAATCAAGACGGTGTATGTTTCCGCGGTGGAAGGCACGGGTCTGGATCGGCTGCTGGCGCGCATTGACGCCATGATCGAAGAAGATCGAGTGAGCCGCGTGCATTTACGCGTGCCGCAAAAAGAAGGCAAGGTGCTTGCCATGCTGGAAGCGAAGGCGCGGATTTATTCTCGGAAGTACAAGGATGGGGCAGTGGAGTTGGAGGTAGAGGCTCCGGAGTCAGTGGTAAGGAGAGTCAGAGAGTGGGCGGTGGGGTAGAGGAGGCGCGGGCGATTGAGAACCTTATAACTACCACTGCCTTCTGGGTATACCCACTGCAACATGCCTCCAGACGGGTCCGAGTCATTGCGTTGGTAAGCGGCCATAATTTAAAGGGGCCGACAACCGCAGTGACATTCCTTCGCTATCGGCCCATTCGATCCTGAATTGGGTTAGAGCCTCAACCAGACGATATCAGCGTCCTTCTCGCCTTTCGCGAATGATAGTAGCGGAGAGCGGTTCACTGCTGATTCTAATTGGGTGGAAGTCGTTCGCCGACGGTCTGTGATCGATGCGCTTTCCATTGGGCTCCGAAGATTCGGGAGCTACGGTGTCTATTGGTGCTGAGTCCGCATTCTCGTGTTCCTTCATTGTGTTCCTCGCTAACGAACCGTCGGCCAACGACTAATGCCCGCAAATTTAAATGGGCCGGCAACCAAGAAGCGGTGACATTCCTTGGCTATCGGCCCATTCGATCCTGAAGTGGATCGGAGGTGATACTTCAATGCTAATCCTCTCTGGCGGGAAGTCAAGAGATATGTGCAAATTCTTGCAGGGACGCGGGTTCTAGAACGGCACGGTCCAGCTTGGGATTTTGGCCGCATCGGCGATTTTGTACATGTACGATGTGTCGATAACCGCATAGTTAACATGCGCGTCGGCGGGCTTTGGTTGAGATCATTTGCGGCGAAGTTTTCTTTAAATCAATCGCGTGAAAACGGCGCAGAACGCCCCTTTCGTGCTCGCTGTAAAAGTCAATGGCCAGACTCTGCCATTTGCATCGACGCTACTTTACAGTGCGCACGATTTGCCGATAGGATTCATTCGCTCTTCTGATTTAATTCTTCGCGAATAGAGAAAATTCCTTCAGGCTCTCGCTGCTGCTCACATCGAGCAGTTTGATGGATTCGGACGGTGAATGAAACCCAAGCGCACAATCCTTTGTGTTGACGACAACGATCAGTCTCTTTCCTACCGCAAAATCATGTTGGAGACCCGCGGCTACCGCGTGGCCGGTTACTCGCGCGGCGAGGACGCCCTGGAACGCTTTAAGCAGGGAGGAATCGATCTGGTGGTTACGGATATGGCGATGCCCGGGCTCGATGGTCCGCAGCTGATCGCCGCGATTAAGACTCTCTCGCCTCAAATTCCGGCGATCCTGATTGCGAGCAAGGTCCGGGTTTATGACCATGAGTCGCAAGCTGACGTCTTCCTGGCCCGGGGAATGTATGCCCCCGCGGATCTGCTGGAAAGAATCCGTCTGTTACTAGTCCGCAAGCGAGGCCCGAAAAGAACCCAGCGCCTCTCGCAACTACCGCGGCAAGTCGGAGTGGCCTAAGCCTGCGCCCATCACGCTCTGAAGCCGTCGTGTAAGATCAAGGCTGGCATGGGCGCATTCATTGAGGCCATTGATTTACATAAAACCTATCGCGTGGGTAAAGTGGATGTGCCTGCGCTGCGTGGCGTCTCCTTCAGCGTGCAAAAAGGAGAGTTTGTCACTGTCGTCGGCCCTTCAGGCAGCGGCAAGTCCACATTGTTCTACCTGCTCGGCGGATTGACCCGCGCCGACTCCGGCAAAGTAATTCTGGATGGCGATGATTTCTCGACGCTCTCTGACGCGGAGCGCACTCGTATGCGCAAACGAAAGATCGGTTTCGTGTTCCAGAAGTTCAACCTGCTGCCCACGTTGAATGCTCGTTCGAACATCGCCATCGCCCAGGAGATTTCCGGCAACGGAGATCGCGATCCCGCTTTTTTCCTACGGATTTGCGATTTGTTGGGGCTGTCCAAGCGTCTGAATCATCGCCCTTCGGAGCTTTCCGGCGGCGAACAGCAGCGCGTTGCTTTGGCACGAGCGCTCGTTAACAAGCCAGTAGTAGTATTAGCCGACGAACCCACAGGAAATCTGGATTCGGAGAACTCAGATATTGTCTTGCGGATGCTGCGGCAGTCGAATCAGGAGTTGGGCCAGACGGTGTTGATGATTACCCATAATCCTGAAGCCGCCAGGTTCGGAGACCGGATCATCCATATGCGCGACGGCCATGTTGTTCAACCCGAAGAAGATCCGCAATGGACGGGGTAGAGGTTGCGGGGCGGCGCGCAAGGTTTTGCGCAGAACGTTGCCGCTACCGAATGCCTCGTTTATAATCAGGGGCGTATTCTCAGTGCAGCGCGGGAGTAGCTCAGTGGTAGAGCGCGACCTTGCCAAGGTCGATGTCGCGGGTTCGACCCCCGTCTCCCGCTCCAGTTTTTTCTCGTTAGACCCTCCCCAAGCAGATGGACTTTTTTGCCGTAGAAAGTTAACGTAGTGGACAGGGGCGCGGTACCCAAGTGGTAAGGGAGAGGTCTGCAAAACCTTTATGCGTCGGTTCGATTCCGACCCGCGCCTCCAAACCCCCGGTTGAGCTCCCGATTGGCCTGGGCACGAATTTCAGCGACAATCGGCACGTCGGGCTTAATCGACTTTTCTTTTGAAGACTCCAATCGACGCACCAGACTTGACGTGATAAGACTTCGCGGCATCTCCCCAGATGTACTGGGTCTGCGGATTGATCTCGTCGACGATTCCGACCATCTCATAGTGATCGGAAACGTACTTGTGAAACCAGTCCAGTATGAATGTGCTTGCTCCCGGACTGGCGATCCATGAACTGGTGACCTGCACGAAAACCATGTACTCAGGTCGGCTATTCTCAATCTCTTGCGCCATATCCTTCTGCATGTCCATTGCGTACTTCTGAGGCTCAACCAGAGGATAGGTGTAAATGTAGCCGGTAGCCGAATGCCGCCTCGAGTAAAAGTAAATTTCCGGCTCCGAGCCGATCACAGCGATGCGGGCGTTTGGCGACGAGTGCTGGTTGAGATATTCGGAAATGACTTGCGCCTCAGGGAAGGGATTGTTGCCGTAAACCGCACGACAGGCGATCAGCGGGGGAAATCTGAAAAAAATATCGCTCTGACCAGCGACGGAAACTACCATCGCCGCCAGGAGAACAAGTAAAGGAATCGCAGTGGCTGCAGCGCTTCCCATGCGCTGGGAGAGTTCCCGCTCTGCCGAGCTCACAGCAATACCCACCAAGAGACAAACTGCCGGAAGGACCAGGATGAAGTAATGCTGACGGAAGTAAAATCCGGGACAAACGGCGGCCCACGAGAAACACAGGAAACCGATGGCGAAAACAACATGCCGACGGGAACGGACATCCCAGGCCAAGGCAGCAAGGCCGATAGCGGCAAGAATCCAGACGAACCACGCAGGCTCAACGACTGATAGCGCCATCGTTAAAAATTGCTGCCATCCCTCGGAGAAGGTTAAGGCTGAGGCGTATTGCGCACCATATGAAAACGTCCAGAACCACATTTTGCCGAGCGTACCGGCGAAGAACAAAACTACACACGTCAGGCAAAACGGGATGAGAGCACCGACTCCATAGATCGCCATGCGGCGAGTCAAACCTAGCCAATTTTTTTCAGAATGCCATTCGTTCGCAATCGAGAACAAGGCGCCGAAGAACACGAAAAAGAGGCCGGGCTGTTTGCACAGGAAAGCGAGGCCGAGCAGAAGTCCACCGGCGAAGTACAGGACAGTTCGCTTGGATTCGATTGCTTGGAGCAAGACGAGAATTCCCGCCAAAGCTGTGAGCACTACAAAATGCGTCGCATGCCCGGCCAGGCCTAGCACGGATTCGCTGGTGGAGAGCAGCGCGTAGCTCGATCCGGCGGCTAAGCCCGCAAGCGGACCGAATAATTTCTTGGCCAGCAGGAATAACAAAATTACGGTTGCCGCGTTGGCGAGGAGCAGCCCCGCGTGAATGCCGGCAGGTGATTCACCGAATATCGCCATAATGAGAGCGTAGGCGGCGTAGGTGCCGGGCAGCTTCATGTTGTAGGCAAGGCTGTAAGGCGCAATGCCTTGCAACAGGAGTTGCCCCGAATATGCATACTCTCCTTCATCGCGCTCGAGTGGAAAATTCAACAAGCGAATGCGGATCAGCGAGAAAAACAGAATCACGATGCTCAGCAGGATGAGACCCTGACGTGTCGAAAGGCGAGGTCCAATTGGTTCCGTAGCCTTGAGTTTCGCACCTTCAAGGTTCGCAACTTTGGGCTTCGTAACTTCGGGTTTCGCGGCTCTGGATTTTGGGATTACGGGTTTCGCGATTTGTGAACGCCGCCTGGGTTGCTTGCTCATCTGCGATGCGAGTTCATCGAGGAACGAAGAGAGTGGTTAAGGGTAGATAACTCAGGTTACGGCAAGGTTAAAATCCACCTCAATACGATTTGGTTAGGCCGGGCGAGTTACCGGCTGCTCCCTCCAAATGACTCAGAGCTTTCTGCGCTTCCGCACGGTTCGGATTCAGTTTGAGCGCCTGTTCATACGAGTAGCGCGCGTCGGCCAACTCACCGCCCTGCTCGAACAGCAAACCTAACCGCAGGTAGCCTTCATCCGCGGGATGGGCGGTAACCGCCTGCGCGAGTTCTCGGATCACCATGCCGGTCAGTTGTGGATCCTGCCGTACAGCGCGGGCAAATGCCTCACGAGCCCGGCCGTAATCGCCTAACTCGCCGAAGATGACACACAGATTGGTGTAGGCGAAGACGAGATGATGCGGATCGTCTGACCGGTGAACGACTACTTCGTAATTGCGGATCGCGTCTTTTAGAAGTCCCTGATCTTGCAGATGAGCGGCTACCGCCTCATGACTGGTCGGGTCGAGGGGAGCGATTCTGGCAGCTTCCTCGAAGTAATGCAGGGCTTCGGGCCGATGCTCCGACGCGAGCATGCTTCCCACCTGGTCGTTGGCATAGTAATTATTGGCCGTGACCTGGAGCGCACGAGACCAGAGGGCGTAATCCGTACGCCAGTACCGCAGTTGCCGAACGGTGAGCAGTGACAAGACGGCTAGAACAGCGACCACCGATATTTCGCGCCATGCGGGCCTGACACGGAAGTGATTCGCAAGCTCGGCCGTGCCCCACGCCACGATGATGAAAACTCCAATCAGCGGAAGATAGGCGTACCGGTCGGCCATCGCTTGCATTCCGACCTGGACAATACCGATCACGGGAACCAGTGTGCCCAAGTACCAAGCCCAACCGGTCAGCAGATACGGCCTTGTGCGGCGCTGCGACCATACGATTGCTGAGCCCACAGTCAACAAGAGAACACCGGCGAAAACTGCCGCCCATGCCGCCGCTCCGGGGGAAGAAGCAAGAGTTGGATCGAAAAGATGTGGGTAATAAATGGCAAAACCTGAAGGCCAGCACGCCTTCCAGATGTAGAGCGCATAGGAAGCGAGAGCATTCTGCAAACGATCTCCGAAAGAAATCGCGTGCAGAGGCTTTATGGCTTCATGCTGAGCGATGATGGTGACCACGGAACTCGCCGCCGATAGAGCGAGGAGAGGCAACTTCTCCATCAGCAATCGCTTCATTGATGCTTGCGGAATTGGAAACTGCTCCGATGGGTGGGTCCAAGCCGTGATCCGCTGAAGTGGCCAGTAGTCCAGCAGGAGCAAGGCAAAGGGCAAGGTGACGAGCATGGGCTTCGCCGCGAGGCCCCCCACAAACAACACCGCGACCAAAGTGTAGCGCTGCCATTGCGGTTTTCGCGTGTACCAGCCGTACGCGCCAAGAGTCAGCAGAAAAAATAATGTGCTGAGAACGTTTTTCCGCTCCGCGACCCAGGCCACGGAATCGACATTGAAGGGGTGAACGGTAAAGAGCGCCGCGACTAGAAAACTTGGACCTGTTGCGCCTGTCGCTTTTTGAAACAACCAGAAGAGCAAGAGAACATTGATGACATGAATGATGAGATTCGTGAGGTGATGGCCTGCGGGATTGAGGCCGAACAGCTGACAATCCAAGGCATGCGAGAGCCAGGTCAAAGGATGCCAGTTGGTTTGCTCGGTCGCCGTCAGCGACCAGACAAATGTGTTCCAGGTCAGGCCGTTTTGCACATGCGAATTCTGAACGACGTAACCGGGATCGTCGTAATCGATAAACGGAAGGCGGCGTACAGGACTATAAACCGTGGCAGTCAGCAATACCAGAAAAGCAGAAATCAACCAAGGGCGCATCCACCACCGGATTTGTGGAATAGCGTGGCCTTCCGGGCGTGAATCACGGAGGCGTGGGCTGGGATCTCGCCGATTCTGCTGCCGGCGGCGGCGCGGCTTTGTCATGGAGGCGAAGGGCATTCGCTTTAGTTGTTCAGCTTGTTTGGATGATCGTGTCGGCGGAATTGAAAATCTTAGACGAGGCTGTGGTGTCCAATTGTTAACAGGAGATTACAGTCAGGTTAAAGTTTCGGCATACCGGAGTTCTGCAGGCTCGTCCCAAGTTATCCTATGTCTGCTTCTATCGACCCTCTGCCATGCCCGCTGCAAACACGACCAGGCACCGTAGAAAACGTTCACGACCTGCGCCGAAATCGGCATTTGGGCCACGTCTGACTCCGCTGCCGGTAGAAACGACTCCCGTCAATTCCGCATCCACGTTTGGAAAGCTCCGCGTTGCCCCTGTGATCCTGCTGGCCTTGCTGACGTTCAGTATCTACTTTCAAATTCTTCACCATCCGTTTTCGAACTACGATGACGGCGAGTACGTCACCGACAATCCTGACATTCAGCATGGGATCAACCCTGCTACGCTGCGCTGGGCAATTACCTCGACCGAGCACGGCAACTGGCATCCCCTGACGTGGCTTTCTCACACTCTGGATTGGCAACTTTTCGGAAACAACGCCGGGGGCCACCACTTCACGAATTTGCTGCTGCACATTCTGAATGCCCTGCTACTGTTCATCTTTCTCGCGCAGGTCACTGGGGCTACCGGTCAAAGTTTATTTGCGGCCGCTATTTTTGCGGTCCACCCTATTAACGTTGAGAGCGTAGCCTGGGTAGCCGAACGCAAGAATGTGCTGTGCACGCTGTTCTTCCTGCTGGCGCTGCTAGCATATTCGCGATATGCGCGGCGGCCCGGCGTAATCCGTTACCTTGTCGTCGCTTTGCTGTTCGCTTTTGCTCTCGCGGCGAAGCCGATGGTGGTCACTTTTCCTTTTGTCCTTCTGTTGCTCGATTACTGGCCCTTGCAGCGCATTAAAAATTGGAGCCAACCGTCACTCGTATTTTCCGCACCGCAGTTTCCGGCATGGAAAATTGCGCTGGAAAAGTTGCCTTTGTTGGCACTGAGTATTGGCGATTGCGTGCTTACGCTGATTGCACAGAACAAAGTCAATGCCATTAAGTCTGTCACCAAGTTCTCGCTGTCGGCGCGCCTGACGAATGCGGTTGTTTCTTATGCAGCGTACTTGTGGAAGACGGCGTGGCCGCTGCGCCTGGCCGTGTTTTATCCCCACTTCGCGGGACGGCTCGCGGCGTGGCAAGTGGCGTTGTGTGGAGTCTTCCTGGTTGGCGTCAGCGTATGGGTGTGGCGCGAACGCTCGCGCCCTTACCTGATGATGGGCTGGTGCTGGTTTCTTGGGATGATGGTGCCGGTCATCGGATTGATTCAAGTTGGAGATCAGGGAATGGCGGACCGCTATGCTTATCTTCCGCTGATCGGTATTTTTGTCGCGGCAGTTTGGGGTGTCGCCGATTGGGCTCAGCACGCAAAGCGCGAGGTCCGCGTTTCCACAACGGTCGTAGCGACAGCGGTGCTGGTGATATTTTCCCTGCTGGCGTGGCGGCAAGCGCGTACCTGGCAAAGCTCGCTTGCTCTGTGGTCGCAGGCTGTCACCGTTGATCCGACCAATTTTGTAGCTGAGGATGTCGTCGGTTCAGAGATTCTCCTCAGTGTACTGAACAAGGGAGTGCCTTACTCCAACGAAGCTCAAGTGCACTTCCAGCGGGCGCTTCAGATCAATCCAAGAGACTCCGAGGCACTGCTTAACGTCGGCGCCGATCTTCAGACGCACGGACGCGTGCAAGAAGCAATCGCGAAATACAAAGAGGCGCTAGAGTACGCGCAAGATCCATCAATCAAGGGAAGAATTCTTACCGACTTAGGATCGGCCTACGAGCGCCTGCTCGACTTAGCGACGGCGAGGCAATACTATCGCGAAGCGTTGAAGCTCGGTCCCAAGAATGCTCCCGCCGCCTTCACCGGGTTTGCCAGAACCTACACGGACGAACAGATTGTGGACCTGACCCGAACTCTTGCTGCCCAACCCACGGCGCAGGGTTATTGGAAGTTAGGCCAGTTGCAGGAAAGTGTCGCATCGAACGGTGACGCTATCGCTTCGTACCGGCGCGCGTTGCAGATTGATGCCAAGTTTCAAGCCGCTCAGGATGCCGTAGATCGTCTGGCGAAGGGCCCCGAGCGGCCAGATGTGCCGCCACTCGCCCACTAATCCTACTGAGACGAGTTATTTTGCTGCGGCTGCGTCGACGGCTGCGAGGTCTGCTGGTTTGAGAAATTCGACGGTCCTTGAGGTGATGCTCCCTGAGGCGAAGCGAAAACTGGTGCAGAGGGAGTAGGCCCTTTGACCTCGACGCTGCCATCGTAATTCGCCGAATAAAAGAACAACCAGTCTTTGTAGTGGTTTTTATGGTTGAATTCGCGAATTGTTTTCTTCGGGCTGGAGCTGGCAACTCCCATGATTACACCGCCGCCAAAGCCCGCGCCACCTGCCGGAGGGTTTGATGATGCGGTGGCCTGCGGTGTTGGGCTGCCCGGTGAAGCGGGCTGCACATTCTGATCTGTTGTCGATTCCGGCGAATTGGGAGCAGGCGCCGCCGCGTTCGAAAAAATTCCCGCCGCAGTATTTGCATTCCCACCAGGCGGCGTGCTTGCGGGATTGGTGCCGGTCCCCAACGTAGCAATGTCATTCATGTGCAGCAGGCGAAATTCCTTCCCGGTAATGGGGTCCTTGTAGCGCCGGCGCAAATAGCGGTTCCCGCTGGCGTGCTCCAACTGCTCCAGCGTCAAAGGGAAGTTCCCCGTATGCTTGGCGTAAGAGCGAATTGCACGGCGGTACTCCATCCCTCGATGAATCAATTCTTCTTCCTGGTCGCGCCTTATCTGCAGAGTAATCATCGGAGCCACGACAGACGCTGCAATCACCAGGAGCGACGCCGTCAGCAGCAATGTGAGCAGAACGTAGCCCCGCTCCCCTCGAGGACGATGACTCCAAAGACGAAGACTACGCCGCTGGGAGTTGGACCCGATCACGTGAATATCCTTGATCAAAAGTTGTACTTCAGTCCCAGTTGGAGCGTTCGGGGACGGTGCGAGTCTACTGGCCTGAGGAGGGCGCTGCCGGTAGTGCAATCCACGTTAATTGGCGTTGCGCCCGGAGAGCCGATCACCGGTGTCAAGCCACCGGCCGCGGAATTGTATACGCCGCCGTAGCACCCAATGGTATTCGACGCTGTGTCGCCAATATTCGGATTGAAGATCCTGAACTCAGTGTGATTGAACACATTGAAGAGTTCTAGGCGGAACTCCATTGCGCTGCCTTCCGTGATTTTGAAATGCTTCAGCAGGTTCATATCGAAATTCAGCCGGCGGGGGTTGTTCAGGAAGTTGCGACCCGCATCGCCGAAGGTAAGCCCCTGCGGCGCCACGAATGCGGCGGGATTGTACAAAAGTGGCCCAACGCTGGAAGCATCAAAACGCTGTGGCACAGGAGCCCGCGGATCGCCGATGACATCCGGGAAGGAACCTACACCGGCTCCATTCGCCACTCCAGCGTTATCCGGGGCTGAAATGCCGGTGTTGCCGCCGCCGTTGATTACGGTGAAAGGAGTGCCGGATTGAAATGCGGTGATGCCGGAAAGCTCCCAGCCATCGAGCATCGCTCGCAGGACACGCGAATCGCTTTGCACGGGTGGCTTCGTGTCCTTTTTATCTTTATCGCTATCACTGCCATCAGACTCAGGCGTGGAATGGAAGGCCGATCGATCGAGCGCCCCGCTTAATTTGGGAAACGCGTAAATGTAATTCACGCTCAGGGAGTGGCGCTGGTCGAAATTGGAGCTTGCCCAGTTCGACTTGATGTTGGCCGAGTTTACGAAAGACGCATCGGAGCGGTCCGAAGAATCATCCAGTGCGTGGCTGTAGGTATAGGAAGCACCGACGGTGAGAGGTCCCCGCGTGCGGCGAATCGTGGCTTGCAGCGCGTGGTACTGAGAATCGGCAATATCCTGCAACGAGAGCACTCGGCCCATACCGGGGGCGAACGTGCGCAATGAATTGGGATTCGGCAGTAGAACACTAGGATTGGAGATGAGCGCTGGACTGAGGGAATAACAAGCTGCCACCAGGTTGGGCCACGCTGCCTCGTGCGGCGTAACTGTAACTGGAGTTGGCGTCACCTGTCCAATGGGATTCTGCCCGACGGTGAAGCTGCCTGTGGGTCCGCCGGTGTAACTGTTGCAATCCTGCACTGTGATCGGTTGGCCAGCCGCATAAGGATTGCCACTGAGGAAGATCCCTTCAGAACCAGTCGGCGGCACAGCCAACTGATTCAGCTGCAGTTCCGCAGACAAGTGCGTCCCCTTGCTGCCCACATAGGCGACCGTCGCCACCATATCCTTGGGTAGCTGGCGTTGCACACTAAAACTCCACTGCTGCGCGTAGGCCCAAACTGTTTTCGTGGGAATGGAAGTTATGTCAATGGGAAATGCGACACCCGTCGTTGTACCCCCGCCATTTTCGCCGATGCCTACATAGCCTTCAGTGGGATTTAGCTGAGTCATGGTGAGATTGAGCGGCGGACCGCCTTCAAGCGAGCCTGTGTTGGCTTCCTTGGGCGTACCGTGCTCATAGAACATTCCGTAGCCGCCTCGAATGGATGTCTTTCCGTCGCCCTTCGGATCCCAGGCAAAACCAATCCGCGGCGCCGGATTAAAGATGTGGCTGCTCATGCAACTTACGGGGATGCCGTTCTTGCCGCATTGCACCAGGCCGTTAGTCACCGCCGGATTCAAGCCCATCAGCGGATTGGTCGCATTCAAAGGAACTGGCTGGCCACCTTGAACGGAGATCAGAGCGCCAGTCCCCGGATCAACAGCCACCGTTGCCCCTGCAGTTGCCTGCTGCTGCCGCTGCTGGGCAAACGCGCTGGGTTCCCAATTCCAGGCGTTCAAGTTCTGCTCGTGGTAGTTGCCGAATAAGCTAAAGCGGACTCCGAGGTTGACCGTCAGACGATGAGTGATGCGCCAGTCATCCTGCATATAGGGTTCGGCGATCCAGTAATTGTTGTAATACTTGAGTTGAGCGCTGTCCTGCTGGTAGCTGGCAACAGCTGTGCTGCTGCTGTTTATGTCGCCGAGAAAGTTGGCAAAGGCGTTACCGGTGCCGGGCTGAGTAAAGTTTGAAAAGCCCAGCAGGCCTTGCACGTCTCCGGTAGCTGAACCGATCGCGCCGTTGGTCTCGCTGCGGCGCGCATTCACCGCCTGAATGCCGAACTGCAGGGTGTGGGTTTTGATCGCTTTGGTGACATTGTCGGCGAGGCTGTAAGTGGGATTGGTGTGCTCCCATGGCTCGTAAGAAGTGTCGACGGCGAATCCGTTGCCACCATATGCGGCGTTGGTTCCACCAAACAGGAGACCCGGCAGTTTGCCTCCGAAACCGTTGTTGAAAATGTAGCCGATGCCGCAGGCCGTCGTCGTCCCACCGGTTCCCGTTCCGCAGCCACGCGGGTCCGGCAGGGCTGCCTGCAAGTTGCCTCCGGGACCGCTCACATCCTTTAAAGTAATGTTCGAATTTACATAGCTGATGACAAATTCATTGAGCAGCGATGGCGAAACTGCATCCGTCAACCGGACCACCATGCTTGTACCCGGGCCGTTGAGTTTGTTTTCGACCGTGGGGAAACTCTGCTCGTGAACCGCCGCCGTTTGCAGATATCCCCACTGCGGAACCGGCGTGGTGGTATTCCACGAATCGTGGATGTAGCGGAATGCAAGCGAAAGATTATCGGTGAAATGATGGTCCAATCGTCCCAGCTCTTCGCGCCAATAGGTGGGAGGAGAAACTACCGCGACGTAACAGGGCATCAAGAGTTGTCCCGTTTGTACGTTAGGCTGACCCACCAGACTCGAGTTGCATCCGGTAGTGGAGTTCGGTGGCGGGATCAACGCGTTCATCAGAGCGACGCTATTCGGATTGAGCTGCGGAGTGCCAGGGAAACTCGTCTGCCCAAGTTGATTGCCGACATATGTCAACAACTGATTCGTCCCCACCGAACCACCAGACGGGCAATCGGGATAAGACTGACGTCGGAATGTTGCTTGCGTTCCGGGCAAAGCCGGAGGACAAACGTCGCTGAAGTCCCCGGCGCGTTCGGCAAGGGTAGGAACGGCCTGATTGAAGTCTCCCGGTTCGTCGCCTGGACCCAGAGGTGACTTCTCCAAACGGAACTCTTCCGACCAGAAGAAAAATGTTTTCTTCTTGGTCTTGGAAAAGCTGAGCGGCCCGCCTAGCGTGAAACCGAAATCTTGTCTGCGATAAAGCGGGGCTTTCCCCGGCGGGTCGAAATAGTTTCGAGCGTTGAAGAATTCATTGCGCAAAAACTCATAAGCCCCGCCATGGAATTCCGGCGTGCCTGACTTGGTGGTTACGAGCACCGTGCCTGAAGCGGTGCGGCCATACTCAGCACCGTAGTTCGAAGTCAGCACCTTCACTTCAGAAATGGCATCCAGGCTGGGATAAACCATCAACGTACTCTCGGCGCCGTTAAGTCCGGCATTCAAGACATCGCTGCCGTCCACGTCGAAGTTGTTGTACTCCACGCGGCCGCCGTTCACACTGTATTTCACGCTGCCTGCGACGCCAACCTTGGCTTCGTCCTGTCCTGTCTGATTGCTCACGCCCGGAGCGAGAGCAATGAGCTGGGTAAAGTTGCGTCCATTCAATCCGGTCTCAAGGACTTCTTTTTCCGTGATCGTGCCTTCGAGGTGCGCACTCTGCGTCTCTACCGATGCGGCATTGGAGGCTTCCACGTTTACTTCCGTCTTCGCGCTGGGCGGCTGCAGCGTCGCGTCGATCTCTACGCTCTGGTCGGCAGTCAGAGTGAGATCGGTTTCGAAAGCTGCAAAGCCGGCGGCCGATACGCTCAACTTGTATTGTCCGGGCATCAATCCATTCAGCACGTACTGCCCGTGCGCATTGACGGTTGCGGTTATTTGTCCTCCACTCCCGGTGGCGACCGCGGTTCCTCCCTGGATCACGGCGTTCGACTGATCGGTTACATTGCCATAAACGGCAGCTTTGCCCTTTTGCGCGGTGACGGAAAAATTCTGAGGCGCAGCGACCGTGCTTGGTGAGGCATTTTGCATCGGATTTTGTGCCGGCGCTTGGGCCGGATTTTGCGTCGAGTTCTGGACGGGGATCTGTGACGGTTCGGTTGCGGGCGACTGCCCAGGAGTTTCCGAAACTGGCGGATTTACTCCGGGCACCTCTGCTGGAGCAGGCGCCGTTTCCACCGGCTTCTGCGTAAAGGTTAGAACTGCATCGACCTCCTGCACCAAGTTGCCGGACATGGAGACCTGGACTTTGAAGGGCTGAAATCCTGGCGCGGTAATCTTGACGTCGTATGTACCTGGGTTAAGTCCGCCGATGTTGAACTCGCCGTTGATATCGGTGGTTGCGCCCTGAGCGCCTGCCTTGCCTTCCACCGCGATGGCTGCTCCAGGAATTGGCGAACCCGAGGGGACGACCACAATGCCGTGCAGTGATGCGCTCCCCTTCTGTGGCAGCGCGAAGCTGCTCGAACCAGCGATCAGAACCGCCCAAATAAAAAGGAATCGGCAAAATCTCACGAACACACTCCCAGAAATGGCGTTGGGGCGCAGGCAGCCCAAGGGGAATCTGAATTTCGTTGGAACGATGGCTCGAATCTAAGACGTATAAACGTACCGACGGATTGTTACAGAACGATGAAGGAGAAATTAATTTCCAGTGACAGGCGCACCCGAACCATCTGGGACCGGCGGCTTCCATGCACCGCAATTTCGGCAACTCTGTCGGGCGTCCGAAGCGGAACTTCAGATGCGTTCCATTGGGAAATCTAATATTTTCTGTTTACTCCACGGCTTCGAACGCCCGCGTGGTAGGCCATTCTGCACAGCAAGGATGGCTTTAACCTGCGCATGTATGTTTCAGTAAACGCACAGGAATACGCCCTTGTTTTCCACAAAGCTCGACTTCTGTTCACCGCCGCAGAACCGTAAATTCATTCGAGTTTAATACTGCCGTCATCGTGGCTTAACAGATTTTCGGGATAGTTGCTGCGCGCCGGGAAGTGGAAAATTCTCGTGCGCTTCCTCATCAACTCTGACCTGCACACTCGCAAATTTCCTGGCGCGCCTGAAATGCAGGGGTGCCGTGACGGGGCGATCCCCCTTAACTCTAGGAACTATAGCAACAAGGAGAAAATCGAAATGAAGAAGAAAATGCTAGTGGTGGCACTGGCGCTCACAGCGTCGATCCTCGCCACCACCAACGTCTTCGGACAGACGCCCTGCAGCAGCGGCGTCACCATTCAATTCAATGCTGTCGGCTCGTCCGCTCAAGCCAACTCGTTCGCCCAGGCGGCACGCGCGCTGACCGAGAGCGGCACCAGCTACAATTTGCTCTCCACTTCCAAGGGCGCGAAGGTTTTCGACAAGCGCACCAATCCAACCAACCCCATCAGCGATAGCGCCAACCCGTTCTGGGTGATTTGGGACTTCAACGCGAACTGCAACGTCTACGCTTACTGGACGATCGACTCAGGAGCAGGCGTAAAAGATTTCTTCGCCTACGAGAAGTTCACTGCCAGCGCAAACAGCAACAAGGTTTATACGGCTTTGGCTGCCGCTTACGGCAATATCACCACCAGCAGCATTAACTCCGGTACAGAGAACCAAGTCGGCGGCTTGGCGGACACGGTAGGTCCCACCGACCCCGGCTTCCTCGCAATCGTCGCCAAACTCAACGTGACGCCAGAAACGCGCGTGAACGTTGCAGGTAACCAACCATCTCCCGCTTACTGCGGCAACCTTACGACGACGACCACCGGTTATCTCACTCAGTGGCAATGCTACTTCAACGTGGGCGCCACCGACATCCGTCCGGAAGACGCTCTCTACGCAACCACTCGCGGTCTCACGTCGTACAACGGTTATGACATCGCCGCCAGCGGCACCGAGAACGTCGTAACCAAAGTCGGCACGGGCCAGCTGACCGGTTTGGGCTATAACACTGCGGGCAACGGCACTTGCACGGGTGCGGCTACCGTGGGCTGCCCAATCACAGACTCATTCAATCAGGCAAAAACGTTCAACGTAGTTAAGTTTGCGCTGAGCGGCACGGATCCAATCGGCGGCGGAACTCTGCCTGCCTACACGACCGTTTCCACTGGAGCTGAGCCGGTTCTTGTCTTCGCCCACAACGGCTCTGTTCTCGGAACGACGAGCGGCGGAACTTACATCTACAACGACATCAACAAACAGATCCTGTCCCAGATATTTTCGGGATGGACGCATTGCACTGGCGATCTATTGACCACCAGCGCCCCCGGTCCCGGATCTCCCATTCAGGTGGTCGAGCGCGAACCGCTCTCTGGCACCTACAACACGTTTGAGTTCACCGCGGTGCGTACTCTGGCCGGCAGCTCCAATCCGTTTTTCGCTCCCACCGGCACAGGCACCAGCCTGCCGCCCGAGAGCAACGCCTACACCGGACAGGAACAGTTCAACGATCCCGCCAAGTACCCCGGCGGAAACGGATCCGCTTGCCCGCTCACCGGCGGATATCCGCAAGCGAACTGCTTCAATCCTTTGTTCCTGGTAAATCCCAACAACGAGTGCCCCGGCGGCACGAACAACCTCCCTGTGCGTCTCCGCGCAATCGGAACGGGTGAGGAAGTAAAAGCCACCATCGGAACCTACAATACAGGCGCTGGCAATGCGACCGTCGATAACAGCATTGGCTACGCGTTCTGGGGTTATGGCAACTTCCAACCGCTGTGCAACGCAACGGGCGGCGGCGATACATGCCCTGGCAGCTACATTGGCCACTACCTCACCGTCGATGCTGTCGATCCTCTTTTCACAACCGAGGGCGGTGCCCTCGACTCAACTCCAAATCCGGCGGGCGCATATAACCCACCGTATTGCAATGTCACTGGAACCAACCAAAACTGCTTCTCGATTCCGTTCACCCATATTAAGGACGGAAAGTATCCGTTGTGGAGCTTGCTGCGAATCGTCACCTTTGCCCCCGTCACTGCCAAGGTTAAAACCTGGCCTGCGGTTCTGGACATGGTGGCGCAGGAGCAGATCCAAACGGCCAGCGATGGTCTGTCGGACTTTGTTCCGTTCCTGACCAACCTGTCGGGCGGCAGCGGCGTATGGACGGGCGATTTGAACCTGTTCGTCTACCGCTCGCACTTCAAGCAGACTGGGGGCACCGTCACCCCAGCTAACGGCCACAAGGCCTGCGGCGGCGTCTTCACCGGCATCAGCTTGCAGGGCGGCAGCCACACCTCTTCCACCTGCCTGGTTGACTTCGGTAGCGATGTAGGCGGTTCGGTTCTTACCGTTCAGTCTGATGTCGACTGGATCTCTGACTGGAGCACCGAAGAATTCGGCGACCACCAGTAAGAGTTAAACCTGCTGTGCCGGGTGAGGGGAAGCGGCAGCCGCCGCTTCCCCTTCCCGGCAGTTCTGTTAGCATCCCGCCGCGGAGAGAAAGCCGGAAATCTTCCGAGCTTCACGGTTTACCCGCCGACAGAAATTCCGCAGGCGCGCATTTTTTGTTGTTGTATAGTCTTGAGATTTCGAAGGCAGTCCATATTTCAGGAGATTTTTGGTGCAGTCGATTCAATTTAAGTTGACCATTCGCAATCGTGGCGCTGCCCTGAGGGTCTGCGCCTTAGCCTTTGCTTTTTTAATCGGTATTGGAGCGAAGAACGGCGCTTGGGCACAACAGCCGAGCGCACAACCGGCTCCTTCTTCGGCCGCGCCATCCTCGCCGTCGACCGCATCTGCAGAGCAAATTCCAGCGACACACCTTCCTGCCGGTGATGATGCGAAGAGCCCGAGTAGCGGCCCCACTCCCTCGCTGCCTCCTGGCTTCGATCAGGAAAAAAAAATCCCGTTGTATGAAACTATTCAGGAAGATTGGAGTTCGCTGAGTATCGGCACGAGCAAACTCGAGCCTGAGCCGCCTCTCTTTGCCCAGACAGACGAGGGTGATGGCTTCACGCGAACGTTGGTCCAAATGAAGTGGCGGCCCGGCGATCCGCTGGATGTATATGTGATCCTGCCCAAAGGCGTGAAAAAACCGCCAGCGGTGCTATATCTTTACGGCTACAAAGACGACACCGAACGGTTTAAGGACAATCGCTGGTGCCAGAGGGCAACCAGCGGAGGTTTCGCGGCGGTGGGCTTCGTCTCGGCGTTGAGCGGACATCGATTCCACGACCGTCCCATGCGGCAATGGTTTGTCAGCGAGTTGCAGGAGTCGCTGGGCAGCACTGTGCACGACGTGAAGTTCATTCTCGATTATCTTGTGCAACGCGGAGATATCGATATGACGCGCATCGGCATGTTCGGGCAGTCCTCGGGAGGCACGATCGCAATTCTGGCAGCGGCCGCTGATCCGCGGATTAAGGCTGTAGACGTGCTTGACCCTTGGGGCGACTGGCCGGTTTGGCTCGTGCAGTCGTGGGTCGTGAACCAGGATCCGGATCACGCGAACTTCACCGACGCGGATTTTCTCAAACGTGTAGCGCCGCTCGATCCAGTGAAGTGGCTGCCGACGCTGAAGACCAAACACATCCGGATTCAGCAGGTGATGGATAATACTGCAACCCCGGATGCCTCCAAAGATGCGATTAAGAAAGCCGCGCCAAAGCGAGCCGAAGTGGTGCGTTATGACCATCTCAGTCAGTTCGCAGATGTGGCGAGCCACGGCAAGCTTTTCGAATGGGTCAAGGTGCAACTCAAGGCCACGCCCTCTCCGGGACCGCAAAAACGATCTGCAGTTGCCCAGCGGGTTGCGCCAAGTATCGATAAAACCGGTTCGGCAGGAACACCGCGCTAAGAACGTTCAGAGCAGCGAGATTTCTTGGACGTCGCGATTTCTGTCTGTGGAAAAGGAGCTCACATTTTGAAACGTATTCATCTTTTGGGTGTCTGTCTGGTCCTCACTCTGCTGACCATAGGTTGTGCCAGCACCACGAAGAAAACGGCAACGACGACACCGCCAGGCAACCAGTCAGGACTGCAGGTAACCTCGCCAAGCACCAGTCCTACCATAGACGCCGGTCAGGCAGTCACAATCACGGCCAACGAGGCGGCCCTGTGGAGTCTTCAAAACGCCACCGGCTTTGGCCAGTCCTTCGGCGCGCTCAGCAACACGACCACTCCCACCACCAGCGTCACTTACACGTCTCCCATCAGCGTGCCGGGGAATACTCAGATTTCTGTGGTGGCGACTTCCCAGACCGACAGCACGCAATCCGCAAGCATCATCGTCTTCATCAATCCTCTGCCTACACTTAATACCAGTCTAACCACCAACACAGACTGCTCGTATGACCCGACGCTCACCAACAACGACGGCACGGTCGGAGCAGCATACGTGCCTCAAGGACAGAATACTAACTTCCTTAAGGTCGCTAGCGGAACACCTCCCTACACATGGAGCATCGCTTCTGGATCTCTTCCTATTGGATTAAGCCTGGGGGTGGGAACGGCGCCGAACGGATCGTCACAATGCACATCAGGTTGCGTGTTCTTGTATGGAACACCTTCCAGCGTCGGATGTTCTACGCTCCAACTTCAGGTCACCGACGCGGCGGGCGCGATCGCTATGTCTAACTCTAACTTTGTGGTAATAACTCCACCCCCGTTAAAAATCCAGGCACCCGACTATCCGGATTGGGTTCAAGGTGTTCCCTACGCACCCACGGCATTCTCGGTTTCGGGCGGCACACCACCGTACACGTGGAGTCAGGAACAGTTTGCTCCGCTACCCACAGGGCTCAATCTAAATCCGGTAAAAAATAACAGTGCGTCCGCATACATATCCGGTACGCCCACGGCTATTACAGGCCCTCCCACTCTGATGGTCACGGACGCGCAAACTCCGTACCCAGCCGCGGGCACTGTAACGCTGAATCAGAACCTGGACTTGCCTCAGCCGCCTTGCACGCCGTCACTCGGAGGAGACACTTTCAATTCCACCATGCTCGGCACCTACGCCTTCCTGCTGCGAGGTTTTGACACAAACGGGCCTGTGGTGGTGGCAGGCAGTTTTACAGCCGATGGCGCAGGGAATGTGAAAGCTGGGGTCGAAGACATCACGCGGAGCACAAGCGCAGGTTCGCAATCGGATGTCGCCGTCAGCGGTTCCTACTCCGTGTTTGACCAGCAGCAAGTCTTCGGGCAGGTCGGCTGCGTCACGTTGGCGGGCGGCTCCGGCGCCAACGCCTTCACCAGCACGTTCGTGATTAGCTTGGGAGGTTGCTCGACCAGCCTGGATCCGATACGAGGCGAGTGCCTGGCGAATTCGCAGGGCGTTTCAGGGGTATTCACTACGGGCCGCATGATTGAGTTTGACAACACCGGAACGCGCGTTACCGGCATTCTCCGCATGCAGGATACTTCCGCTTTTTCCGGCGGGCTGAGCGGTCCCTATGCTTTTGGGCTGAGCGGCTGGGATTCCGCAGACGGTCGTTACGCCGCCGCAGGTTCCGTGAATGCGAGTTCAGGGACTCTCGCGTCGGCTGCTGCCGACATTAACGATGGCGGAGCCTTGCAGTCGGCCCTCACGGGAGGCACAGGAAGCTACGCGATCGACTCGACGAATGGATCAACTACTGGCCGCGGAACAGCCACCTTGAGCGTGGGCAGCGCTTCCTTCGATCTTGCCTTCTACGTGGTCAGCGCACATGAAGTAATGTTGGCCAGCACAGGAACGCTGAGTCCTGCGAATCCAATCCTGAGCGGAGAAGCAATCACCGCGGCTGGTCCTTTCAGCGTTCTTTCGTTGCAGAACAGTCACATGTTCCACACTGCTGGACTTGCGCCTTCCGGTCCTGATGTGAGTATCGGCATCTTAAGTTTTGACGGCGTGAGCGCCGTTAGCGGTACGCAGTACGAAGATCAAGCGGGCACTCTCGGCACAACTTCACTTTCCGGGAGTTATACGGTCGACTCGATCACCGGCCGTGTCGCGTTCGTGCCATCGCAAACGAACAACCAGAGCCTCGGAGACCATCCCCTCGTCGCCTACGCGATCCCGGTGCCAAGCTCCCTTACGCGCCAGAATTGCGTCAACCTAGCCAGTTGTGTGACTGGCTTTGTGGTAAGCACGGATGAATCCGCCCAGGCGGGTCTTTTGGAATTCCAGACGCCCTCCAGCGGACCGCCGCCGCCTTTTTCCAATCTTTACGTAGCAGAATATTATTTTTACGGTACAGACGAAGGTTTAGACTCGGCCACCCCGTTCATTAACGGGGCAGCGGATGCAAATCCCACTGGCGCCGCGTACGGAGGTGTTCAGAGCGTGAACTACTCCATGAACTCTTTTTACTGCCAACAGGAATCGACCTGCGCTCTTCTTCATCCCAATGACGCCATCTCACCTGGCGGAACTTATTCTGTGAGTAGCAACGGCACCGGAACGATTGGCGGCGAGACCGTCGCGGTCACAAATGGCAATGTAATTTTTTATATCGACGAATCTCCGATCAACTCGTTCCCCTCCGTAATAGTGGAAGAGCAGTAGCAATATCTACACGATAGGCGGGAAACGCCGGTAGCCACAAGAAGACAATAAAAGACCGGCGCGTCCTGACCGCATCCTGCAGAACCTGTGGTCGACCAGTATAACGCGCAGTCGGGTGTCCCGGCCTCACCTCTGCCGGAGCGCCCAAGGCCCCCAGTCGCGACAACTCCGAAGCCAGCGCCCGCTAGCTCAACCGTACCTCCGAAGTAGGTTAGCGACACCGCGTGAGACGGAAAAGTCCCGAAGGGCCGCGCCCAGCGCGGCTTATTTCTTGTCGCAGGAGCTCGTCCCACAGAGGGCCGGGGTTGCCATGGTTTCACGCATCTGGTAATAATATGGCTGCCTTGAACGCTATTGCGTGTTAGGGAGAATAACGCCCGACCGAATTACGTCCAGAAATACAAGACGTCGAACCCCGTGTTTCACGCCCCGGTGCAATAAAAAAGCGCAATCTCTAAGATGAGGTCCCCGACATAATGCTGAAGTCGTCAATTTTGCCAGTGGTCATTTTGCTTTGTTCGGCCGGAGCTCAGATTGCACCGCCAAAACCAGTAGCGCCGGCGCAAATGGGCGACCGCGAAGCGGCGGAGAATTACGGGGAACGTCTCGACGCCATAAGATGTGCCATTGTTCTGGTCCAAAGCACTGTTCACCTCAGCGGAAAAGATCCCGAAACTCATTACGGAACCGGATTCTACATTTCTGATGACGGTGATGTTGTCACGGCCAGTCATATACTTGGTGACCGCACTTGGACTAGGAAGCTAGGCAGCAAGAAAATTAGTGTAAAGCTTCCTACGCAACTTGATATAACGATCACCAACAATTTCGATCCAGACTCTGGCAGCACGTCATTTCACAGGGACGACATCGAGAAAAATGGCGATTGGTGGGCAGCCGACGTCGTGCGCATAAAGACCCGGGAAAAGGTAAGATCGGGTTGCTGGCTTCTTGTAGGCGACGACACTAAAGTAAGGGCGGGAGACCCGGTGATTACAATGGGCTTCCCGGAGTTCACATTCGGGGTCCCCTCACTCTACGCGGGCATCGTGAGCGCGACAAACCTAAGCCTCGAAAACAGAGTTTTCTGGGGGTCTATCGAGGGGTCTATTGAGAGAAGCACACCAAAAAACCCTTTCATACATGTGCAGATGCCGATCTGTCCCGGACTATCCGGGTCGCCCATTATTGACGACCAAAACCGGGTTGTTGCAGTGATCACTCTGGCCGGGGAGTGGCCTGAGGAGGAACTCCGCCCGCTGACTGACGCCTGGACAAAGTATTGGAATACCCCACCGGAAGGCCCCCAAGCGAGCCCTTCAGATTTGCGCCTGGCTGTAGGGGCACTGGCGCACTCATTTCACTATTTCGCGTCTCCGGGATACGGGTATTCTGTCCCTCTGTGCTATCTAGATCGGCCTTTATGCGATCCAAAAAAGAGTAAAAGGAAATCAGATCGGACACCTTCACTACCTCACCGTTGATACCGACGAGCTTGTTAGGATCAGCGATCCCAGCCGTGAATGTGACTTCAAGAGCACCATCGGAGTCCGTCGCAGTAAGGCTTCCCGACTGGGCGGCTGAAGGTTTTGCTGACTGCTGGCATACAGCGTACGTGGAGGCGATTCCTAGCAACAGGATAGAAAAGAAAATTACTTTCATTGGAGAACCTCCAAAGATTTCGCAAGAGCACCATACCTCTTGGCGAGAGGGATAGCTACGGAGGCCCGTTACTTGCTGACAAATCTTTCGCCACAATATATGTTTACATCAACAAAATACGCCTGGTAGAGCGTACTGAAACGTACTACGATCAGTCAAGTAATATTACGTTACATTAGGTTAATTTAAGAGAGAATTTAGCCTCCTATCGTGGCATAGTTTAACAGCAAGTCGTTTCCTTACAATGGCTTAACGTGGTTTTACAAAACTGAAAGACCCCATTGAGATTCCGCAGATCCTGAACAGGGCAAACACCCCTCTTTTCCTCCGAAGACGCATGTCCTCTCTCGTCGGCGGTGATCAGCAAGGGGAGGCACGATCCTTCATCTGCGCTTGCGTCTCGGGTCATTCCCTGTTCGTGACGGCGGCGATCAGTGCCGTGAGAAAGTGGGCTATCGCCCGTACGTCCTAACGACGAAGCGTATAGAGAGAGGTAGAGACGCGGATCACGGTGAATTTCACGGTAGCGGAAAACTGAAACCTGGCTCCCTTCACGCGGGAGTAGCCCCGGCGTAACCCGAGCGCGCCCTCTACTCCCGCTATAATCGAGTCGAGTGGCGACAACTGTAGAAATTCTGAGCCGCGCCGCAACGCGCCCAACCTGGGCTGAAGTCTCCCTGGGAACTTTGCGGCAAAACTTCCGCGCGGTGGCGAAGCATGCAGGTGCGGGCGTGACCGTGTGCGCGGTAGTGAAGGCTGACGCTTATGGCCACGGTGCTTTGGAATGCTCTCGCGCGCTAGAGCTGGAGGGTGCGAAATGGCTGGGCGTCACGTCACTCGATGAAGCGATTCCACTGCGCGAGGCAGGCATCGAATCGCGGATTTTGTTGATGACGGGCTTCTGGCGCGGCGAAGAGAGCGAGATCGCCCGCCTGCGGCTCACTCCCACTGTGTGGGAACCGTGGCACCTTGAAGCTCTCGAGAATGCCGCCGCCTCGGGCTCAATGCGGCAGCCTGTGCACCTGAAGGTAGATACAGGCATGGGCCGTTTGGGCGTGTCGCTGGACGAACTTCCTGCCGTGCTCAAGGCTTTGAACGCGGCCCCGCATGTTGTTCTCGAAGGGCTCTCCACCCACCTGGCTTCCTCGGAAATTATGGACGCGCCTTCCGTGCCAGAGCAGTCGCGCCTTTTCGGAGAGGCGCAGCGCATGGTGCGAGCAGCGGGCTTCGATCCGGTGTTTATTCACATGGCAAACACCAGCGCCCTGATTTCGCGGCGCGAAACCTGGAACAATATGGTTCGTCCCGGCGTGGCGCTGTACGGATACTATTTACCATTCCAGCGCGCCGGCCGCGAAGTGAGCGGTGGTACTCTGCGACTTCCGGTGAAGCCGGTGCTGACGTGGAAGACGCGAATTCTTTCCATGCGAAATTTCGCCGCCAATCAGGCGCTCGGCTACGGCGGAACTTACGTCACCAAAGCGCCGGCGAACGTTGCAGTGCTACCCGTGGGATACGCCGACGGATATAATCGCCAGCTTTCGAATCGCGGCCGCGTCATCGTTCGCGACCACTACGCGCCGATCATCGGCAGCATCTCGATGGACCTCACGCTGGTAGATGTAACGGGCATTCCTGGGATTGCGGTTGGAGATGAAGTGATTCTGCTCGGAACCCGCGACGGCTTGAGCGTTGATGCACTGGAACATGCCCGACTGGCGAATAGCTCGCCCTACGAAATTCTTTGCAATATTTCCAAACGCGTGCCGCGGAAGTACGGAATGTGAGGCGCAGCGGGATTATTCCTTTGAGAAACCCATACCGCCATTTGGGGTGGTAGTGAGGCTTGGCTATGCTTCTTGCCGTGCTCGGCTTGATCTTGCTGGTGCTCGTATACATCGGGAGAGACATTGACGTGCTCAGGAAAGACGTAGCAGCGTTACGCAAGCTGTGGACTTGCCCCACGTGTCATGGAACCGGGCGCGAAGAAGTATCGCCGGGATCAGAAATCCTAGGAAAGTGCCTGAGTTGCAAGGGGACGGGGCTGAGGAGCTGACTCCCTGGTTTTCTCCAAGAGACGGATTGCCTTCAACAAGACATCAAGCGGGAGCGAGGACTTTTCGGAGCCTTGGACGCCGGCTCGATATCCACCTTTATCCCCTGCGATAACAGCACCGCGTGCATAAGCTCCTGATCAGGCCGCAGTCTGTCACCGGCGCTTTTGATCTCCACAAACGCGACCTCTAACTTGCCGTCCTTGATACGAGCATAAGCTCTATCGGGCCAGCCGTTCGAGAAATCGAGCCATCTTTCAGCCTTATATTTGTCATCTACCGCCTTTTCTGACGGGCGCATTTCTCACTCCCTTTTGAGTCTGTTGTTTTTCCGGGACGGATCTGCTTTCGCGTTTGTTACGTTCTTCCTTCGGCTGCCAGAGTATCGCATTGGCGAAGAAATCAGGGCCGAGTTCGGGTATGTCAGAAAAATCTATGTCGGAATCCTTCATGGCGTCAACCCGCTTCCAGTCTGTCCTGGATCGCCTTTCCGTCCGCCGTATCTTCGTTTTGGTTTGCAACACTCAAAGCTATCTTACGCCACCGACGCTGCTCAAGGTCCAAATGCCAACTGCGAACTGCTAGTTGCTGCTGTTCACTGATTCTCGCGTGAGCGGGCAAGGAGGCCGCTTGCTACACTAGAAAATTAGCCATGCCTTCGCGCTACGCACAATGGATGTACGATTGGGAGCACCGGCTCACGTCCGTGGACAACAACCGCGTGGTGCGTCCGCTGGAGTGGGGTGTGGAGTGGGCGCGGGACTGGCCTTGCCGGAATGGTTGGCGGCCGGGACAGGAGCCGGATGATCCGGAAAAGTTTTTCCACGACTTCAATCGGCGGATCGTGGCGGACAGCGACCAGTTCTATTCCTACACACGGTCAACTGATTTCCGGCTGGAGACCCGCGAGGTCAAAGTTTTCTCCACGCGCGAAGTGCCTGACCCAAAGCTGGAGGAGAAAGTAAAAGGCACGTCGGCGGAGTTTCTTCGTTTTACTTCGCCGGTGCGCACGCCCTATCCGGAAAACAATTTAGTAAATGCGCGCTGGTTTCCGGCACGGGGAAGGCGCGCAGTCGTTCTGCTGCCGCACTGGAATGCGGACGCGATCGCCTACAACAGCTTCTGCCGCGTGCTCAACCTGTTGGGCATCGCGGTGCTGCGCATGAGCATGCCATATCACGATATCCGCATGCCGGCGGAAACGAGCCGCGCCGATTATGCTGTGTCTGCGAATATTGGCCGGACACTCGACGCGCTCCGTCAGGGTGTGGCAGATATCCGCAGCTGTTTCGATTGGCTTGAGCAGCAGGGGTACACGAAGCTTGGCATTCTCGGCACCAGCCTGGGATCTTGCTATGCATTTATTGCAGCCGCGCATGATCCGCGGGTGCGCGCGGCGGTTTTCAATCATGCGTCGACCTATGTCGCCGATGTAGTGTGGCATGGGCAATCGACACGGCACATCCGCCAGGGCATCGAGCAACAGATTGGTTTGGAAGAATTGCGACAGTCGTGGCTCGCCGTGAGTCCCATGTCGTACTTCGATAAGTTCGCCCGCTGGCCGAGGAAGTCATTGATTATCTATGCGAAGTACGATTTGACTTTTCTGCCGGAACTCTCGCGCAACGCGGTGGATGAATTCGCGCGGCATGGGCTCGACTACAAACTCGTGGTTCTGCCCTGCGGACACTACACCACCGGTGAAACGCCCTTCAAGTATATGGATGGGTGGCAGATGGCTTCGTTCCTGCGAACCGCGTTTGATCCGTAACAGGAGCAGCCCCTTCGGAGCAATGCGTTGCTGCAAAGCGGTAGAATGTGGCATGGCGACCGGTCGCATGATCGATTCCGATGTGGCAGCGGAGTATCGTCGCGGCGAGTTTTTGGTCAGCACCGATCCTGCGCGATTGGATTTAGACGTGATTCACGGTTTCTTGACCAATTGCTATTGGGCGAAAGGCATTCCGCGAGAAGTTGTTGCACGGTCAATTGAGCACGCTCTCTGTTTTGGGATTTATGAGAGGAATGGCGAGCAGGTTGGATTTGCCCGGGTGATCAGCGACTTCGCCACAATCGCGTATGTTGGAGATGTTTTTGTGCTTGAGACGCATCGCGGCCGCGGGCTGGGGAAGTGGCTGATGGAGTGCATCATGCAGCATCCCGCACTGCAGAACTTGCGGCGCTGGATTCTGACTACCCGCGATGCGCACGGTCTTTATTCGCAGGTTGGTTTTTCATCTGTAAAAATGCCGGAAAGATTTATGGAACGCCATCGGCCCGATGTGTATCGCACGATCCAGGAAAAACCATGAAGAATTCTGCAGCTTCCAACAAGATGTACCGCCCGCTCTACGAATCCGATCCGCAGATTGCTGCTGCCATCGACAACGAAACGCGGCGCCAGCATGAGGGTTTGGAGCTGATCGCCTCGGAAAATTTTGTCAGCGAAGCGGTGCTCGAAGCCGCGGGGTCGGTATTCACCAATAAGTATGCCGAGGGTTATCCCGGCAAGCGTTACTACGGCGGCTGCGAGTTTGCCGATGTGGTCGAGAACCTGGCGCGCGACCGCGCCAAACAATTATTTGGTGCAGAGCACGCTAACGTGCAGCCCCACGCGGGATCGCAGGCTAACATGGAGGCCTATGCTGCGGTGCTGCAGCCCGGCGACACCATTCTTGGATTGAACCTGGCTCACGGTGGGCATCTCACACACGGGCATCATCTGAATTTCTCTGGGAAGACTTACAAGATCGTCCCTTATGGCGTAACCAAAGAGACGGAGACGATCGACTATGACGCGCTGGAAAAGTTAGCGGAACAAGAGCGGCCGAAGCTGATCATTGGCGGGGGCAGCGCGTATCCGCGCATCATCGACTTTGCCCGCATGCGGCAGATTGCCGACAAAGTGGGCGCGCTGTACCTGGTCGACATGGCGCATTTTGCAGGACTGGTGGCCGGCGGCGCTCATCCTTCGCCGGTGCCGCACGCGCACATTGTTACTTCTACTACACACAAGACTCTGCGCGGGCCGCGGGCGGGCATGATTCTTTCCAAAGCGGAGTTCGCGGTGGCGATCGACAAAGTGGTTTTTCCGGGAATGCAAGGCGGCCCGCTGGTGCACATCATTGCGGCAAAGGCAATCTGCTTTCTGGAAGCGATGCAGCCCGAGTTTCGCGATTACGCGAAGCAAGTTGTAGCCAATGCAAAGGTGCTGGCGGAGACTCTGGCCAGTGAAGGTTTCCGCGTCATTTCCGGCGGGACGGATACGCATGTGATGCTGGTCGATGTTTTTTCCAAGGGCATGCTGGGTAGTGATGCTGAGAAAGCGCTGGGCGAGGCTGGAATCACGGTCAACAAGAACGCCATTCCGTTCGATGTCAATCCTCCACTGAAGCCGAGCGGCATTCGCATTGGTTCTCCGGCGCTGACCACGCGGGGAATGAAAGAAGCGGAGATGCGGCAGGTCGGCCGCTGGATCGCGGATGCGCTACTTCATCGCACCGACGCGGCGGCGCTGCAGAGAATCAGAAAGGAAGTACTTGGTCTCTGCGAAGTATTCCCGCTATATGCTGAGCGCAGGGCCAGGGCGCAGGCCGAAGTACGAATGTAGACGCGAGATTGCTATCGCGGAAGGATCAGGTTTGCGGAGTTCCTGAATCGCCAATTCAAGGATGGCCGTCTACTTCGGCACGAGGGTTTGGTTGTAAGTCCCAACGATTTGACCTGACAGTTTTGTTTGGATCCCGACCTCGCCTGCGTGTCCCAAAGTGGTACCCACAATGCTTAACTCCCCGGTCACCGAACCCGAGGGGTCTGAGTTCCCGCTTAACGTCAAGTCCAGTGAACCCTCCAATCCACGGAGGATGGTGTTTCCCAAAACAAGGAGGCCGCCCGGTTGCATTGTTCGAAAGGTACATGTTCTGCCCTCGTTCGTGATGACACCGTTCGTGAAGGTCGTCCCGCCGGCGATTGTGGCGGTGTAGGTGCCGTCCCCGTTGGCCGTAATGCTGATAATAATCTGGCCTGAGGGAAAGCCTGCGGGCTGGAAGATCACGTTTGCGTGCAGTTGAAGTAGTTTCGACTTCGGTTCCGGTGAAGAGCTGGCTAGTTTCGCCGGGGGCAGTGGAGGGAGCTGCCCGTTAGGCGAGTTCGCGATAAAGCTCTCCTTGAACGTTCCGACGATTTGGCCGTTCTGCGTCTCCTCACCGCCTCTGGGATATCCGACGCTGGTCAAGGCAAAGACCCCACTTATGTTACCCGAGGCTTGGCCTTCGTCGGAAAGATCAAGCGTCCGGTTCAGGGTCAGTTGGAGCTGGCCGCCCGAGGTTTTGTACGCTCGACCATCCAGGGAATACATGCCCCCGGCCTTCACTGAGCTAAACTCGAAAGTCTTAAGGTCCTTGGCGAGTGCGCCATTAATATATGTGGGTCCATTCGCGATCCTAGCTGTGTAAGTAGTTTTATCGGCGTCGGGCGTTATAACCATGTGAACCGCAACCGAAGGCGACCCTTGAGGTTGCAATGTGACATCCGCGTCCAACTGGGCGAGGCTCATACCCGATTCCGGCTTCAAGAACGCGTCGATCGCCTTGACGAGTTGTTCCATCGCTGCCTTGCGGCTTGAGCGATCACGAATGAGCCCTCGCTTAATCGAAACAGACTTATTCCACCACAAAACGGAATCGAAACTCTGCAACTTTACTTCGACAATTACTTCGCCGCTGTCCTTGTCGTCCGTCACTTCACCGAAGATAAACCCGTCAGCTGTTGCAACCCTCAAGCGGGCTTTGACTCTAGAATTGAGCTCGTCCACTGATGCGAGGCCAGCCTCGTTCTGAGACTCCGCAACGATTTTCTCTATGATCTCCCGATTCAAGACCTTGTAGACTCCAGTGTGGGTGAAAGCAGCCCCAAAGGCTTCTTCGAACAGGTCTCTAAATGACGAGAGGACTTCGGCGTCGATGACGTTGCGTGATATGAACGGTGCCACATAGACATTCACGGGCATCTCCGATCGTTCCGTCGGGGAAGCCCGCGCTGCGGCCGAAAGGGTGAAAAAAGCCAGCGCAAGAATAATCGGCATCTTACTTGTCATCTTTGCCATCGTAGTTTCTTTCAAAAGGCACATCGCAAGTTAGGGAGATCGGTTCCGCGCTAGGAACGCTAAAGGTAACCGGGCATGGTCTGATGGCCCTCGGGATGCTCAATGTATGCGAGCCGGCTTGCAGCTGCAGAGTCGTGTAGCTTAGCGCGTCTTCAACGATTGCGGAAATCGGGATTGGCTGCGTGTCCAGGACGAAGTCGCCTGCATGGAGGTCTCTTGACCGAATGATCTTTACTTTGTAGAAAGAGGCCGATTGCGTTTGCAGCGGTTTCGCTTCGCGTGAGGGCACATTGCTGGGTTCCTGAGCTGGCGACAGATGGGTAGGTGTTGTTGTCTCTTTCGCCCTCTGCCCGGGACTCGGCTCCGTCTTGGACCAACTTTCGAGATCTATTCCCAAATGCTTCGGCATGCCGGGAATCGCGAGAATCGTCGCGAGAATCGCTACGATGACTCCGGTCAAGGCGAGAACGTCGCCCCTCGACCACATTCCGCCCAGCAGTTTCATGCGGAAAGCATACCATCGGTCCGCGACTGAATCGTCCCATTTTCTGATTCCCTAGGGTGCGGCTCATTCCGCTGTCTTCCCGCCTCCCGTCCTCTGTGATTAAATGCCCTCAGTGAAGATAGCCATCGACATCCGGCGGATGACCGAGTTCGGCGTGGGCACCTACATTCGCAATGTAGTGCGCACGCTGGGACGCCTTGACCATGAGACCACTTACTTTCTCATTGGGCCTTCCAACAA
>Ga0210391_10000380_pt1 | contig 49472 bp, 41 predicted proteins | sample IncBWC12OmetaG_FD_160573 | JGI IMG/M metagenome (GOLD analysis project Ga0210391, IMG submission 160573) | Forest soil microbial communities from Barre Woods Harvard Forest LTER site, Petersham, Massachusetts, United States - Inc-BW-C-12-O ...
AGTGGAAGAGCTTGGCGATCTGAATTGCGGCGATGCCGACGCCGGAGCTTGCTCCCAACACCAGCACTGTCTGTCCCAGGCGAATGCCGGCGCGCCCCACCAGCATGTGCCAGGCGGTTAGAAACACCAGCGGCACGCTTGCCGCCTGATTGAAGTCGAGCGAATCAGGAATTGGAATCACATTTGCCGCCGGCACTGCGATCAATTCGCAGTTGCCTCCGTCGACCGCGTTGCCCAGCGCGGTAAACTGCTGGCACTGATTCTGTACTCCGGCAACACACTGCGCGCAATGTCCGCAGAAATGCATGGGTGCGAGCAACACCCGCTGACCAGCTCTGAATCCCCCGACGTACTCGCCCACCTCGACCACTTCACCCGCAACGTCGCTGCCGAGAATGTGCGGCAGCTTCACGCCCGGCAATCCCTTGCGCACCCACACATCGAGATGATTTAGCGCGCACGCCCGTACCCGAACGAGCACTTGATCATGGCGCGGCACTGGATCGGGCACGTCTTCATACGTCAAGACTTCCGGGCCACCAAATTGATGAATGCGAACCGCCTTCATGGAGAGTTCTCCTGTCAGGTGAGGCGAGATAAGAATACGTGTCCTGATCGCGAATTCCCAATCCGACTTCCGTATGGCCATTCAATGTCTATCTTATGAGGCCCGAAGTTATGAGTGATGACACGGGCTTACATTTGGATTCCAAGTTTGACTCTCCCTCGTTAGCCGACTGATAATCACACCTGCGGGCTTGGTTCCGTGCTTTCATGGATATCTACGAACAAATCGTGCAGCTTCGCCGTGAGGGACGCCGCAGCGCGGTCGCGACCATTGTGAATGTCAGGGGATCGATCCCTTCGTTCCACACGGCGAAGATGCTGGTGCGTGATGATGGCTCGATTGTCGGCACCATCGGCGGCGGATGCGTCGAGGCTGATGTGTGGCAGGCGGCGCGAGAAGTTATGGAATCGGAGAAGCCGTGTACTCTTACCTTCGACCTGAATCAGGATCCGAAATACGATACCGGCCTGGTTTGCGGAGGCACGCTGGAGGTTTTTATCGAGCCGATATTACCTCCAGCATTACTTTATATTTTCGGCGCAGGCCATGTTGCCATCAATCTTTGTAAGACTGCGGCGAATGCTGGATTTTACGTAGTCATTACTGATGATCGAATCTCCTACGCCACTCATGAGCGTTTTCCAGCGGCTCGCGAAGTCCATGCAGTTGACTTTGACGAGGCCATTCGCACACTGGACCCGACCGAAGATGCGTATATCGTGATTGTTACGCGAGGCCATCGCGACGATATGCGCATCCTGCGCTGGGCGGTGCAGACCCGCGCTCGTTACGTTGGCATGATCGGCTCTAAGCGCAAAGTCATTGAAATCTCCAAGACGCTGCAGAAGGAAGGTGTGCCGGCACATCTGTTCGACCGCGTGCACGCTCCGATTGGGATTGATATTGGCGCCATCACGCCGGAAGAAATTGCGGTCGCAATCACCGCTGAGTTGATCGCGATTCGGCGGCATGCGGGCGCTGGGCTCCCGCACATGAGTTGGTTTCGCTCCGAAAATATGGATCCATCCAGGCCGTAACCTGATTTCGTGGAGCTGGGCCGCCTTCTTCGCGTGGGCATTTTTCGGGCCGTAAGTCGAACCGGCTGGGGAATTCTGCTATCTTCGCAGCATGATCCGATCGCCCAGCTTTGCCGGGGTTATTCTCGCTGCCGGGAAATCCTCGCGCATGGGTAGGGACAAGGCACTGTTGCCATGGCCGCCGGCAACGGGCGCGCAAGCGCTGAACGAGACATTCCTCTCGTCGGCGATTCGATCACTCTCCCGGGCTGCCGATTTCGTGTTGGTAGTTGTGGGAAAGAATGAAGCGGCTCTGGCTCCAATGGTTTACGCGAACGGAGCGTCCCTGGTTGTGAATCCTGATCCGGGTCGCGGCCAGTTCAGCTCCTTGCAAGTAGGCCTGCACGAAGTGCTCAATCACGGGCGTGATGCAGCGATCATTACTCTGGTGGACCGGCCTCCCGCTGCTGCCGCAACCGTGCAGAATCTGCTGGGGGTGTTCGAGGGTGCGGATCAGAACATCTGGGCTGTAGTTCCCGAATTTTCTGGCAAGCACGGGCATCCTTACCTGGTAGGTCGTGAAATGATCGAGGCTTTTCTCCGCGTTCCTGCCACATCGACTGCGCGGGACATTGAGCATGAGCATCAGGAACACATTCAGTACGTGCGCGTCGACGATCCTTTTGTAGCGCTGAACGTCAACACTCCAGAGGATTACGCGGCCTTGCAATCGCCGGCGAGAACTGTTGATTGAGAACCACACCTGAACCCCCACCCACTCTCCGTTTTCAATCAGCGACTTAACGATGTCTCTTGCGCGTAATTGCGCGCCTCCCTCGAAACGGTTATTTTCGATAGATGAATGCTGCCGACGTCCTAACTTTCCACCCGGCCACGAACGAATTCCTGGACTCTGTAACGAACCTGCGACCACGCGTGGCGGCCTTTGACTGCGACGGCACGCTGTGGTCTGGCGATATCGGAGTAGATTTTTTCGAATGGGAGCTAATGAACGACGAGGTATTTCCCCAACCGAGGCGCGGCATCCTTGCCCAATCGATGCGTGAGCGGTACGCCGCCTACAAGCGCGGTGAGGTCGATGAAACCACGATGTGTGGCGAAATGGTGGCGATGCATCAGGGGATTTTGGAGTCGAAAATCATGAGCGCGGCCACTCGTTTCTTCGGCGAGTTCTTCGTGCCGCAAATTTTTCCGGAAATGCAGGAACTGGTGCGCCGCCTGCAACAGAATGGATGCGAAATCTGGGCGGTATCCTCGTCGAACGAATGGGTGATTCGCGCCGGAATGAAGTATTTTGGCATCGCTGAAAGTCGCGTTCTCGCTGCGAAGGTTGAAGTCGAGCAGGGAATTGTCACCGACCGGCTGATTCGTGTGCCTTCCGGCGACGGTAAGCCCGAAGCTCTGCGCGGAGTGGTGAAGCAAGAGATCGATGCCACGTTCGGCAACTCGTGCTGGGATGCGGAAATGCTGGCGATGGCAAAACATGCGTTTGCCATCAATCCAAATCCGGACCTGGAAGCCACGGCCCGTGCACGAGGCTGGCGGATTTACTTTCCTGAGGGTATGGCATCGCGAGCGTAAAAACCAAGCGCCACTGCCGTTTACAATTGTCTCGTTCATGTATTCCGCACAGCTGCTCGATCATTTTCAGAATCCGCGCAACGTGGGGGAAATTGCCGATGCCGATGCCGCGGCGGAAATCGAGAACCCCGCTTGTGGAGATGTATTGCGGCTTATGCTAAAGACGAGCGCTGGGCGAATTGTCGAGGCGAAGTTCAAAGCCAAAGGATGCGTCGCCGCGATCGCTTGTGGCTCGGCGATTACAGAGTTGCTTGTAGGGAAGACTCTGAGCGAAGCACAAAGTCTACGGCGCGAGGATGTAATCGCAGCAGTTGGCGGCCTGCCACAGGCTTCGACCCATGCCGCTCAATTGGTTTTAGATGCACTCGTGGCTGCTCTGGCGAAGTCCAAGACGGACTGAAGACTCATGTCATCTCCTCACACGCCGCGCCGCATAACATGCCTGCAGCCCAGCGCTACGGTAATTCTCGCGGCCATCGGCGAACTCGATCGCGTGGTCGCATGCACGAAATATTGCGCTGACGTGGTTCCCGAAGTTGCCAGGTCGTCGCGCACAATTCTCGCTGACTCGTGGACGGCCGACGCAGCTGAGATTATTGCAACCCAGCCTGACTTGGTGATCGCTTCAGTGCCTTACCAGGAGAAAGCGGTCCTCGAAATTCTTAAGGCGAGAAGGCCTTTTCTTGGCTTGGCCCCCAGAAGACTGGCTGAAATTTACAGCGATATCGCGATTATCGCGGGGGTTGTCGGCGCTGGCAATCGCGGCGAAGAAGTGATAGCCAACATGCGGCAACGCATCGAGCAGGTCCGCGAATGTGCCCGTCAGAGAACCGCCGGATCGCCACGCCCGAAGGTCTTTTGCGAAGAATGGGGCAAGCCGCTGATCGCATCGCAAGGCTGGGTTGCCGAGCTGGTGGAAGCTGCGGGCGGTGAGTTTGTCGGCGAACCGGGCAAACAAATCTCGAAAGAAGAGGTTGCCCGGCTGAATCCCGAAATTTTGATTGCAGCCTGGTGTGGAGCGGGCGACCGCGTCCCGTTGGAAAAAATCGTGACCGGCCGTGGCTGGCAGGGAATTGACGCAGTGCGCACCGCAAGAGTTTATTGCATTCGCGACGAGTATCTCAATACGCCTGCGCCCACTCTGCTGCGTGGTCTGGACGCGCTGGCCTTTGCGATTCATCCGGAACTTTTCGGCCGCACCGAGGGCATCCGCCAGATTACCGGCGTGTAATCTTCCACAGCTAGGAATGTTCCACTCTGAGTTAAGATTCTTAACATGCCCACCATGAGCCGGATTGAAGAGGTTCGCAACGAAATTACGGAACTAGCCAAGGCCACGCCCACCGCCAAAGACTTGATGCAAGGGGTGTGCAAATTACTGCACGATCGCATGCTCAAGTACAACTGGGTGGGTTTTTACATGCTAGAGCCGGGTGCGCAACCGCCCATGCTGATCCTCGATGGTTTTATCGGTGCGATGACGCCGCACACGCGGATCCCGCTCAATCAGGGCATTTGCGGCGCTGCCGCGTCCAGCGGCAAGACCATCGTGGTGGATGACGTCAGTAAAGACCCGCGCTACCTGGCCTGCTCACTCGAAACCAAGTCTGAGATTGTGGTGCCAATTTTTGTGAAGGGGACCGTCGCTGGCGAGCTCGACATCGATAGCCATTTCCCCGCCGCCTTTGGCGCCGAGGATCAGCAACTTGTGCAGTATTGCGCGGAAGTGGTTGGCAGAAAGCTGGAGAAGTCTCGATGAAGGTAGAGAAGGGCAAAGTGCGGGCGCCGGAAATTGGCCGGGTATGGCTGAATTCCACTCCGCTCAGCTTTCGCCAACTGCGGGGCCGCGTGGTTCTGGTCGATTTTTGGGACTACACCTGCGTCAACTGCATTCGCACTTTGCCTTACGTGCAGGCCTGGCATGAGCGTTATCGCGACAAAGGTTTGACCGTGATCGGCGTGCACACGCCGGAGTTCACCTTCGCGCAGTATGAATCCAATGTGGAGCGCGGTATTCGAGAGTTTGGCTTGACCTATCCCATCGTCATCGACAGCAACCGCGAAATCTGGAAGGCTTTTGCCAACCGCTACTGGCCCACGAAATATCTTCTCGATAAAGATGGCTACCTGCGTTATGGCCACTTTGGCGAAGGCGGCTATGCCGAGTGCGAGCAAACAATTCAGGAACTGCTGCGAGAAATCGATCCAGAGTTGCAGCTTCCTGAAATCATGGAGCCGTTGCGCGAAGAAGATCATCCGGGCGCGATTTGTTACCGGTCTTCGGGCGAACTCTATCTCGGCCATCGGCGCGGACGGATCGGCAATGAAGGCGGCTTTAAAGAGGATCAGATCGCCGACTATGTTTTCGGCGGCAAGCCGGAAGAAAATTTCTTTTACGCGAATGGACGCTGGGCTTCGACTGCGGAATATTTCGAGGCTGCCGAAGACGGCGAGCATTCGCTGAAGTTGAAGTACGAAGCCTCGGCAGTGAATCTGGTGATGGCCTCGCCGCGTGGAGCATCGGCCGAGGTCATCTTATTGCAGGACGGCAAGCCGCTGAAGCGCAGCCAGGCTACGAAAGACACGCTTTTCCGTAAACCTTCCGGCGCGTCGGTTGGCCGATCCGTGGGTTTCGACGAGAGCTATCTCACAGTCGACTCCGCCCGCATGTACTTTCTGCTGGACAATCACGAATTCGGCGGGCACGAGCTCGAACTGATCTGCTCTCCGGGAATCGCCGCTTTCGCTTTCACGTTTACCGGTTGCGTGAACCCGGTTGCCAGCGCGCTGCAAGCCACCACGGTTTCCGTATCATGAAGCGGGTGGTTGCGGCGGTCATCGAGAAAGACGGCAAGTTGCTGGTGTGCCAGCGCACGCGGCATCAGACAATGCCGCTCAAGTGGGAGTTTCCCGGAGGAAAAATCGAAGAAGGTGAGCAGCCACGAGATGCGCTGCGCCGCGAACTGGAAGAAGAATTAGGAATCCACGCCAAAATCGGCGACGAGATTGCCCGCCTGAAGCACGCCTACCCGAATGGCACGATGGTCGAGCTGCGCTTTTACGTCATTCGCGAATATGAAGGCGAAATCGAGAATCGCATCTTCCGCGATGTGCAGTGGGCTGTTCCCAAGGATCTGCCGTCCTACGACTTCCTGGAAGCCGACGCATCGCTGGTGAGGGATCTGGCGGCTGGCAAGCTTCCGTAACCCTTACTTATTTCTGCATCGGAGCCGCGGGCTGATTTTGCGGCGGAGTTGCCGGCTGCGACTTCACCGGAGCCGATTTCACACCTTGCAATACCGAGTTCGAGCTTCCGTGTTTGGTGGCGTAGATGGAAAGCGTTACCGAGGTCAGCATGAAGAGAACGGCCGAGATGGTGGTCGCTTTGGAGAGCGCCGTGGCTGCGCCCCGCGGCCCGAAGGCGGCCTGACTGCCCTGTCCGCCGAAAGCCGCCGAAATATCTCCAGCCTTACCGCTCTGGAGCAGCACAACAACAATCAGAAATAGACAGACGAGAACGTGGATGATGGTGACGAGTATGATCATGAAATTCTAGAAGTCCAATTGTTCGAAGTGATTGGAGTGCAGAAAGGCCAGCGAAAGCATCGCGATCATGCCGGTTTCTATCCTGACTCGTTGCATTCGTAATTGTACGATGCCCACACGACGGAACACAAACCTATTCGCAGCAAGTGCAGGCGAGACGCTATTCAAGACGCGCCATTTGAGAGCGTCTGGCAGCCGAACTTGCCGCGGGCAATCGGCCCGTCGTTTTATTGCACCGTTAGCGAAAGAGTAATCGGCTGAGGCGGGTTTTGTAGTCCGCTCGCTGTGCCGGTAATCGTCACGGTATAAGTGCCTGCCGGAGTAGACGGCTGCTTAACCGTGGTTGTTGTCTGGCTGCTGCTGCCGCAGGCCGCCTGGAACAGGCATCCAGTGAGTATTAGGAAGACCACGCAGAAGCCCAGCAGTTTCCTTCGGTTCGGTTTGTTCAATCCAACGCCGCCCAGCAAAATGGCCGGGACCAGCAGGCCAATCGCGAACAGCGTGCCTGGTCCGCGCACGCCAGCCGGTGTGGCGAGCGCTGCCTGCGGCCCAGTGGTCGAAACCGTGAGCGTCGACTGGCCGATGTTGTTCGCTACTGAGATCGCTCCCATCGAACAGGTGGGTGCGGGAACTCCAGTTTGAGAGACGCTGCAGGTTAGCGTTACCGTCGACGGGTTGAGGCCGCCTGCCGGAGTGATTGTGACAGTTGCCGTGGACGACGAACCCGGAGCAACTGATGCGGGTGAAAGCGTCGGCGCGGGTGAGAAGCTGAAACCGGGCGCAGAGATTGTTACGGTTGCAACAGCGGAGGTGCTGGCGAGATTGTTCGCGTCTCCGCTGTAGGCGGCGATGATGTTGTGCGTTCCGGCAGTAAGAGTTAATGTCGATAATGTCGCAACTCCACTGGCGTTCAGCGAACTCGTGCTAATCGCAATGGTTCCATCCTTGAAGATGACCGTGCCGGTGGGCGTAGGAATCCCCGTTACTCCAGAGCTGACAGTTGCGGTAAAGGTCACGCTTTGATTCAGGTTTGCGCTGCTGGGATTTGCGGTCAGTGTGGTGCTCGTGCTGGCTTGACCGACAACCTGGCTCAAAACCGCCGACGTGCTCGTATTGAAATTGCCGTCCCCGCCGTAGACAGCGGTGATGCTGTTAGTCCCCACGGCTGCGAAAGAAGTCGAAAATGTGGCGACGTCGCTGCCATTCAGGGCAGAGCTGCCGAGCGTGACGCCTCCATTCATAAACGTCACGTTGCCGGTGGGAGCGCCGTTGGTGTTTGAGAAAACCGTGGCGGTGAAAGTGACGGACTCATTGGGCGTGGACGGATTCGCAGAGGAAACGAGCTGCGTGGTCGTACCCGCCGGATTGACCAGCTGTACGAACGTAACGCCGCCGTGCGACTGATAATTGGCGTCTCCGGAATAAATCGCGGTGATCGTGTCCGAACCCACCGGCAGAGCCGATGTAGTAACCGACGCCTGCCCGCTTGCTAGGGTTCCTGAACCAAGCACTGTGCTTCCATTCTGCAAGGTCACGGTACCCGTAGGCGCCACTCCATTCGACACGCTTCCCGACACGCTCGTGATAAATGTAACCGGCTGTCCGAAGGCCGCTGCGGATGTGGAAGACTCGATGTTGATGACCGTGCCCCGACTGTTCAGCAGCACACTGACTGTGTTGCTGGAGCTATTGGCCACCGCGATGTCTAGAGCTCCGTCTGCATTGAAGTCTCCAACCGCCGCAGAGGACCCCAGCCATCCTGTTCCGAACAGCGTGGGAGAGCCGAAGGTGCCGTCTCCATTCCCCAGCAACAGGCTTACCGCGTTTCCGGCAGAGCTGCCCAACGGAGTGCTTGTCAACGCGAGGTCATAATTGCCGTCGCCATTGAAATCCGCGGCGACGATCGAGGAAGGATTCGCACCGGCAGGATAGATCGTAGCTGTCTGGAAGGTTCCGTCGCCATTGCCCAGCAGCACGCTGACATTCTGGGTTCGAGAGTCCGCCACAGCCAGATCAAGATTGCCATCTTTGTTGAAGTCTTGTACTGCTACCGAAAGTGGGATGCCACCGGTGCCGGTCGGGTAAGTTTTCTGGGCCTGAAAGGTGCCATCCCCATTGCCCATCAACACACTGACATCATTGCCGCTCTCATTTACGACTACCAGGTCGAGCTTCTTATCTCCGTTGACGTCCGCCAGCGCCACCGACGCAGGGCCGCTGCCCACGGCGTAAGTGACTGCGGATTTGAAGGTGCCGTCGCCATTGCCCAGCAGCACGCTCACCGTGTTGCTGAGGAAATTGGCAACCACAAGATCCTGATTGGCGCCGCTATTGAGAAGTCCCTGGGCAATCGCAACTGGCTGACTGCCGACGGGAAAAGTCGCGGGAGGCTGAAACGTGCCGTCTCCATTTCCTAACATGATGCCGACAGTGCCAGTCGTATTATCATTCGCAATTGCCAAATCGGGTTTTTTATCTCCATTGAAATCACCGACCACCAATGCGTAGGGATTGGTAGTGCCGGTCGAGTATTGAAGCGGTCCCTGGAATGAGCCGTCTTTATTCCCGAGAAGGATAGTGATCGTTCCTGCGCTGCTGTTCGCTACCGCCAAATCCGGAATACCATCTCCGTTAAAGTCGGCCTTCACAACCGCGCTGGGGGTTGCACCAGCCGGATAGTCCGTGCGCGCCTGGAAGGTTCTGCTCTTGCCATTGCTCAGGACCACACTCACGGTATTTCCGCCGGAATTCGCCACGGCCAGGTCGGTGATATGGTCATTGTTGAAATCTCCTGCTACTACGGAATAAGGAATGTTTCCACTGCCGGCATTGAGTTGCCCCTCGAAAGTACCGTCCCCTACTCCCCAGAGAACGCTGATGGCATTCCCGTCTCCCGCCGATACTGCTAAATCCAGGTTGCCATCGCCATCGAAGTCGTTCACCGTTACTGCGGTAGGGAAGGGACCGGTAGGGTAATCCACATGGGTTTGAAAGCCTCCGTTTCCTTTGCCAAGCAGTATGCTGACGGTGTTGCCCGCCTGATTTGCCACCGCGATATCCAGGTTGCCGTCACCGTTGAAGTCGCCGACCGCGATCGAAACCGGATTTAAGCCCGCCGTAGATTGGAACTGATTCTGGAACGTACCGTTCCCGACACCTCCGGTTCCATTTCCCAGAAACACGCTGACTCCGGATGCAAGAGTGTTGTTATTGTTCGCTACGGCCAGGTCCAGAATGCCGTCGTTATTGAAGTCGCCTACCGCGACTGAAGTTGGACTGGTTCCAGTGTTGTAATGCACCTGCGCGTTGAACGTTCCGCTGCCCTTGCCGAGAAGTACACCCACGGTACCGTCGATGGTGTTAGTCACTACCAGATCAAGATTTCCATCGCTGTTAAAGTCGCCTACCGCGACGCCTTGTGGCCCATTTCCGGTGGCTGTATCTTTTTTGGCTTGAAAGGTGCCGTTACCATTTCCCAATAGCACGCTCACGGTATTGCTGCCTGAATTGGTCACCGCTATATCAAGATGACTGTCTCCGTTGAAATCTCCAACCGTCACGCCCTTGGGAATGCTTCCGGTTGGATAGTCCACTTTGGGTTTGAAGGTGCCATCGCCGTTGCCCAACAGAATGCTGACCGTGTTCGCGGTTGAGTTGGCTACCACAAAATCGAGGTTCCCGTCACCATTGAAGTCCCCAACCGCCACCGCTTGAGGATTCGTTCCAGTGGGGTATTGCGGCGCCTCCAGGAATTGCCCGGCGTGGGTTAGCAGAGCCCCGGACAACAGATATAGTACAAGTCCCGAAAGCGACCGCTTAGCCATAAAATACCTCAACAATTTCTTTAAACTCCAAGATGGGAACCCGTGCACAGCACGGCCAGACAGCTTATTCTTCTGTTCCCGTTGACGACGACGTATCACCGACGCGAAGGCTGCAATAGATGATGCTAAGCATCTGGGACGCACAACGCCGCCGAAAACCGCACTTGCCGGGGGAGTAAATTCTGAGGGAGTATCGCCTTTAATAGCTGCGGGGGAGTGGAACTGCTTTGGCAGCGTTAAGGTTCGGCAAGCTTACTGCGGAATCTACTAAATTAGCAATAACCCATTTGGCGTAGTCCAATTTAAAAAATGTGACGATCAGCGGAAGAGTTCTCAGCGTTCGAACACCTCGCACCACCAATAAAAAAGGCCCAAATACGTGATTTGGGCCTCGGGTTCAGACGTGCGGGTGATTGGGGGGTGGGCTGTTACAACTCTACTTCCCCGCGCTGCCTGCACCCTGTGGCGGAGCGGATAATTGCTGCTCCACAACTTGACGCAGTGTGGCATAGTCCAATGCCCCACTCATGAAGTGACCATTGATGAAGAAGCTGGGCGTGCCGTTCAATCCCAGCCGCAGGCCTTCCTTGCGATCCTTCTCCACCACCGCGGCTTCCTCGCCTGAATCCAGGCACTTGTCGAACGCGGTCCCATCCAGCTTCAGGGTCCGGGCTTCTGACTTGAGCTGTTCCATCTCGAGTCCCTTGCTGCGGAACAACTCGTCGTGGAACTCCCAGAACTTGCCCTGTTTGCCGGCGCAGCGGGTTGCTTCCGCAGCCTTCTCTGCTCGTGCATGCATGGGCAGCGGGAAGTCTTTGTAGGTGAATGCGACCTTATCGCCAAAATCGGCCTGCAACTTCTTGAGGTCAGCGGCCACCTTCTGGCAGTACGGGCACTCATAATCCGCGAACTCGACCAATGTTACGGCCGGCTTTTCCGGACCAATCTTCTCAGCGTCCTTCGTATCCACGGTCGCGCTGGGGGGCGCGAGAGTAATGTAAACATCGGTCGAGGCACGCAATGCCTTTACGTAAACCGCCAGCGCTTTGTTGGTGCGCAGTTCGCGAATCTTCTCCAGGATTTTTGGCCGCACCGCGTCAAAGGGCTGGTCGGTCTCGACTCCCTCGTAGTAGACCTTCATCTGGTCTTCGCTGGGATCTTTAATGTGTGATTTGATGTCGCGGTCAATCAACTGATCGAGAGTCAGACCCTCGCTCTTGGCTTTTTGCTCAAGCAATCTTTTGTCGATGAGTGCGTCCAGCGCCTTCTGTTCCGCTTGGTAGTAAGTGTAGTGCGCCGATAAGAGTTTGGCCGATTCTTCCTGTTCCAGTTCCGCCATTGTTACTTTTACTCCGCCGACATTGGCTACTACTTCGCTGTCAGCCTGAGCAACTAAGCTTCCTGTGCTCAGTAACGCCAGTGCGGCGCCCAAGCCAAACTGTAGAACCTTTCCTGAAACTGACATGAGATCCCCCATCTCATTGGATTTAAAACAAAACTCATTATAGTGGCTCGCCAGAAAGCGGATGAACTCGCTTTCTGGCGAGCCGGTCTTCGAAAACCAAGCAGAGCCAGGTTCGGCCCACCTGATCTGGTTAAGCTACGGAACTAGTCGCCCGTTCCGCAGGTGCACTGACCCCTGCCGCTGCCATCGAGCTGGATGGCATAGCACTGGCCCTGGAGACGCGAAACTTCAGCGGCGCTGAGCGTGGCATCTTGCGACGCGGTCTCAGTGATCGTGAAGTTGCTGTTCTGAATGTGAGTTCCCCAGCTGCGAATCGAAGCTGTCGGAGCAAGGCTGGTCGGGTAGGCTGGGCAAACGCCACCTTTGGTCGGGATCGGAACGATCTTGACCACGCCGGTGCTCAGAACTACGCCAGTCAGCGGGTTGCCGGTCAGGTCGGTGTTCACGGAAAGTGTACGCAGACCATCGGGGCTCACATAGCAGCTGCAGCACTCAGACAGTTCCTGGTTCGGATCGAACACGAAGATAGCAGCGCAGAGGCTACCACCGGCCGTGCCAGGATTGGTGATACGGGTGGTCCCATCGGGAGCGCCGGCGGTGTTGGCGTTCGCGAAATAATCGACCTTCAGGGTGTCGGGACCGGGAGTTGTTACTGCCGCCGCGTAGCCGGCACTCAGTGCCAGAACGAGCGTACAGACTACGAGCATTGTGGTTCGACGCATTATTGTCCTCCTTGGATTTACGCCGCCAAGCTGGGGAGGGGTTATGCTCGGCTTTCGTGGCGCATCCGGTACTCTAACTGAAATCTGCGTCATCACAAGTCCCCAAATACACTAGCCCAATCTCATTAACCCCGTCGAAACCCTTGCTGCAAGCCGTTTTCACGCCCTCGGCCCCACGATCTTGCCAATAATCCCGGAACGGGTTGAAACGCTCATCTTTACCATCACCAGACGAATAAATGCTTTTACCGTATTAGGACTGATCTTCATCCGCTGCGCAATTTCCTTACTGGTGAAGCCCTCCAGCAGGAATTGCACGGTTTCCTGCTCGCGCGCGGTCAAGCCGAAGCGCTCGGAAATCTCTGCGATGGTGACTGCTTCGTTACTTTTTCTTTCCAGCATCACCACCAGGAGGCCTCCATTCGTCGAGGAACCGTTCTTATGGTTCACCGCCACGTCGAGCGGAAAGGAACGGCAAACATAGGTGCGTCTGGCCGACTGAAACTCACCGACCAGCCCGGACCGCGAGCGCCTTTCCAGCAAATTGCAACGAACCTTATTTGCCAGCCAGGCATCGAGATTGTTGATTTTTTCTGGCTGGTCTGGAAAGGTGAGAATCTGAAGCACCTCGGCATTGGATGCCACGACGCTTAACGAAGTATCCACTACGATCAGACCCGGCCGGGCCGGAGCAGTATGCACTGATTTCCCCTTTTCAGGCGTCGGGCCCACAGTTCCCCTCCGCCTCCACAGTTTGACTTGGCCTTAAGCGCGGCCTTCAATCGGGGTTCGATTACCCTGGCTTTGAAGCGGCAAAGCCCACAATGCGCGTTCCTTGCGCTGTTCTACCAGTAATTCACGTATGTATTCAAAGCAGGTTAACGCTTTCCTTGGGGTAGGAAAGATCCCGCACTTCCCTGAGGGCATGGGAAGTCAGTGACATTCTGCCACAGAACCATACATTGTCAAGGCGAATTCTAATATTTTGACGGTGCGGTAAAATATTTTGTAAAACTAGCCCATTCGAACTACGCCATATGGACTATTTTAATCAAATCTTGCGATCAGATGAAGCTTCCTGCACAGTCGAAATCAGATTTGAACCCCACGAAGCACGACTCCGAAGGAACTAACGCTTTTGGTTGATGAAGACTACGCCGTTGGTTGGGACCAATCGCAATCCTCGCGATGGATGGCTGACCAGTGGATGGTAGAATTGGCCGCCGGCTCGTGCACCGAAGGCTACCCGGCGCCGATGCGTGACTCGCGCCGCATCGATATCGATAGAGATGGTGATATTTCGAATGAAGTCGATCAAGCTCGTCACTTGTATAACCTTGCTGGTCATCTCTCAGGCATTTTCCCAGTCCAAGCCCGAGGCAACTTATCTGAAAGAGGCCCAAGTTTCCGAAACCGAGGGAACGGTCCACATCGTCGCCAATAGTCCTCGTCCCTTGCAGCAGGTGCTCGACGCGCTCTACAAAAAATACGGGTGGGCAATCGACTACGAAGATCCATGGCTCACTTCCCAACTGGATGTCGTGGATGTCGCCGACCCTGTGACGCACGCTCCGCATGCGCAGACTCTCCCGGCGGGCGGAAAATTTACCGTCGACTTTCCCGCCGTCTCCACAGCGCCGCCGCAACCCGCGTCCACGCAGACTTCGACGCCGACTGATTCCACAAAGCCCGCTCCTGCCCCGCCTGATTTCGCAGAAGAAGAGAAGACTGTTCGCCTGGTAGTCGACGCCTACAACAAAAGCGACAATCCTGGTCGATTTGAAGTGCGAAAAAACGGCCAGGGAAATCTCGATGTCGTCGGCACCGCGGCCCGCGACGTGAAAGGTCAGATCTCGCCGCAGAAACCTATCCTCGATACTCCGCTGACCGTAGCGCACCACCAGAGGACTGCGACGGAAACGATTGAGTTGCTTTGCCAAAAGCTTACCGCATTGCGCGGCACCAAAGTCGCCATCGGAGTGAATCCCCGAAATCTGCTCGATCACACGCCCGTGACCATCGGGGCAACGAAAACATCAGCCCGCGATCTCTTGTGGCAGACCTTAACCACGGTTCACTGCAATTGTTATTTGCGATTTGTTTTCGACCCAACCTCAAAGGGCTTTTACTTGAGCATCCATTCGATTCAGGTTCCTAAGAGTGCGGCGAAGGGTCCGGCCTGAACCGCGCTTTCAATCCCGGAAATGCAGCTACTCGTTAGGAACAGTCTCCGGCAACAGCCATTCAAATAGCCATGTAGCCACCACTGCGCCCAGCGTTTGTGCCAGAAGGAACGCTGGTACATCGATGGGTCGAATTCCTGCAAAACTGTCGGTGATTGATCGCGCAACGGTGACGGCGGGGTTTGCGAACGACGTCGAGGCCGTAAACCAGTAGGCCGCGATGATGTAACTGGCCACGCCAACTGGAACTGCCATCGCCGACTTGACCCTCAAGCAGCCCCAGATCACGCACAGCAATCCAAAAGTCGCGACGAATTCGCTTACGAACTGCCCGAGCCCCGAACGTTCGTGATGTGATAACGAGTACATTTCCTTGCCAAACATAACGTGTGCGAGAAGCGTTCCCAATACTGCTCCAACGAATTGAGCCGTGACGTAAGGCGCTACCTCATGCCACGACATGAGCTTACGGAATCCAAAGACCAGGCTGACTGCTGGGTTGAAGTGAGCGCCCGAAATGGAGCCAAACGTTGAAATTAGTGCGACCAGAACCGCTCCGGTGGCAACGGTGTTCGCCAGCAATGCCAGCGCGATGTTTCCGGCTAGGCGCTCGGCCATGATGCCGGAGCCAACCACGGCCGCGACCAGTAACCCGGTTCCAAGTGCCTCGGCGACGACTCGCTTTCGAAGGGGCTGTTCGGTCGTGCTCATCGATTGCTGTTCGCCACTAGCGGCAAGAGTTCCTGCTCGATCCGTTTTGCAATTTCATCGCGCACCCGCCGAAAGACTGTAAGTTTCTCCTCGTGGGAACCAGTTGCTTCGGCTGGATCCGTGAGGCTCCAGTGCAAAAATTTGTAGGTGCCGGGAAAGATCGGGCAGCGCTGCTTGGCGTTGTCGCACACCGTTACAATGTACGGAATTCCCTGCCCGTGGAATTGCTCCAGATCCTTCGAGGTCTGCCGCGAAATATCGATTCCAATTTCGTTCATCACCTCGACCGCGAGCGGGTTGAGTCCCTTTGCTTCGACTCCCGCGCTCAGCGCCTCGAACTCGTCGCCAGCGGCGTGGCGCAAATAACCTTCCGCCATCTGGCTGCGAGCCGAGTTGCCGGTGCAAAGAAACAATACTTTTACTTTAGACATGCGAGGCCGTCACCGCCGGTGGGCAGCAGTCCGGCCCGCAACAAGCCGTTGCTTTCGGCGTCTCTTTTTCCGGCAGGTTATCTTCCAATACCACGAAGACCTCCCACTCATTGCCATCCGGATCATGTACCCACGTCTTGTCCTGTCTCGCATAGCAGCAGTCGGTCTGCATTTCATCACGAGTTACCAAGCCCACATCCGCCCATCGCTGTCGAATCATCAGGACATCCGCGGTCGAAGCCACTTGAATGCCCATGTGCGAAAGCGCTCCCGCGTCCTCAAACACAGCTTCGTTGATTGTGAAATTCAGCGGCGGATTCTGCACATCGAACTTTGCGTAGCCTGTGCGCACCTTGCTCGGCTCGATCCCGAACATTTTGCGATAGAACTGAATACTTTGCGTCACGCTCTTCACATGAATTGCCAGATGCGCCTTCAGGGCAACCACCGTTTCCGCCAGCATAAACGCGCCTCCGATCATATTCGCAATAGCGAATGCGTTGATGTTAGTCCCGGTATTCATATTCGTCAAGGCAAATGTGATCTGATAGACTGGGGTTGTGAAAGGGAAGCAAGCACTGGCGCAGCTTTTTCGCGCCCTCGCCGATCGCACGCGGCTTCGTCTGATCAACCTCATGGCTGAGCAGGAGGTATGCGTCTGCTACTTCATCCAAGTGATTGAAGCGCCGCAACCAAAGATTTCCCGGCACCTCGCCTATCTCCGGAGAGCCGGTCTTGTCGCATCGAGGCGCGAAGGCAAATGGATGCACTACAGACTGGTGACTCCCACCGACCCCTCCACGGCAGAGATATTGAGCAAAACAATCGCGGCACTCAGACAAGACGCGCATTTAAGGCGCGACCTCCAGAAACACGAAAAAGCCTGCTGCGGTCCGAGGAGCCTGGTGCAACTCTTGGGTGCGCCGTTACCTTCAGAAGTGGGGAAGTGACGTGTGGAGTACGTAAGGTGGGAGGGACGAAAGAGAAAAAAGAAGAAGCAAAGCCGATGAAGGCTACTCGATGCTTAAAAAAACAATAAAAATTGGTGCGGAAGGGGGGATTTGAACCCCCACGCCTTTCGGCGCCACCCCCTCAAGATGGTGTGTCTGCCAGTTCCACCACTTCCGCACTTTGTAAATTACTTGTAATTAGTAGCTTAGCAAGTTCGTCCTGTGAGGGAGTTTCGAACTGCACCGGATTTTGCACCGAATTGCTGCACGCAGTGTGCTCCTCGGGCCGATCCAAACCTGCCAGCCGGGCAAACAAGTGGACTGCATCCTCCCGCGGGTGTAGGTACCGCATCGTCATCTTAATGTTATCGTGTCCGGCGACATACTGCAACGTAAAGGGGTCCGTGTACTCTCCCACCTCGGTCAGAAAAGTATGACGCAGAGCGTGCAGACCGGCATCGGGATGAGTCTTGATTCTCTTCCGCACTTGGCCGATCTGTTCTTCGAGCACCCAAGGTCCCAGAGGCCTTGCCGATCCTGGGGGCTGGAGAAGACATAGGCGCATTCGGACTTTTGCAGAGCCGCTCCAGTACCAACTCATTTTCACGATCAATGACCCGCTTGCGTCGTCGGGCACGACGTTTCAAACCGCGTTTGATAATCAGTTCACCGTAGATTTTTCCCTCTGAGCACTGCCACTGCGGATGGAAGACAACGCAATCTTTCATCCGCTTTAGCATCTCGTTACGAGATCCCGGAATGCCTTGCCAGAAGGGAAGCGGAGCGCAACGGTTCGGCGGCTCGCAAACTCCGCCGCGCTGAAGATATAGTCTGTCTCGCGCTCCGCACCTTCGTTCTTCGTGTACTGGTCCACGGTCGGCACTTTGGCAATCAACCGTGGTTTTGCTCACGGGGTAGGTTTCCAGTCCCGCTGTCGCCCCGCTGCTTCAAAGCCCACGCTTTGAAGGCCTCGATGTGAGCTTCATAGATCTGATCGAGGAGAAGATCGGCCCATGGGCCGTAACCGAGCAACTCGCTATAGCTTTCCTGATAGAAACTTGACGGTACCCTTTTGTTCCACCTTAGCGGTGGCTACCGCTGTTGCTCCGGGCGCGTCGTTACCCGTGATGTCCTGGCTGATGAGGTCACGATTTGTCGCCAACGGCCGCAGTGTTATGAGTTGACAACAACAAATCAAGAAAATCAATTCCCCTCAAGTTGCCTATGGATCGTGTCAAGAAGAGTTGATTTGCTGTCGTCCTGACCGAGGTCCCAAAACATCATTCCTCCAAGATGCTTCTGAATTACATATTTCGCCTTCACGGCTATCGATTCCGGGTCTTCGTAGCTGATCATGATTTTTGTCTCTGTTGTTATAGAGCCATGGCACTTTGACCTGATCGTCCCAATATCGGGTGTAAACGGGAAGATAGCTCTGCTGGATTTCACGGTAGCTCAACGTGCCTTCTTCTCCGGGTCTGCCTCTGTAGGGTTGGTACAGTCCTTCGTTCTCAGTAGGGACACTGGCCCAAACCTGGCCGTAAAACGGCAGGCCCAGCACAATTTTTTCAGGTGGAACACCGTGATCTAAATACCATTGCACGGCAGAATCAGAATTTGCGTACTTGATCGCGTCAGCATCTAGCTTTGAAGTCGTCCACGCATAAAGTCCACTATGATGAACTGTACGCTTTGGTTGCATCTCGTTGAAGTCATAGCCCATGAGATTAAACCAGTCCAGAATGTCAGACATTTCCTCCAGCGACAGATCGTTTAAATGATTTCGGTAGCCAGTGGATGCGATGGTAAGCAGCAAGTGGCGTTCCTGCCCGAATGCGTCCAGGTCACCGCGCAGTTTTCTCAGAAGGAGGACGAAATTTTCTTTATCACTTCTTCGTTTATGATCGGTTCGCTTCCCGCCAGTGACCGGGTACTCCCAATCAATGTCCAGTCCGTCGAGACCGTACTTCTCGACAATCTGTAGACAGGATGCGGAAAACTGTCTCCTCGCCGAAGGAGTGGCTGCGACATCGGAAAAATATCTTGAACCGCTCCATCCCCCAACTGAAAGCAGCACCAAAAGGCGTGGATTCTGAGCCCTTAGAGTCTTGAGAGCCCGTAGGTTTGGTATATCCAGGTCAGCGTGCGCCAGTTCGCAATCGCCGTAAGCCGTTGGCTTCGCGTGCGAATAAATCATATGGGTCAGTTCTTGAACTGGCACCTGAGAAAACTCGTAACCGGGCCGTCCCTTCCCGTAGTAATAGCCGACGATCTTCTTTGCTGTTCCCGCTTGTGCTGTCGCCAGCGTGCACACGATGAGTACCATGCGACCGAGCAAATGACCATCTCTGCGACGCTTTGGCATGCACATCAAAATCCTTTCGCCGGTTTGGAAGGCTCTCACCGCATGAGCCAGTCTCACAGGCTGCTTCCGAGATGTCGAGAAGGGGGCAGCTTTACAGATTCGTGACACGCGGGAACGCGCCCGTAATTCTCACTTGACGATAACAGCCATTACACTCAAAACCCCGGTCATCGGGTCAATGAGTGAAATGGCGATGTTACGTCAACGACAGGTCAGTCCTTGCGAAGTGGAAAACGTCGGACGTACCAACACCGACCTGGTATGAGCACGACCAAGGGCTCCGGCATCTCGCCGCAGACTGGCGCACTCAGTTCTGATAAGATTCGACGCGACCCGATACCACTTCATGCTTCCGCGTGCGCCACTCGATTGGACTCAGGGAGAGCTATTCGAAGGCCTGCGTTGCTTCCATTCCTGCGCGTTCTTTGAAGCCCACGAACATTGGGAATCAGTGTGGCTCGCGGCGCAAGAGCCGGAAAGGACCTTCCTGCAAGGGCTGATCCAGGTGGCTGCTGCGTTTCACCATTTTCAGCGTGGCAACTTGGCAGGAACCATCTCCTTGCTGCGATCTGCCGTGCGTCGTCTGGACAAGTATCCAGAGGTCTTTGCCGGCGTTGTGGTCGCGCCACTTCGTGTGGCTATCCGTTCATGGCTCGAAGCCCTCGAAACAGCTCCGCAGTCTTCGCCGCCGCCCGTTCCGCAGCTTCAACTGACGATCTGAGGTTTAGTTCCCCTGGAACAGAATCTCGAGCAAAAAGGCGATGTTTCGCCAACTATTTTGCTGACGGATGTTTCATCGGTACTTTTGCGACGGGTGTATATACGACGGGGGACGAGACCATGCTCCCGCGAGGGTCATTGAGGCGGTCGCTAGTTCTTCTGGAATCCGGTGATTTCCTCGGCCAGTGATTACGAGGCTGTGCGCTCAGGTCTGGACGGTGAGCTGGACTATTGCCGCAAATCCTCGTGGGACGTTCAGAAACGATTTTAGCACTCAGCGCGATAGAAAGTGCGGCTTCGGTGTGTGGCGAGATTACGCTGTCGCCACTCTTGTGTTCAGAACTGTGTTCGATACGCGCCTACAGTGCCGCATTCTGCCCAACACTGCCCGCTGTAGGTTCTTGACTATCAGTCGTCCGAACGGTTTGTTGCAGCTTCCCAAGCTGGATGTCGCCGGTTCGATCCCGGTCTCCTGCTCCATCCTGTTAGGGTGTGCTCTCAAAACCCTCTCTGGGTATCGACTTCAATCCGTTGTGCGACCCCCGCCGCAGGTATTCTGCAAAAAATTGATGCTAAAGATCGAAAATATTCATCAACAGGATTGCGATACTAGATTGACCGGACCGACAGACTCAGCTTAGAATGAGAGCCAGCATGACTAGTTTCAGCAATTCTCGTCAGATGTGCGTGTGTGCACGTTGTTGTTGTGCATGCGTGTGCTCTGGCGCAGGGGAGTTGCTGACTTAAAAGTATAATAACACAGCACTTATACCCACCGCCAGAAGCTTCTGGCGGTGGGTTTTTCTTTTTTTAGGGAAAATTTGAGGTCTTCTGTGGGGTTCAGTTATGAGCGAAGCCGTTAAAGAGACAAAAGCGCAAAAAGTCGAGCGCCTGAAGCGAGCCATGAATCCCTGGGGTGGTCTGGCCGAAATTCGACGCTTTGCGCACGAAGGCTTTGACGCCATTCCGCCGGAGTGGATTGGAACGTATTTTCGCTGGTGGGGAGTTTATACCCAAGGCGACGGCGTGGGAGTCGTGGGAGGCAAAGACGGACAGGGAAGGGCGCTGCCCTTTTTTATGTTGCGGATTCGCATTCCCAACGGATTGTTGCGCTCGGATCAGTTGCGCGCGATCGCCGACCTAACTCGCCGTTACGCCCGCGGCATCGCCGATCTTACTGTCCGGCAAAACATTCAGCTCCATTGGGTCACGATTCAGGATCTTCCAGAAGTGCTCGAGCAGCTCTGGCGCGTCGGTCTCAACACCATGGGGGCTTGCGGTGACGTTACGCGCAATATTACTGGCTGCCCCGTAGCTGGCGTGGACGCCGATGAGATTTGCGATGCTTCTTCGCTTGCGCTCGAAGTGGATCGGATGCTGGCGGGCAACGCCGAGTTCTATAACCTGCCGCGCAAGTTCAAGATTTCGATCACGGGATGCCGTGTGTGGTGCCCTTATCCGGAGATTAACGATGTCGGATTGACCGCGGTCGAGCGGATGGTTCGAGGCAAGTCTGAAATTGGTTTCGGGTTGCGCGTTGGCGGTGGACTTTCCACCGAGCCGTATTTAGGCGCGCCGCTGAACGCCTTCGTCCGCTGGAATCAGGTTCTGCTGGTGGTCAAAGGAATCGCCGAGTTGTTTCGCGATTCCGATCAACTGCGCGAGCACCGGGAGCGGGCGCGCTTGAAGTTCCTCTTCATCCGGCACGGTTGGACGGCGCAGGATTTTCAAACCGATCTAGAGCGCCGCATCGGATTTCAGTTGGACGCCGCCGAGCCGGAACGGCCGCCCGCTGATGTTTACCGCGATCACATCGGCATCCATCCTCAAAAGCAGCGCGGCTATTGCTACGTCGGGTCCGCGGTGCTTCGCGGTCGGATTACGCCTGAGCAAATGGAATCCGCCGCCGATCTGGCCGATCGATTCGCGAGCGGCGAGTTGCGCACAACGAACATGCAGAACCTGCTGATCGTGAACGTGCCCCGGATTCAGGCGGACGATCTGGCGAAAGAGCTGGACGCGATTGGGCTCCCGGTCGGCGGTTCGCCGTTTTGGCGTGGCGCGGTCGCGTGCAGCGGCACGGAGTTCTGCAAGCTGGCGATTACCGAGACGAAGAGCTTTTCCCGCTGGCTGGTCGAAGAACTGGAAGAGCGCTTGCCCGGTTTCGATCAGCACCTGAAGCTGCACGTCACCGGTTGCCCCAACAGTTGCGGACAGCACTGGATCGCCGACATCGGAATCGAAGGCAAGAAAATCAAAGTCGATGGCCGCATGGTGGACGCGTACTACTTCTGTCTCGGCGGCGCACTCGGTTTGAATCAAGGCATTGCGAGGCCGGTAGGTTATCGCTGCCCGGCCACTGAGGTTCCCGAAGCGATCGAGCGGTTGCTGCGCGCCTACCTTGCGGAAAGCACCGCGGGCGATAATCTGCGTCATTTTTTCTCTCGGCATAGCGACACCGAGCTGCGCAACTTTCTGGCGGGAGAGTTGGTAGAAGCAGTCCCGCGCGACTTGCCTGAGGGCCGCGTGCCCAGCGGGGTGGAAGGTTAACCATGAACACCCTGTTGCCAATGTTTTTGAAGCTGGAAAACAAACGCTGCCTCGTGGTTGGTGCCGGCAAAGTTGGCGAGCCGAAAATTGCCAGCCTGCTCGATACCGGGGCGCGCATCCACGTTGTTGCTTTTGAAGCGAGCGACCTGGTGTGGAAGTGGGCACAGGAAGAGAAGATCACTCTCGAACTTCGCGCCTTTGCCGCTGCAGATCTTGACGGAACATTTTTGGCAGTGGTAGCCACCGCGTCGCGCGAACTCAACGCTTCGATTTACAACGAGGCGCAGCGGCATAGAGTGCTTTGCAACGTGGTCGACGACCCGGCGTACTGCGACTTCTATTATCCAGCCGTAGTGCGCCGGGGTGACTTACAAATCGCCATCTCCACCAACGGGCAAAGTCCCGCTCTGTCGCAAAAGCTCAGGCAACAACTGGAGCGGCAGTTTGCGCCGGGATACGCGCAGTGGGTTGCGCAACTGGGCGAGACCCGAAAGCTGGTGCAGACGAGCGATCTTCATCCGCAAAAAAAGCGTGAACTCTTGCTTTCCCTGGCCAGCCGCGAAGCGGTGCAGGCGGCGTTGGCTGTCGAGCCGGCGAAGAAAGAATCTGCGAAGGAAGGACCCGCGAACCGCGAGTTTGCGGAAATCGAATGGAGGGTAACCGCATGAACGGCAAAGTCTACCTAGTGGGCGCGGGTCCAGGTGATCCCGACTTGCTTACGGTGAAAGCGCTGCGGTTGCTCCGAACCGCCGACGCGGTGCTGCACGATGACTTGGTCGCACCCGAGATCCTGAAACTCATTTCACCGGCCGCCCAAGTCCGCAACGTGGGCAAGCGCTGCGGCAAGAAGACCATGCGGCAGGAAGAGATCAATTTTCTGATGGTGACGCTGGCCGCTTCAGGGCTGCAGGTCATGCGCTTGAAGAGCGGAGACCCGTTGATCTTCGGCCGCGCTGGAGAAGAGATCGAAGCCTTGAGGCGAGCCGATATCGAATACGAAATTGTTCCCGGCATCACTTCGGTTCTAGGTGCCGCAGCTGCGGCTGGAATTCCTCTGACCCATCGCGACACTTCTTCCACTCTTGTGCTGACCGCCGGCCATCGCGCCGCTGAAAGTCCGGGCGCGGATTGGAAGCAGTTTGCAGCTGCGAAATCGACGCTTGTGGTCTACATGCCTGGGCACAGCTACCGTGAAATTGCCGTCAATCTTACTAACGCCGGATTCGCGAAAGAAACTCCTTGCGCAATTATTTCTCGTGCCACAACTCCAGCGCAGCAGACCTACCGCACCACCATTTTGGATCTTCCATGTGCGCCTCGGCTTCCGGCTCCGACTCTGCTGGTGATTGGCGAAGTGGTCCGATTCGCTGATGGCGATGTCCCTGGAGAAGCGCTGAGTTCTTCGGAGTTGCAACAGGAATGGGGAGTGTTCGCAGGCAGTTCCTTTTTGTCTTCGGCACATTCAAGACCAGATGAGGAGCCTTTGGCATGAAAGAGCAGATACAAGAACTGCAGATTGCGGCCGAAGGCTGGAGACCTGGACGGGTTCTCACTTGGGCGTTCGAAACCTTCGGGGATGCGGTGGCGATTTCCTCCGCGTTCGGCGCCGAGGGCATGGTTCTTATCGACATCGCATCGAGGCTGCGCCGGAAATTTCGCCTCTTTACTTTGGACACTGAATTTCTGTTTCCCGAGACCTACAACCTTATGGACCAGGTGGAGCAGAGGTATGGCGTAGCAATCGAGAGAGTCTTTCCTCTACTCTCACCAGAAAAACAAGAGGAAGTTCATGGGGCGGAATTGTGGAAATATGCTCCAGATCAATGCTGCAATCTGCGCAAAGTTGAACCGCTGCAGCGCAAGCTTAGTGAACTGCAAGCGTGGATTACTAGCATACGGCGCGATCAGACCGCGACTCGCGCGGGCGCGAGAAAAATTGAATGGGACGTAAAGTTTGGCCTGGTAAAGATCAATCCCATCGCCGACTGGAGTTCAGAACAGGTGTGGCAATACATTCGCCAACACGATGTTCCTTTCAACGTGTTGCATGAGCGGAGCTACCCCAGCATCGGCTGCACGCATTGCACCCGCGCAGTGCTGCCCGGAGAAGACCCCAGGGCGGGGCGCTGGTCGGGATCCTCGAAGACAGAGTGCGGACTGCATATTATGCAGCCGCTGACCAGCACTCCAGTTGCGGACGCATAGGCAAAGTCTTCCGCAAAACTTTGGCATCGAGGCAGTAAGGACAACTTAGGCGCTTAGCCAAATTTAAGAATGCGGACCTTCCTTCTTCAGATATTCGGAGAGCTGGCGGACCACGCTCAGAAAAGTTTTGGTGGCGACGGATAGCGTGCGGTCACGGCGATAAGCAACTCCGAGTTCGCGCCATAATTCCGCGCCTTCTAATTCAACGAGCTTTACCCGACCCGCCGCCACTTCGTCGCGGGCAAAGGATCCGCTGATTAGCGAGATACCCAGATCGGCCGCCACAAAGCTCTTGATCATCCCGATGCTGGGCAATTCCATTCTTACCTTCAGCTCCGTGTTGTATTCGCGGAACAACTTGTCGAGCAATCTTCGGGTGTGGCCCGTCTTCGGCAACAACAGCGGGTATTTCACGACCTCGCTTACATGCGCCGCCTTCATCTTCGCTAAAGGATTCTTCGGGCTCACCATCAGCATCAACCGGTCGCGGTAAATCGCCTGAACCTTCAAGCTGGGCGATTGCACCGGCAGGCTGAGGACGCCGATGTCCAGCGAACCATTCTCCAGCTTCTCAACTATCTTGTAGGTGAAGTTGCGATAGATGCTGATTTGCACATCGGGAAAACGCCGGCAGTACTCGCCAAAAACTTCAGGCAGAACATAAAGACAAGTCGCTTCGTTGGCCCCGACGACCAGAGTTCCCCGTGGCGTGTGTCCATGGTCGGCTACTGCAACCAGAGATTCGTCGCGCAGCTTTTTCATCCGTACCGCATATTCGTGGAAGACTTGACCGGCGGGAGTCAGCTTGACCGTCTTGCCGGAACGGTCCAGCAGACGATCGCCATACTCCTGCTCCAGTTGGCGAATCTGTGCGCTAACCGCCGACTGCGAGCGAAAAACTTTTTCTCCGGCACGGGAGAAACTGCCCTGCCGGGCAACTTCTAAGAATGTGACGAGCTGATCGAAATCCATAGTTTTTATGAGCTGTAGGGTAGTAGGAGATTATATCGAACTTCGTATTTCTAGAACCGTATTTGCTTGCTGAGACGGGATCGAGCTAGTCCTGAAGTGCTGCGATCTGTCGATAAGTAATGTCGAATGGCGAGCAAGTGGCAAGAGCGTTTAAAAGCCCAATAGACAGGGCCGAAAGCTCTCTCGGGTGGAACAGGAGGCTCGCAGCATAATGATCAGTGAACCACAGATCATTTCACTACAGATCGGTGCACCACAGATCGGTGCATCACCGATCAGTGGACGACAGGTCGTTCTGAGGAAACGACTTTATCGCGCCCGTAACCTCTGGCTTCCTGAGCCGCCAGACGGAAAAGAACTGAAGCCCAGCTCTCTTCGATCGAGCACGGAGGCTGCAAGGGCTCAATCCGAAGCAGCGGCAGGCTGGAACTCGCTAACAACTCGGCGGCTCGGGGGCTGCCCGTGAGTTGCACATGGCGATGAAGAATGCGCCGCAGCCATTGCTCTTCCTGCGCCGCCAGTGTGGAATACTGCACGGAATCCCGGTTCAACTGATGGCGGCTCGTTCTACCATCGCCGCTGGCATCGATGTCTTCGCACAAGAGATAGGCCAGACCACCGGTCATTCCCGCACCAAGATTGACGCCCGCCGGCCCGAGAATCAGGATGATGCCGGCAGTCATGTATTCGCATCCGTGGCGGCCTACGCCCTCAACTACCGCCAGAGCGCCGCTGTTGCGAACGGCAAACCGCTCGCCGGCGCGGCCAGCTATATAAAGTTCGCCTGAGGTTGCGCCGTAGAGCACCGTATTGCCCACCAGAACGTCGCCGCGCTCGGAAGCCTCGGCCTTTGCAGTGATGGCAATGCTGCCGCCGCACAGGCCTTTACCAACATAATCGTTGGCTTCGCCGGTAAGGCGGAAGTTCGCACCGGAAATCAGGAATGCGCCAAAGCTTTGCCCGGCGACGCCATCGAATTCGCAGTCGACACCGCTCATCTCGAGATTTGAAAGTCCAAACGACGGCCCGATGCGCCGTAGAATCTCGCCACTAAGGTGCGCTCCCACCGCGCGGTCCTCATTGGTAATCGCAAAATTGTAAGAGCGCATGGAGAGAGATTCCAGGTCGCCGACCACGCGATTCAATTCGACGTGAAGCGCACTACTATCCTCATGTGGGCAGAAGAATTGGTCCGGGGGATTAAGAATGGGCTGCAAAAGCCTAGCCACGCTTGCTTCCGCCGCGGGTGTGCGTGGTTGCAGGCGGTCGACCTCGCCCTGAATTTCATCGATCGATTTCGCGCCCATCTTGCCCAGCAAATCGCGAACGTCGGCGGCCAGGGCGCGGAAGAATGTTTCGACCATCTCCGGATTTCCGGTGAAGCGGGCGCGCAGTTTTTCATCCTGCGTCGCGATGCCGACGGGACACGTATTGAGGTGGCACTGGCGCGCCATGACGCAACCGATAGCGAGCAAGGCGGAGGTACCAAAGCCGAACTCCTCTGCGCCCAGCAGTGCTGCGATCACAACATCGCGGGCAAACTTAAGGCCGCCATCCACTCGCAATCGAACCCGGGCCCTCATCCCCGCGCGCACAAGCGAGGTGTGCGCGTCCCGCAGGCCAATTTCCCAGGGTAATCCAGTATTTTTTATCGACGTGAGCGGGGATGCTCCGGTGCCACCGTCGTGGCCGGCGATTGTAATCACGTCTGCACCGGCTTTGGCGACGCCTGTCGCAATCACGCCCACTCCGGAGCTCGAGACCAGCTTTACACCGATGCGCGCGTTCGGATTCACCGCCCGCAGATCGTAGATCAATTGCGCCAGGTCTTCGATGCTGTAGATGTCATGATGCGGCGGCGGCGAAATTAGTGATGTCCCGGGAATAGCGTGCCGCAGCCGCGCGATGTAACCCGTAACTTTCGTGGAGGGTAACTGGCCGCCCTCACCGGGTTTCGAGCCTTGTGCCATCTTGATTTCGATTTCATCGGCGTGCACGAGATACTCCGCAGTCACGCCAAAGCGCGCCGAAGCCACTTGCTTCACGCGGTTGTTCGCCTCGGGCCGCTCGTAATAAATACTGGGATCCTCACCGCCTTCTCCGGTATTGCTGCGTCCGCCGAGCCGGTTCATGGCGATCGCGAGAGTCTGGTGAGCCTCGGGCGAAATAGCGCCCAATGACATCGCCTGCGTGCTGAAGCGGCTGAGCAGCGAGGCCTCGCTTTCCACGTCGTCCAGAGAGAGCGAAGGAAATGCTGCCTGCCCGGTGCGAATTTCAAGCAGGTCCCGCACCGCAACGGTTTTCCTCTCACCTGAAAGCACCGTCAAAGCCGCACGATTCTCTTCAGTTGGTGACTTGATATAGCGATGCATTCGACGCACCATTTCGGGCGAGTTCGCGTGCTGCTCGCCGTTGCGTCGGAAGCGATACAAACCGGCGTCGTGGAACTCCGCTGCCGCAGACCCAAATCCGGCAGTGTGGCGGGAGATGCAATCCTGCAACAGGTCGTCGAGGCTCTTACCGTCGAGCGTGTGCCCGGCGTCGGCGAAAAATTTCTGACAGACTGCGCGATCAAGACCGATGGTCTCGAATAACTGACTGTTGCGATAGCTACTAATGGTCGAGATGCCCATGCGCGCCAGCACTTTACGCAAACCTTTTTCGAGCGCGGCACGATAGCGCGCAGGTCCATTGGGATGCCCTTTAGGATGGTCACCACCATCCGCACGCAAGGCCAAACTCATCGCCAGATACGGATGCACAGCACTCGCTCCTGCTGCCACCAGCAGAGCAAGGTGATGGGTATCGCTGACCTGTCCAGTCTCGACGATCAGCGGGACATTCCACGCACCCGTTTCGATCATCGCTTGCCAAACTGCCGCGACAGCGATCAGCGCAGGCAGAGCGGCGCGTTTTTCGTTCAACCCAGAATCGCCGACACCGCGATCACTCAGAACAATCGCTCCGGCGTTGGAAACTGCCTCTTGCACTTCTTTTCGGATCGAAGCCAAAGCCTTCCGTCCAGCTTCAACGCCGCCTGCGGTCTCAAAAGTGAAGTCGATCACATGAACCGGCGACAGCGCCTCGGCGATCGCCTTCATTTGTCCGGCGCCAATCAGGGGAGAACTGAGCCTCGAACTCTTACCTAGGTACACGTCCAGCGACATTACATGGCTCTCGCGCAAGGGATCGATGGGCGGGTTGGTCACTTGCGCAAAACGCTGCTTGCAGAAATCCCACAGCGGACGCGGCAAACTCGACAGAAATGCCGGAGGGGCGTCGTCTCCCATGCTCCAGAGCGGTTCCTGTCCGCTCTCCACGAGCGGTTGAAATAGCATGCGGTACTGGTCTTCGGTCCAGCCCAACGCCGCCATTAAACGGGTGGAGTCGAGATCACTATGCGCCGCTTTGTGCTCCGCAGGTATCAGCCTTGCCGAAGTCGCGGGCTGGCGCTCATCTGGGCGCACCAGCCCTCCAACTTCGTTCGGCCGGAAAAACGTTCCGCTCGCCGGGTCGGCGATGAGCATCTCGCCGGGACCAAGCCGCTGACGTTCGACAACCTGCTTGTCGCTAAGATCGGTAATACCGACTTCCGATCCGACGATCAGCAGCCCATCCGCCGTCAACGTGTAACGCAGCGGACGCAGGCCGTTGCGATCGAGTTTAGCCCCGACTACTTCGCCGTCGGTGAAGATCAATGCTGCCGGTCCGTCCCACGGCTCGTGGTCTGGAGCGCTAGCGGCAAGGAATTCACGCAATGCAGGATCGATGTGCTCATCGTGCTCCCATGCCGGCGGCACTAGCCGCAACATCGACTCCGGTGTGCCTACTCCGCAACGTACGTGGGCTTCCAGAGCGTTATCAATACTTGCAGAGTCGCTCATTCCCGGCTGCAGCAGTTGCGCTTTGTCCGATAGATTGAGCTTGCGGCGGATACTCTCCGACCGCGCATGAAACCATCGTCGATTGCTGCTGATGGTGTTGATCTCGCCGTTGTGCGCCACGAAACGGAACGGCTGTGCCAACGACCAACTTGGTTGCGTGTTGGTGGAATAGCGCTGATGGAAAAGTACGAACGCACTCTCGAAGTTAGGATTTTTAAGGTCGGGATAGAAGTGAGGTAACTGCTCCGGAGTAAGCAGACCTTTGTAAACGATAGTTCTCGCCGAGAGAGAACAGTAATAGACGGCATTGGAAGCTGCCTCAAGCTCCTGCCGCAAGCGGAATAGCTGTAACTCGAAGCTGGAGGATGAAAGCTCGGAAGACTTAGTGAGGGAAGACCCTTCACGAACTCCTATGTAGCATTGCCGTACAACGGGCAGGGAATCGTTCGAGCGCGGACCCAGGATCGACTTATCGGTTGGGACCACGCGCCATCCCAGTAAGGAAAGATCGTACTTCGCCGCCGAGGAGCGAATTGCCGCAATCGCCTGTTCTTCGTGGCCACGCTGAAGAAACACCATGCCCACGCCGAATTCTTCGGGCAAATCAATGCCTTCAGCGCGAGCCATCTTACGGAAAAAAGTATTGGGAAGTCCCACCAACAGCCCGGCGCCATCTCCGCTGCGGCCATCTGCGTCCACACCGCCGCGATGAGCCAGGCGCGCCAGGGCTACTAGGCCGCGCTCTACGACTTCGTGCGACGCGGGTCCGCCCAGTTGCGTAATGAAGCCCACGCCACAGGCGTCATGGTCGTTCGCGAAGATTGGGCGACTCTCTCCCACACTAACTGTCTAACCTGAATTTCTTCTCATGTACAATCGTCAATTTCGATCTGTCACATGGATTTTTCTGCACACACAAAGGGCGATTTTTGGGGCTTCCTCGCAATTTCTTGTATGCTGGAGAGTTGAAGTTTTCCTTCCTGTACGATGGGAGGTTCGGACCCCATCACCGCTCGAATGGTCACTCTTCCCAACATCCAATCCGCGTTAACTCGAATTCGACCATCGATCCATATTTCTTCCTGCACGCGTTCTGAAACTTTCTCAGAGCTCACCGGTAACTCTGTCTACCTCAAGTTGGAAAACCGACAGAGAACGGGAGCCTACAAAGAACGGGGAGCATTGAATAAGCTGCTAAGTCTCACTCCGGAGGAGCGTTCGCAGGGGGTAATCGCAGCTTCTGCCGGCAATCATGCGCAGGCGGTCGCTTACCACGCGGTAAACCTGGGCATCCGCGCGAGAATCGTCATGCCCCTGCCCACTCCGTTAATTAAGGTGTCGGCCACACGCGGATACGGTGCCGAAGTGGTGCTTCACGGAGCGAATTACGATGAGGCATTCGGCGAAGCGTTGCGCCTCAGCGCACGAGATCGGCTCACCTTCGTCCATGCGTTTGATGACGATGCGGTGATTGCGGGGCAGGGAACTCTGGGACTTGAGTTGCTTGAGCAGCATCCTGATCTTGAAGCGGTGATTGTGCCAATCGGCGGCGGCGGGTTGGTCAGCGGCATCGCCTGCGCGCTGAAAGAAACTAAACCGCGCATTCAGGTCTTCGGAGTGCAACCATCGCGGCTGCCTTCCTTACGAGCCGCGCTCAAGGAAGGAAAACCAGTGACCTTGCCCTCGGCCGTCACGATCGCGGATGGAATCGCGGTGCGGCGAACAGGCGAGCGGACGCTACCGTTGATTCAAAAATATGTCGACGATATCGTTACGGTCGAAGAAGAAGAGATCGCAAACGCAGTTCTTCTGCTGCTGGAGCGGGAAAAGGTTCTGGCGGAAGGTGCTGGGGCCGCAGCGTTGGCAGCTCTGATCAATCGCAAAATTCCGATGCTTCAGGACGCGTGCGAAGCCGGGTCATCAAGCCAGAAGTCATCCAAACTCAAGAAAAGCGGGAAGAAAATTGCCGTCATTGTAAGCGGCGGAAATATCGATGTAACTTTACTGGCGCGCATCATCGAGCGCGGCTTGGTCAAAGATGGCCGCCTGGTTCGCCTGCGCGTTCATCTTCCCGATTATTCTGGAGCACTTCACCGCGTCACCGGCATTCTTGCCGAGCACCGCGCCAACATTGTCGAGACTTCCTATGACCGCGCCTACCACAACGTAAATCTCGGTGACACCGCCATCGACATCACTATGGAGACTCGCGGTCCTGACCACATTGCGGAGCTGATCGCGGCGCTCGCCGCCCACGGCTACGCCCAGGAAAGAATTTTGTAATCCCCGTACTCAGCGTGATTCTGTTCGTCCGCAATTTTGAGGGGAGAATCAGGGCCGTGGGTTGATTACTTGCGGCTCCGTGTTCGTATGTTTGTGCGTCATTTTGCGGTGGATGTCCGGCCAGAACTCCTTGATCACGATCGTGATGGTGTCATATCCCACCTGCGTTCCCCACACACTCAATGTGTTCGGCAGCGTGCGATCGGACGCGTTGTGAATGTAGGTTGGCATGCCTTCCGCGTTGTAGCGAACCGTGATAAAAGCCCGAGGATGGTAGCTGTTGGTGGAGATGGCAGCTGACAATGCGCTACCAACGATCTCGGAATAGTTGAATTGCTCACGGCCGGAATCGGTCCGGGTGACGAAAATTCTGCTGACAGCGTAACCGGTCCGGCGCGTGAATCCACCTTCGCTCGACTGAAAAAATCGTGGATCCTGATGCAAGATCGAAGGAAGAACCGCGCTCGTCATGAAGTTTTCGATAGTGCCGTCCGCGAAGGCCGAGCCATAGCGTTTGGCGTAACCCTCCGCGCCTTGTCCATAACCAGGTTCGCTGTTTTCAGCCTGGCTGATGCCCGCTAGAAAGCCGTACCACGGAAACTGCACCTTATCGAATGAACCTCGAGCCACCACCTTAAATTTCTGGCCGACGGTGAGCGGCGGCACTTTGCCCGCATTCTCCAAGGTTAAGAAATTAGGAAGCGCAAGGAAAAGCCGATCATTCGATGTTGCCGATGTTTTTCCTTGGTTGTCTGCCCCTTGTGCGTTCTTACTACTGCTCTTGTCTTTGTCCTTATCTTGGTCTGCTGGTGGTTTGGCCGGAGATTGACTCTGAGAATCCGCAGTCCCAGGATTCGATGGTGGCGGAGCTTGCTGCGCCGCTGATGTTAAAGAGACTGATGTTAAAGAAAAAAGGCCGCCAATCAAAAAAACAACGAACGGCCGAACCGCGAACTTTATGGACAAGCATTTCTCCCCACAGAATAATCTCGACGCAAATCCCGCACGATCTTTTGATTCTATCAGTCAGCTTCCCCGCACCCCGCACCCTGAGACAGTTTTACATTGATTTACAAACCATCCCTCCGCGGCGCGCAGACTCCAAAAAAGGCCGCCGGGATCACGGCGGCCTGACCGAAAAAACAACTCGCGCTAGAAGTGGAAGGCGATCTGCGCGGTGAGCGACCGCGGCGTCACATAATGCGTGCCGCTGAAGGTGGAGAGGAAGTTATAGAGCGCATAGTTGTTCGCCAGGTTAATGGCGGTCAATTGCGCGCTCCACTTGTACTTGTCGCCGTGGAAAATGTTGTCATGGCCGATCGAGACATCAAAGAGATTCCGCGATGCAATCCGTGGGGGATTGTGGTCGTCGTTCTCAGTTCCTATCGCCGGTACTTGGATAAGACCGGTTCCAAACTGCGATGCCAGGCACGCAGAAGGTAGCGGAGTGGTCCGGGTTGCGCGTACGCCATTGCAGGTGAATCCGGCTTGGAACTCCTGATCGGCGCTCAGAGGGTTTCCGAAAACGTCTTGCAACAGGACTGCAGGTTGCCCACCGATCGTGGTTGACTGCGGGCAATCGTTGTTTGGACCGACTCCGTAGCACGGCGCGTTACCGGCCACCAGACCACTGTCGTACCGCCAGTTGAAGCCAAACCAGGGACCGCGCTTCCAGGGCTGGTACTGAAGGTGCGTGGTCTGGTTGAACTTTTCGTCGTGATCAATGCGGAACGGAGTTCCCGGAGCTCCAACGGTAGCACCCGCACCGCCAATCTGCGGCGGGAAAAAGCGCGCCGCCACGCTCGAAAAGACCACAAGCGCTGAGAAGCCGCGAATATCGGGCACGCTTACCCGGCCCGCGTACCCGGGAATTTTGGAGTTGTGCCACTCAATTGGAAAAGTGATCGGCGTGTTGCCGAGCACGCTGAAGTCGTAGCCGTTGTGCGTGTACTTGGTAATCCACTCGCCAGAAAATACCAAGTACTTCCCGAAAGCCTGCTCGATCCCTGCGTGGAATTCATTGCGAAAGCCGGGACTCAAGGCCCCGCTCGACAGGCCGCTGCAAGCAAGAAGCGGGGCCAAGACCGGGTTGCTGCAACCAGTGCTGGAAAGTATCAGATTTTCGTTGAAAGGAGATTCCAAGGTGCGGGCGTAGGAAACGCGAAGGATCGTGTTGGTCTTCTTGATGTTGTAAGCGACGCCAAGCCGGGGTTCTATCTGACTCGCAGTGGAAAGACCATTGTAGGTATCGCCCCGCAATCCAAGATTCAATGACCAGTTTCCTTTCGTGATGTTGTCCCGCACATACAGGGCAAGCTCCTTCACGTCAGTGTGGCCATTGAAGGTGTACAAGCCTCCGCCACGCGTCAGATCGTAAGGAGCCAGAACCGGATTGTAATTGGGGTAAAGAGTAGAGCCGGGTGCATTCGTGTTCGAGTTATTGTTTTGTTGGTAGATGCCGGTATTGCCGGTACAATCCGCGGGAGTGAGTCCGGGAGCCGCGACATACTGCTGCTGATCGTTCGAAAAGGTTATGCACGGTGCATTGTAGGTCGGATCGACAATTCCGAGAGCGTCGTTTTCGTTGAGAAAAGTTTGTTGGTAGACCACTCCTGCCTTGATTTGGTTAATCCCCTTAACATAGGAGAGATCGGAGCGAAGCCCTGCGTTCGTGAGCGTGCGATTCTGACCCACGGACTGCCTCTGCAGACTTGGTGGGCCGAGATCCGCGAACGGGTCACTGCTGGGGTAATAGTTGTAATCGTCTCGGCGAACAAATGCACCCAGAGTGAATACGGCATTCGTATTCAGCACGTGCGTCCATGAGGGGGCTATGTTGAATGTGCCAATCTTGGAGCGCTGGTCCGTCGCTCCGACCCTGACGTCGTTGGGAGCTACGCCCCCGTAATTGTTAACGTCTTGTGCATCCACGCCGCTCAATCCACTCCAGGCCGTAGCGTTCTGCGCGTCGAAGGAATTCGGAGTCTGGAACCAGCTTCGGCTATAGCCGAAGTTGAGGTGAATCGAGTCGGTTGTTGAGAGCTGATAGTCCACTCTGTCGAAGAGATTCTCTTCATTGCCTTTATCGTGCAGCACCGTGAACTCCGGTGGATCGAGAAATCGGCCAGTATTCATGCCGTTCGCGGAGATGAAGTTACCCCAGCTCTTGCCTCCGTAAGCTACTTCGGCTGCCAGGTTCGATGATCCAAACGAGCCGTAGGAGGTGGTCACGCTGCCATGCGGCGTAGTTACGCCTTGCCCCGAGCGCGTTGTCGCAACAATCACCACGCTGGTCTTGCCTCCATATTCTGCCGGCGGCGCCCCTGAAATAACCTCCATGGACTCGATCGAGTCGAGAGGAATCTGATTCGAAAACACTTTGCTCTGCTGATCCGTAATGGGCTGGCCGTCGACAGAAAACGAGTTTTCCGCGTGATCGCCGAGGCCGTGGAACAGGCCATTGGAATCGGCCGCGATGCCGGGTGTGGAGAGAGTAACCAGCGAACTCAGTGACGATGACGCGCTTTCCAGTGGAATCTTGTCGAACAGGTTCTTGTCGATGTCGGAATGGAATGTCGAATCGTTTTCCACCAGGTCTCCCCCTGCCTCGACCGTCACGGTAGTGGTAGCGCTGGAGACTTGAAGACTGACCTTGATGCTGACAGGCACAATGGAGCGGACTTCGACGTCCCGCGAAGTCTGGGCGAACCCGGACGCGGTCACCGACAAGTGATACGGATTAAAGGGCACGTTCGGGAAGTTGAAGTACCCTGACTTATCCGCTGTGGTGGATTGGTCGAAATGGCTGACCGGGTTGTGAATTTCAATGGTTGCGTTGGGAACAACAGCGCCGCTGGGGTCCAAGACAGTGCCGCTAACAGATCCCGAGTTCCCGCCAGACTGCGCATAAGCGATACTACCGGTCAGACCGAACCATACGACGAGAGCCATGATGATCAACCGCTTGGATGAAACGAGCATGATGCCTCCTGGAAGAAATCAAAAGTGGCAAATCAGGAAATAGGAATCAGCCCCGGCATGGAGCACCGGAACCGAAAGCTCTGATCTGGAAGATTTCTACAGGACAGGAGGACCACGAATGCCCAGGTTAAGAACACTGATCCAGGCTTTCGCGATGATTTTCTCTTCATGCAGCAAGCCGACCGCGGCAAAAATGGGTCGCGCTTGATTGGAACTGGCCACCGGGCTGGCACTATGCGCCACGGCGCAGATCGAGCAGGATGCTGATTCCGTCTGGCTCGGATGGTTATGGGTAGATTCTGCCACCACCGTCCACAACATTAGGGACAGGCAGAGCCACGCCAACCATCGAGTACGAAACCTCATAAGTTCCTGCATCGGGCTAGCCCACTAGATTCTTCTAAGCTTATAACGGTTGCCCCACACAAGCAACGTCGGCCGAGTTACTATGGGACGGGTCGACGGGGCGTCGCGGTTGCAGGACACTGTCTCCTCAGCCATCAAATTCTAGCCGTCAAACTTTCAAAGATGAGGAACATATGACAGAACCAACTTACGAAGAACTCAAAGCGCGGTTGTCGCAGTTGGAGAAAGAGGTCGAGACCAAGAAACGTAGCGGCGAGATGACCTTTAAGATCGGCGAAAAAGGTGGGGTCAGCGTCTACGGCCTTGGCCGCTTCCCAGTAACGCTCTATTACGAGCAATGGAACCGGCTGCTCGGCGCCGCCGAGGACATCAAGAAGTTCATGGAAGAGAATAAATCGAGGCTGAAACTGAAAGAGCAGGGCTGATATAGAGGCCGTGCTTAGCGACTCCCCGCCGCACCGTAGAGCGGGAAGAGGCCAAACCGCGCGATTGGGGAATGGTGGCTGGGTGTGTTCGCCATCGCGAAATTTATAAAATAATTCCCTCAGGCTCTTGGGTCGCTTCACGTTATAATGGAAAAACTGTGCCAAAATACTCCATCGTCGTCCCTCTGCACAACGAGCAGGAGAACGTTACCGACCTCTACGACCGCCTGAAAGCGGTGATGGAGACGGCCGGTGAGACGTTTGAAATCGTGCTGGTCGATGATGGATCGAGCGACCACACCTTCGCCATGCTGCGCGAGATCGCGGCCGTCGATAGCCGCGTTACGGTGGTCAAGCTGCGGCGTAATTTTGGACAGACCGCAGGCCTGGCTGCGGGTTTCGATCACGCCCGGGGTGAGTACATCATCGCGATGGATGGAGATTTGCAACACGATCCCGCCGACATTCCGATGTTCCTCGAAAAAATTGCGGCGGGTTATGACATCGTCAGCGGCTGGCGCAAGGTTCGTATCGATAACTTCTGGATGCGGCGTATTCCTTCCCGCGTCGCCAACTGGATGATGGCCAAGCTGAGCGGCGTCGATATTCACGACTTTGGCACTACCTTTAAAGCCTATCGCCGCGAGATTCTCGAGCAAGTTCCACTCTACGGCGAACTGCACCGCTTCATCCCCGCGCTTGCATCGTGGTATGGCGCATCCATTTGCGAAGTGCCCATCCGCAATGTGAACCGTGAGCGCGGCGCATCGCACTACGGAATCTCTCGCACTTTCCGGGTTTTCTTCGATCTCATCACGATTCGCTTTCTGCTTCGCTATCTCTCGCGTCCGCTGCATTTTTTTGGAACGTTTGGGCTGCTCAGCATGCTCGGCGGGAGCGGTATCGTGGCCTGGCTCGGCGTGGAGAAGTTCCTTCGCCAGGTTCCGGTCATGGCTTCTCACGGGCCGCTGATGATGCTCTCCCTCGGCCTTTTGCTCGGTGGGCTCAACTTACTTGCCATTGGCTTGCTAGGCGAGATGCAGGTCCGCCATTATCACGAACCCCGCCACCGCGCTCCCTACTCTGTCGATCGCGTTCTTCGTTCGCAAAACGAAGAGCACAGCGTCTCGGAGTAGCTTCTAAGAATGGTTAGGGAGCGGCACGATTTCGCTCGTGCCAGTGTTACCAGACCCGACACACATCTGCTGCCGGTTTTACCATGGGCTGCCCAGGTTTGCAGTTGAATGCCTGCGTGAACTCTGGCATGTTCACTACAACCCCGTTGATACGGTAGCGTGCTGGGGAGTGCGGATCGGTCATGGCCCGTACCCGCATGTCTTCAGGACGCTCGTTGGCGCAGTCCCACTGCGCAAATCCGACGAAGAAGCGTTGTTCAGGGGTGAGGCCATCGACGGGCTGAAGGTTCTTCTCTTTGGCCGCATCCTTCCATGCCATGAAAGCGAGAATCTCGCCTCCCAGGTCGGCAACATTTTCACCCAGCGTCAGCTTACCGTTGACGTGCACATCTTCCACCGAAACGTAGGATGAGTATTGATCGTCGACGCACTTGGTGCGCGCATCGAACTTCTCGCGATCTTCTTTGGTCCACCAATCCTTCAGATTTCCTTTGGCGTCGAACTGGCTGCCCTCATCATCGAAGCCGTGCGTCAGTTCGTGGCCAATCGTCCCGCCGGTGTCGCCGTAGTTGGGGGCATCGTCCATCTTCGGATCGTAGAGTGGGGGTTGCAACACGCCGGCAGGAAAGTTGATGTCGTTCATCTGATCGTTGTAGTAAGCGTCAACGGTGGGAGCCGAAATGTCCCACTCGCCGTGGTCGACAGGTTTGCCGATCTTGTTGATGTCGCGTCGATTCTCGAATTCATGCGTGCGCTCGACATTGCCAGCAAAGTCATCGCGTGCAATCTTGACTGCGCTATAGTCGCGCCACTTGTCAGGATAGCCAATCTTGTTACGAATGCCTGCCAGCTTGGTCAAGGCCTGCTGTTTGGTTTCCGGGCTCATCCAGTCGAGTGCCCGGATACGCTGGCCCATGGCGTCCTCGATGCGCTGCACCATCGCGACCGTGCTCTGCTTGAGTTCTGGCGAAAAAACTTTCGCCACGTACACCTGACCAAGAGCCTCGCTCAGGTCGAAATCGACATACTGCACACAGCGCTTCCATCGCGGTTGCATCTCCTTCGCGCCTCGCAAATATTTGCGGTAAAACTGAAAATTCTCTTCTACAAACGGTGACGCGAGGTACGGAGATAAACTATCGGCGATGTGGAATCGCAGATAGGTCTTCCAACTATCGATCGATTCTGACGACAGAAGCGTGTTGAGTTCCTTGATGAAGTCGGGAACGTCCACGTTAAGAATCGCGAACTCGGGATACTGCATCTCGCGATAGTAGGCGGCCCAGTCGAAGTTGGGCGCGACCTGGGCGAGCTCCGCAATCTTCATTTTGTGGACCAGCTTGTGCGGATCGCGGCGTTCCACGCGGGTGAGAGAAGCCTTAGCGAGGGCCGTTTCCAGGCGCATCACGATCTCGGCGTTCTTCCCGGCAGTGGCCGGCGTGTCGCCGATCAGCTCGAAGACCTTTTGAATGTGCTGTACGTAGCGTTGTCGCGTTTCTTTCGACTTTGCGTCATCTTTGGTGTAGTAATCGCGGTCGGGCATGCTGAGGCCGCCTTGGTCCACATCGGCGATCACATGTTCGGAGTCGTCCGGATCTTGCGTAGAGCCTGCAGCAAAAAGCATCGAACGGCCAGAGTGGACCAGTTGCAGGTGCGCCACCACGAGTGTGATCTCTTTGGCCGACCTGATTTGAGCAAGGGAATCGAGTTCCGGCTGAATCGCCGAGAGCCCGCGCTTTTCGACTCCGCCTTCATCCATGCACGCGGCGTAGAAATCGCCGATCTTCTGGGTCACGGCATCACGCTGATCGGCCGGCTGCGCGGCCTGCTCCAACATGCCACGCAGGAAGATCAAGTTGTCCTGATAGAGCTTGCCGTAAACCGACCACGAAGTCTGATCCGGCGGAATCGGGTTCTTCTTTTGCCAGCCGCCACAGGAATAGTGGTAGAGATCGACGCAAGGATCAATCGATTTGTCCATAGAAGAAACATCGAGACTGGGGCTGTAAGGCAACGCCGCATCAGAAGATTGTTGCGCGGACGTATATTCCGCGTTCGCCAGCGGTATAACTGCCACCACAAACCATAGCCACAGACGATTCTTAAGCATATTCACCTTTGACGCGGATGGACGGAAAGCGTTACCGGAAACGGGCAATCCTACGCGGATGCGTTGCCTGCTTGCAATCGGGACGAGTGATTTTATTTCGCCGCGACATTTCTTGCCCCAGCCATTCCAAACGCGCGGTGCTAAACTTGGACGCGTCTATGATCTTGAAACAGTACTACTTGGGCTGCCTGGCCCATGCCTCGTATCTACTTGGAGACGAGGCCAGTTCGACTGCCATCATCGTCGATCCGCAGCGCGACATTCAGCAATACCTGGCCGATGCCGAAAAACTAGGGCTGCAGATTCGCCACGTCTTTCTGAGCCACTTTCACGCTGATTTTGTCGCCGGCCATCTGGAGTTACGCGACCGGTGCGGCGCGACCATCCACCTCGGCTCTCGCGCCCAGGCGGAATATGCTTTCGCCGCCATGAAAGATGGAGACACGTTCGACTTCCCGGGACTGCGCCTGCAGGTGCTGGAAACTCCCGGCCACACGATCGAGTCAATCTCGATCCTGGTGTTTGATCTTCAGAAGGATCCGACGAAGCCTTACGCCGTTCTCACGGGCGATACGCTGTTTATCGGCGACGTAGGCCGTCCGGACCTGCGCGCATCGCTGGGTTGGACTGCGAACGATCTTGGCTCGCACCTATACGACTCGTTGCACGACAAACTTCTCAAGCTTCCTGATGAGACCCTCGTCTACCCGGCCCACGGCTCGGGTTCGCTATGTGGAAAAAATCTTTCCTCAGATACGGTCTCTCCGTTAGGAGTGCAGCGGCGAATGAACTATGCCCTGCAGCCGATGACGAAAGACGAATTCATTCGGCTCGTCACCGCAGATCAACCTGATGCTCCTCCGTACTTCACGTACGACGCTATTCTCAACACCCGCGAGCACGCCTTGCTCGACAGGAATCTCGAAAAGGTGCTCTGCCCGATTGAACTCGATGAAGTCCTACGGATGGGAGATTCGGGCGCTCAGATTCTCGATGTCCGTGACGCATCCGAATACGCGAAGGGCCATCTCGCCGGCAGTATCAACATCGGACTCGGCGGCCAATACGCTACCTGGGCGGGCACGGTGCTGGACCGGGCCAAACCCATCGTAATCATTGCCGAGCCCGGACGCGAAAAGGAAGCTGCCCTTCGTTTGGGCCGAATCGGCTTCGATCACGTCACTGGCTACATGCAGGGAGGCATGGAAGCCCTCGCCGGCCGGGCCGACCTGGTGTGGCCGACGAAACGCGTCAGCGCACCCGAAGTCGCAGAAGAACTCGCGAGCTTAGGTCCGCCGCTATTGCTGGATGTGAGAACTCCGCGCGAGTGGACCGCCAAACACGTTAACGGCAGCGTGAACGTTCCGCTGAACCATCTGCAGGAACGCATCGCCGAAATTCCGCGCGGACGCAGCATCGCGGTCCATTGCGCTGGCGGCTATCGTTCATCGATTGCAGCCAGCATTTTGCAGCAGTATGGAATCACGAATCTCACTGAGATGGCCGGGGGCCTGGCTGCCTGGGAAGCCGCTCGATTGCCTGTGGTGTCGACAGCGTAGGTAACGGAAAGCACCGCCATGCGCTGGGCTAGATGCAAGTCCGCTGTCATCACCAATCCCCCCACCGCAGGCCCTTGCTCTGTCGACGGGGTCCTTCGCTCGCAAATCGAAGAGCACAGCCTTTTCACAGTAGTGCGAGTTACATTCAGACGCAAGTCAGCCCGCGAGTACTCCGCGAACCTTAGACGGTGAGGATTCTCGCCGCCTCGCCCCTGAAGCCAGCTCCCGATCCGCTAGATCCTGGGCTAGTGCCACCATGGTCATCGTGGGGTTCCAGGAACCGCTCGCTGGCCACAGAGCGCCGCCGGTGACGTAGACGTTCTCCACGCCATAGGGGCGGTAGTCCAAACCGACCACTCCCTCTTCTTCCGTCCCTATCCAAAGCGTTGATCCTTCATGCACCAGCCCCGGGACGCGGCGCTCGATGATCGATGGCCGTTCGTTGCTCCATTTTCCATGGTTAGGGTCGCCGTGCCAGTATTCGACATTCCCCTTTGGCGCGAAGACCCGTTCCATCATCTGGAAAGTGCCTTCATCCATGGTGTCCCAAGTTGCCGCATCATTCTTGCTGGCGAGCACTTGCAGGGTGACGTTTGTCGTGGGGTCTTCGTCTTCGTTGCGTCGGAAATAGTTCTGCGGATTGCGAAAGTCGATTTCTCCCAGCACCGCACACACGAAAACAAGATATTCATCGGAACTCAGTAACTGCGCCATGGACGCGGTGGCCACCACGTCCGGCATATAACGGGCGGCCTTATCTGCGTTTTTCGCCGGACTTCGGTCGGAGAGGACGGAGAGTTGCACATGGTACTGCATTTGGTTCTGGCGGTTTTTTCCGGCCATGTAAATCGCAGCCAGTTCCAGTTCTCCGAGCTGGTCGCCGAAATCGAAGTCCTTGCGCGGTACCCGGGCCACGACGGAGGTGATGAAGTGTGCCGTAAAGCGCTCTCCCGCGCGCTTTACCTCCGGAAAGGAGTTGAGCAGAAGCGTGGTCGGGGGAAGCGTACCCATTGCCAAAATGACTTTCGCTTGCCCAACGTTCACCACTCCCCGCGAGGTTTCGAGAGCGGTGGCGCACCCATCCTGTTGATGGATCCGGCTCACAATACAGTTGTTGACAATGCGAAGCGGGCTGCCCGCGCCAGTTTCGCTCAGCTTCGCCTGCCGGTCCGCGAGCCCCAGCATTACCGCCGGAGTGGCGAACTTGGCGAAATCCAGGCCGCCTTCTCGACCCGCGCCCGCGGCCAGAGGGGCGGGCATACTGCGTGTGGCGGAATCGATCTTCCCGAGATTTTTGGCGAGCATCATCTGCAATGATCGCTGCATCAACCCGTACACCGGACGCTGGCGGGTGACGAATAGCAGCAATTCCGGGCTCAAGTGCGCGTCGATCTCGTCGGCGGGAATCACATTGAGTAGTTTCTCGGCTGAGGCGAAATGCGCCGCCGCCGCCGCAATGGTTTCCGGTGGCCAGAAAGCCATTTCGTCGACCGTGGGGCGCGGACACCAGGCGCTCCACATAATGCTGCGTCCTCCGAAAAAGGGCACCATCCCATGCTGCCACTGGATGTTCCCTGCAGGCTGGTCCGCGGTACGTGCGGAGAGCGTCCAGGGGAAAGTTTCCGACATGCCGCCCAGCGTCTGCTGATAGGGAAGCGGCAGGTTTTGAAAATGCTCCGGGAGGAAAAAGGGGCCGCGCTCGATGATCAGAATCCTCATCTCGGGACGCGCCGTGAGGATCCGTTCCGCGAAGGCGAGCGCGCAAAACCCGCTCCCAATGATGATGTAGTCGAATTGCTCTTCCTCGCGCGCGTGTTTCCATTCGGTATTCGAGAGGAAGAACACATGATCCATGACCTTCTGTGGATTCGGAGTCTGAGGACCAGGAGTTGGAAAACCGTGGGCAAAGTTCGGGGAACTTGACGCATTACTCATAACTTCCTCTCCAATTGATACGCCGCACTATGGCAATATGGTGCTCGAAAGTCAATTACAAATGTTCAGGCGAGTACTCAACTCAGATTGGCCGGCTCAAAACGTGGCGCCGAGTGGCTCTGGCTACAGCGTATAATGTGCCGTCTAGTATCTGAGGAGCGTCGGTCGTCATGGTACAAACCACGCAGCATGAATTACTACTTGCCCGCCGAATGTCGCGGCTGGGCACCGAGACTGCTTTCGAAGTCCTAAACAAAGCGCGAGCCCTCGAACGGCAAGGCAAGAGCATCATTCACCTCGAGATTGGTGAGCCGGATTTCGATACTCCTGCCAACGTTGTGGAATCTGCCGTGGATGCTTTGCACAAAGGTTGGACGCACTACGGCCCGTCGGCCGGCTTGCCTGAACTGCGCCAAACTATCGCCGATTACGTCAGCCGCACTCGCGGCGTCAAGGTTGCACCGGAAGAGGTGGTTGTTGTGCCCGGCGGTAAGCCGATTATTTTTTTTACGATTCTCGCGTTAATTGATGAGGGAGATGAGGTTATCTATCCCAACCCCGGTTTCCCGATCTACGAATCAATGATTCAATATGTTGGTGGTAAGGCGATTCCAATTCACCTGAAAGAAGACCGCGATTTCTCGCTCGACGTGAACGAGCTTGCCGCGCTCATCAGCGACCGTACGAAACTGATCATTCTGAATTCGCCACAAAACCCCACAGGCGGAGTGATGCCGCGCAGCGATGTTGAGCAGGTGGCCAAAGTCATCGGCGACCGCAATATCTTGGTGCTTTCGGACGAAATTTATAGCCGCCTGCTTTTTGAAGGTGAGCATTTCTCCATCATGTCGGTGCCCGGTATGCAGGAGCGCACGATCCTCCTTGATGGTTTCTCAAAAACCTATGCGATGACGGGATGGCGCATGGGTTATGGCGTGATGCGGAGCGACTTGGCAGCACACCTGACTCGCTTGATGACGAACTCAAACTCGTGCACCGCCAGCTTTACCCAGATAGCGGGAATCGAGGCCCTGCGCGGCGACCAGAGTTCGGTCGATCACATGTGCGCCGAATTCAAGCGCCGCCGCGATGTCTTTGTCGTTGGTTTGAATAAGATCAAGGGCTTCTCCTGCCGCATGCCCAAAGGCGCGTTCTATGTTTTCCCCAATATCACGAAGACGGGGTGGAAGTCGAAACCTCTGGCTGACGCTCTCCTCGAGCAAGCCGGCGTCGCGGCGCTTTCTGGCACTTCATTTGGTGCTTTCGGTGAAGGGTACTTGCGCTTCAGCGTGGCCAATTCACTGGAGAACCTGCAGCAGGCGCTCGACCGGATCGACCGGTGGATAAAAGAGAATCTCTAGCCTCGCAGAGGCATTCTGCGCGAAGCCCTTTGCTCCGGCATTCTGCCGTTCCCACAACGGTCCAACGTTTACGAATTGCGAACAATCCACAGACGACTCGATTGAGCTGGGCATCCTCGCCATAAAATGGCGCGATTCGGGATGGCAACATTCAAGTCCCGGTACGAAAGGATGGGATTCCCAATGCTATCGAAGAAATTAGGTTGTGTGTTCGCACTCGCCGTACTGCCCGCTCTCGCGCAAGTTCCCAGCGGAGCAACCTCCCCGCAAAACGAGTCTGTAATCGTACCCCGCCAGCACGCACCGAGAAGAGCTTATCCAGGAACTTCGCCGCGCGTGATCGAAAACGTCACGGTTTCAGACAGCACCAACTGGAGCGGCTACGCAGTAACCGGTTCCTCGTTTACTACGGCCAAAGCTTCGTGGATTATTCCTACAGTCACCTGCTCGAAGACTCCCAACACTTATTCTTCATTCTGGGTCGGCCTCGACGGATGGACCTCCAGCACCGTGGAACAGACAGGGACCGATTCCGATTGCAACGGTTCGAGCCCATCCTATTATGCGTGGTATGAGTTCTATCCCAAAGGCTCCGTGCTGATTTCAAGTGTGCCTGTGTCTCCCGGCAATAAGATGGAAGCCCAGGTGGTTTACAGCGGCAGTGAATTCACTATTACAATCACGAACGAAACTACTGGAAAATCCTTCAGCAAGAGCTCGACTGTCCGCGGGGCGGCACGTTCGTCGGCGGAGTGGATTGCCGAGGCGCCGTGCTGCACAAATGCTGGCGGCATCCTGCCTCTCTCTGATTTTGGCACCGTCGATTTTGGCGATGACTACACCGGAATCGGCAGTACCAATGACGCCACGGACTCTTCGACCTCGGGAGCGATCGGCGCTTTCGGAAGCAATATCCAAGAGGCGATTATGGTCAATGGCAACACTGGCGCGAATGAAGCTGTGCCGTCGGGCCTGTCATCAGACGGGACAAGCTTCACGGTGACTTGGGATTCTGAATAGGCGAAGGCACATCTAGTGTGCGCCGATTTAGTTTTGATATCCCCGCACAAGCTTCGCTTGGGCGGGGATATTGTCATTCACTGACTTGTTCTAAGCGACATTCATGCCGCGGAACAGCGACTCTAGGATTTTCTTGGCCGGCTGGTTCTTCTTCCCTCGATCCGGAAATGTCGCGGTCACGGAACGGCAAGATGGAAGTCCCGCCACAAAGGAAAGCGAGCGTCTATGTTCTCGAAAGGCTTAGGAGTTTTGTTAGTGCTCGCCGGCTTGCCTGCTTTGGTGCAGGTATCCAGCGGGGCCGTTGCCAACGTCACAGTTTCCAACAGCACTAGCTGGGCCGGCTACGTGGTTACCGGCTCCTCGTTCACGAGCGCCAAAGGATCGTGGACAATCCCCACCGTTGACTGCAGCAAGACTCCGAACACGTACTCCTCGTTCTGGGTGGGCATCGACGGATGGATCTCCCCCACTGTGGAGCAGACTGGAACGGACGCCGATTGTGATGGCACGACTCCCTCCTATTACGCCTGGTACGAATTTTACCCGGCAGCCTCGGTAGTCATTTCAGGCGTCTCGGTAGCGCCGGGCAACGTGATCTCGGCGGCGGTGAGTTACAGCGGCTCGGAGTTTACGATTACAATCACCAACGAAACCACGGGAAAATCCTACAGCAAGAGCGGAAAAGTTTCCGGGGCGGCGCGGTCGTCGGCCGAATGGATTGCCGGAGGCCTTTCCCCGCTCCCCGATTTCGGAACCGTCTATTTTGGCGAGGACTATACCGATGTGAGTGGCACCAATTACGCGGCCGACTCCACGAACTCGGGACCGATCGGCAGTTTCGGCAAAAACGTGTACAAGGTCAATCTAGTCAACAGCTCAGGTACGCCTGTATTGGTAACGTCCCCTCTCACCGCGGACGGGACGAGCTTCTTTGTGACTTGGGAATTTGAGTAAAGGCGGGCAGCCATTGTGTATGCCACCTTGTGCTTTGCTTCCCCGCCCAGACCTCGCTTGGGCGGGATTTTTTGTCAGCCGCCGATTTGAGTGTAGACTTCGGAGATTAAAGACAAGAATTGACGCCCGCGAAGAAAAAATCGAAGCCAAATCGTAGTCCCCAACCCAGCCGGCCGCACATGCCCGGCTACGGCCTGCCCGAAGGCAACAAGGGCTTGTTGCCATGGAGTTGGGCGGAACAGCGCCTGAAGAAATCGCACAACTACTGGACTACCACCGTCAAGCCCAACGGTTCGCCGCACACCATGGTCGTCTGGGGCTTGTGGCAAGACGGCCGTTTCCTGTTCAGCACCGGCAGCAAGTCGCGCAAGTCGCGCAATCTGACCAAGAATAACAACTGCGTGGTCTGCAGCGAGCACGCGCACGAAGCGGTCGTCGTGGAAGGAATTGCTGAAATCGCCGATGTTCCCGCGCGGCGCAAATTTCTTCCTAGCTATGAGCGCAAGTACAAATTCGATATGAAGGGAATGAAAGACGACATTCTGTCGATGAAGGAACCGGTCTTTGCAGTGCGTCCCCGCGTAGTGTTTGGATTGTGGGAGAAACATTTCCAGAGCAAGTCGACGCGCTGGAAATTCGAATAGCGATGACCTTGGTTAACGAGAATCGTCCAAAGCGAGGCGAAATCCGTTTGCGCGGCCGTCTTCGATTGGTCAGCGATTGATAGCGTCCAGCCTAGCGCAATTGAGCGAACTCTTCCGAGGGGTCTGTCGCCGTGCGTGTTTCGTCGCGTATGATATTTCCGTGAATCTGCGCTGTTGGTGTGCTTGAGCGTTCTGGTTCAGCCTCCGTTTTTCTGAAAACTCATGAGCAAGAAATTTCGCGTTTTTGCCACTTGCGATATTGGAGAAGCCCTCAACCTGCTGAGCCATCGTGGCTACGAAATTGAGGTTTATCCTCAGCCTGAGGCGCCTCCGAAGCGACTGATTCTCGAAAAAGTGACCTCGGGCATCGACGGTCTAATTACCACGCTTCGCGACCAGATCGACGCCGAGGTCTTCGAAGCAGGTAAGAAGACTTTGAAGGTCGTTTCACAGTTTGCGGTTGGGTTTGACAATATCAACCGCGCCGACGCAAACCGGTACAAGATTCCGTTCACAAACACAGCGGATGTTCTTACCGAAGCTACTGCGGAGTTCGCCTTTTTTATGCTCGGCATGCTTGCTCGCAAAATGTGGTCGGCCGAGCACCTGACACGAGACAACCAGTGGGGATACTGGCACCCTTATCTGCCGTTCCTGGGCGATGAAGTGACCGGGAAAACCATCGCGATCATTGGTACGGGAAGAATTGGGCTGGCCATGATTAAAAAGTGCACCGGCTTCGACATGAACATGCTGTGCTACGACCCGGCGTACGAGAATCACGATTACATCAAGGCGATTCAAGAGAATATGGATTTGCGCCACGCTCGCGGCATCTCGAAAGAAAAAAACTGGATTAAGTACGTTACCTTTGAAGAAGCCCTGCGCCAGGCCGACTTCGTCAGCGTGCATGTGCCTCTGTTGCGGCCGGGCGAAAGCGCGACGCCCACTTATCATCTGTTCAACGAGCAGACCTTGCGGCTCATGAAGCCGACTGCATTTCTGGTGAACGACTCGCGTGGTCCGGTAATCGACGAAGCGGCACTGGCGCGCGCGTTGCGCGAAAACTGGATTGCCGGCGCCGCGCTGGACGTTTACGAGAAGGAGCCGTTGCCGGCAGATTCACCGCTTCGCGATCCCTCGATTGCCGACCGCTGCCGTCTGATGCCGCACTTCGCCAGCGCGGCCCGCATCACAAGGCTGTCGAGCGATCCCGAGAAAGGCATGGCTGGTCGTTGTGTGCAGGGGTTGATCGATGTGCTCGAAGGCAACTATGGTGGCGACCTCGCGAAGATGCCTTATGTGGTGAACAAAGAAGCCTTTGGAAAGTAGCAGAAAGAGCACACAGGTTTGATGTTCTCCGACCGCACCAATTGGCAACTCACACGCAATCGTCTGACCGAGGCGCTCGAACAAGTGACGTCGAGCGGCGCGCAGGTGCTCGATCTCACAATTTCCAACCCCACGCGTGCGGGCCTGCACTATGACGATCAGACGATTTTGAAGTCGTTGTCCTCGCCGCAAATTTTGGACTATGATCCCCAGCCCAAGGGGCTGCTCAGCGCGCGTGCGGCAATCGCGGCGTACTACCAGATTGAACATGGCATTCGCAAGTTCGATTGCGAGCGGTTGATCCTCACTACGAGCACCAGCGAAGGCTATTCTTTCGTGTTCCGCCTTATTTGCAACGCGGGCGATGAGCTGCTGGTTCCGAAGCCAAGCTATCCTTTGTTTGAATTCTTAGCCGACCTGCAGGACGTGAAGCTGGTGCCGTATCCGTTGATCTACGACCACGGCTGGCAGATGGATTTTCCGTCCCTCGAGAAGTTGGTGACGAAGCGTACTCGAGGCGTGGTGGTGGTTCACCCGAATAATCCTACGGGCTCGTATGTGCAAGCGCACGAGTTGGCGTCGCTGAATGCGTTCTGCCAAAAGCATGGGCTTGCGATCATTGCAGACGAAGTATTTCTGGACTATACGCACG